>Ga0136600_1001044_pt1 | contig 13493 bp, 9 predicted proteins | sample AntRauMFilla2698_FD_104634 | JGI IMG/M metagenome (GOLD analysis project Ga0136600, IMG submission 104634) | Saline lake microbial communities from Rauer Islands, Antarctica - Metagenome Filla 2 #698 | ecosystem: Environmental > Aquatic > Non-marine Saline and Alkaline > Saline | place...
ACCCTCATTAACCACAACATAACGCCCCTTTGGAACACTATATGTCACAGGATCTGATCCGTCGTCAGGCTTAATAATGATTCTTCTACTTCCCCTAAGCTCCGGACCAAATTCAACAGTACCGGCGACATCAGAGATCTGGGCTGCATTAGCTGGCTTTCTTGCTTCAAAAAGCTCTGCAACTCTTGGAAGACCACCAGTAATATCTTTAGTTTTTGTTGTTTCTCTTGATACTTTTGAGAGAGCAATACCAACCCCAACCGTTTCACCCTCTTGAACAATGATGTTTGCTCCAGTTTGAAGACGGTAGGTTGCATGCCTTTTAGTTCCAGGAATCGTTATCGGATTACCGTCGCCATCAAGAAGAGAAATCCTTGGCTGAAGAGATGGGTCTTTTGACTCAGTTACTACTCTAGTCGTTAAACCTGTTACCGGGTCTACCGCTTCGGTTATCGTTGAACCTGAAACAATATCTTCGAATTTAATTGTTCCTTCAACTTCAGTAAGAATTGGAATTGAGAAGGGGTCCCATTCAATGATTTTATCACCAACGTTAACCTCATCACCTTCTTTAAAGAAGATCTTCGCACCATAAACAGCTGGATAGCGCTCTTTCTCAACTCCTGTATTATCTTTAATGAGGATTTCACCCACTTTATTCATAATGATCATTTCGCCAGACTGCATAGCTGCTACTTTAACATTATCAAAGTGAATAATACCTGCTGTACGAACCTCAGTTTTATTGACCTGAGCACCCGCAGTAGCCGTACCACCAACGTGGAAGGTACGCATCGTAAGCTGTGTTCCTGGCTCGCCAATAGATTGTGCAGCAATAATTCCTACTGCTTCGCCAATGCTAACAAGCTTTCCTCTCGCGAGGTCACGGCCAAAGCACATTCCACAAAAGCCATGTCTTTCACGACAAGTTAGGACTGTTCTAACCTTAATCTGGTCAATCTCATGCTCTTTAAGCTTCGGAACATCCTTCTCTGTTAGAACATAGTCTGAGGGAAGAACTTCTTCACCATCGGCATTTGAAATAGGACCACAGGTAACTCGACCCATTACTCTTTCCGTAACATCTTCAACAATTTCACCAGCCTCAATTCTTGAATTGAGAATAATTCCATCATTTGAGCCACAGTCATAATTGCGAATGATACCGTCTTGTGCAACATCAACTAGTCTTCTTGTTAGATAACCAGAGTTTGCTGTCTTTAGCGCTGTATCGGCTAGACCCTTACGAGCACCGTGAGTAGATGAGAAGTATTGAAGAACTGAAAGTCCCTCACGAAAGTTAGAAGTAATTGGTGTTTCAATAATTTCACCAGATGGCTTAGCCATAAGACCACGCATACCTGCAAGCTGCCTCATCTGAGTTGTTGAGCCCCTTGCACCAGAGTTTGCCATCATAAAAATAGAGTTAAAAGAAGGTGCTTCTTCAGACTCACCTTTATCATTTGTGAAAACATCTTTTGAAATCTTCTCAAGCATAACATGTGTCAGTTTTTCGTTGGCTTGCGACCAAACATCAATCACCTTGTTGTATCTCTCACCGTTGGTAATAGAACCTTCATTATACTCTTCAGTAATTCTATCAACTTCTCCATACGCCTCATTTAAGATGACAACTTTGTCCTCTGGAATGGTCATATCGTTAACGTTAATTGAAATACCTGCTTTCGTTGAATAGTGATAACCTAGTCTCATAAGAGCATCTGCAAGAAGAACTGTGTCTTTTTCAGTTCCAACTCTGTAAGCAAGGTCAATTAATTTACCAAGTTCCTTCTTACCGAGGACCTTATTGATATCTTGGTATTTAAGGCAGCCTGGGATCACGTCATAGATGAAAGTTCTACCAACACTCGTCTCAATAATTTCGCCTTCAACACGAACCTTAATTGGTGCTTGAAGGTGAAGGTTTCCTGAGTGGTAAGCAAACTGCGCTTCTTCTTTTGACGAAAATGTCTTTCCGTATCCACGAGCAAAAGGACGAACCCGACTCATGTAATAAAGACCAAGAACAATATCTTGAGAAGGAATGATAATTGGAGTTCCATCTTTTGGAGATAGAATGTTGTTTGTTGACATGGCTAAAACACGACATTCAATTTGAGCCTCAAGAGAGAGAGGCACGTGAACGGCCATCTGGTCACCGTCAAAGTCAGCGTTAAAAGCCGTACAAACGAGAGGGTGAAGTTGAATTGCCTTACCTTCAATAAGTACAGGCTCAAAAGCCTGAATACCAAGCCTGTGAAGAGTCGGTGCCCTGTTAAGGAGAACCGGGTGTTCTTGAACAACTTCTTCAAGAATATTCCAAACCTCTTCTTTTTGTTGATCAACCATACGCTTTGCAACTTTTATGGTTGTACAGTGACCTTTTTCGATAAGCTTGTTGTAAATAAATGGCTTGAAAAGCTCTAGGGCCATTAGCTTAGGGAGACCACACTGATGAAGTCTTAAACTTGGACCAACAACGATAACCGAACGACCAGAATAGTCGACACGTTTACCTAGAAGGTTTTGGCGAAAACGTCCCTGCTTGCCCTTGAGCATGTCAGAAAGTGATCTCAATGGACGCTTGTTAGCTCCCGTGAAAACCTTTCCTCTTCTGCCATTATCAAAAAGTGCATCAACTGCTTCTTGAAGCATTCTTTTTTCATTTCTAATAATAATTTCTGGAGCATTGAGCTCCTTAAGTCTCTTAAGACGATTATTTCTGTTAATAACACGTCTATAGAGATCGTTGAGGTCGGAAGTGGCAAAACGGCCTGCTTCTAGAGGAACTAATGGTCTCAAATCTGGAGGTAGAACTGGAATAACATCCATCATAAACCATTCTGGCTTATTATCTGACTTTAAAATAGACTCTACGACTTTCAATCTCTTGATAAATTTCGTACGAGCCATTTCAGTTGTAGCTGACTGTAAGCCACGACGTAGCATTTTATTATCAATATCGAGGTCTATTCTTTTAAGAAGGTCTTTGACAACTTCCCCACCCATTCCGGCTTCGAACTCAATACCTTGCTCTTTAAGCTCAAAATACTGTTGTTCAGAAATGACTTGTCCTACCTTTAGACCACCATCAACTTCGTCAGTAGCTGATTCAACAACTACATAAGCTTCATAATAAAGAACTTTCTCGAGCTCTTTAAGAGTTAGATTTAAAAGTGCACCAAGACGCGAAGGTAATGAGCGAAGAAACCAGATGTGAGCGACGGGAGCAGCAAGCTCAATGTGACCACATCTTTCACGACGAACTTTTGAGAGTGTGACTTCAACTCCACACTTCTCACAAACAACGCCTCTATGCTTCATTCTCTTATATTTTCCACAGATACACTCATAGTCTTTGATTGGACCAAAGATTTTTGCACAAAAGAGACCGTCTCTTTCAGGCTTAAAAGTTCTGTAGTTAATGGTTTCGGGCTTCTTTACTTCTCCAAAAGACCACTCACGAATTGTATCCGGAGAAGCCATCTTGATTGAGACGGCTTCCACGCTAATTGGATCTTTTGGTTTATCAAAAAAGTTTAAAAGGTCTTTCATTTTTTACCCTCAAATTAGTTAAAGCTTTCTTCTTCGTTATTTTCTTCAAGTTTAACGTCTAAACATAAAGCCTGTAGCTCTCTAATAAGAACGTTAAATGACTCTGGAAGGCCAGGTTCGAGAACCTGCTCACCCTTAACGATTGATTCGTACATTCTTGTACGCCCAATCACGTCGTCAGACTTGACCGTTAAGAACTCCTGAAGGGTATAGGCAGCACCGTATGCTTCAAGTGCCCAGACCTCCATCTCTCCTAGTCTCTGTCCACCAAATTGGGCTTTACCGCCAAGTGGCTGCTGAGTAACGAGTGAGTATGGTCCAGTAGACCTTGCATGAATTTTTTCATCAACAAGGTGGTGAAGCTTAAGCATGTACATGATTCCAACAGTAACTTCTTCGGCGAATGCATCACCTGTCATTCCGTCAAAAAGAGTCGTTTTACCACTTTCATCGAGATCTCCAAGGCGAAGCATTTCACGAATATCTTCCTCTTTGGCCCCATCAAAACATGGAGTTGCGAAGCGGACACCAGTACCCAGTTGCTCTGCAATTTCTTTTACGCGCTTATCACTAGCCTTCTTAAGAAACTCTTTCACTTCATCAGTTTTATAAATGTCGTAAATAAAGTCTTTAATCGTGTGGATTTCGGCTTGCTCCTCCATCATCAACTTGATCTTTTCGCCAAGACCACGTCCAGCCCAACCAAGGTGAAGTTCTAGCAACTGTCCGATATTCATACGAGAAGGAACACCAAGAGGATTAAGTACAATCTCAACAGGAGTACCATCCGCGAGGAAAGGCATATCTTCTTGAGGAAGGACATTTGAAATCACACCCTTGTTACCGTGACGACCAGCCATTTTATCACCTGGCTGAAGCTTACGTTTAATTGCAACATAAACCGTAACCTTTTTGATAACACCTGGAGGTAGTTCGTCACCTCTATGAAGCATTGCAATTTCTTCATTGGCCTTAGTTCTTACTCTGTTGATTCTGTTTCTGATATCTGCAAAGTATTCACTTAGCTTCTCTTCCAATTCTGGCTGAAGGGGTAGGTACCCAATTAACTCAAAAGGAATATCCTTTAGAACTTCTGCTGATACTTCAGTCCCTTTCGCTAAAAGCTCAGTAGAGCCATCTTCGGAAACTAGCTTATCAGTTGTTTTAACACCTTTGAGAAGCTTTGCGATTTGATGAATTGCTGAGTTTTGAATCGCCTTGATTTCAATTCTCTCATCTCTTCTTATAAGTGTTGTTTCTTGATCAATGATTTCCTTAGATCTTGCGTCTAGTTCAACACCCTCACGCGTGTAAACTTTAGCGTCAATCACTGTTCCTCTAACTGACGAAGGAACTCTTAGGGAAGTATCTTTAACATCACCGGCTTTATCACCAAAGATTGCTTTTAAAAGCTTCTCTTCCGGAGATAACTGAGTTTCACCCTTTGGTGTAATTTTACCAACAAGGATATCACCTGGCTTAATAATCGCACCAACTCTAATGATTCCAGCCTCATCAAGATCAGAAAGAGCTTCCTCACTAACGTTGGGGATATCACGAGTAATTTCTTCTTTACCAAGTTTTGTATCACGAGCTTCAACTTCAAATGATTCAATATGAACAGAAGTAAACACGTCTCTTGCAAGAAGGTTCTCTGTAATCAGGATAGAATCCTCGTAGTTGTAACCACCCCAAGGCATAAAAGCGACGAGTACGTTTTGCCCAAGCGCCAAGTCACCATTGTGAGTACCTGGACCATCGGCAATAACCATACCCTTCTTTACTGTGTCACCCTCTTTCACAAGGGCTTTCTGGTTATTACACGTATTTTGATTAGTTCTTTGATACTTAATAAGCTTATAAATATCTACGCCTGAATCACCATCTACAATTTTATCTCTCTGGATAACAATTCTATTTGAGTCAACGAAGATAACTTTCCCGTCAGCTTTCGCTATCAAAATAGCACCAGAGTCTCTGGCCACAACAGCTTCAACACCAGTTCCAATAATTGGAGCATCAGTCTTTACGACAGGAACCGCCTGCCTCATCATGTTTGACCCCATCAAGGCACGGTTGGCATCATCGTGCTCAAGGAATGGAATCAATGAAGTTGCAATCGAGATCATCTGACTTGGAGAAACGTCCATAAGGTCAATTTCTTCCATAGCAGAAAGAGTAAAATCCCCGGAGTCACGCGAAGGAATGTACTCACCGTTTACTTTGCCATCCTTAATATGCTCTGTATCAATCTGAGCAATAACCTTTCCCTCTTCCTGGAAGGCTGTAAAGTACTTCGGCTTACCCATTGTACGGTCCTCGTTCACCACCTGATAGGGAGTTTCGATAAATCCGTACTCAGAAACTCTCGCATATGTTGCAAGAGAAGTAATTAGACCAATATTCGGTCCCTCTGGAGTTTCAACTGGACACATTCTTCCGTAATGAGTTGAGTGAACGTCACGAACCTCGAAACCAGCTCTTTCTCTGGTAAGACCACCCGGGCCTAGGGCTGAAAGACGTCTCTTGTGAGTTACTTCAGATAAAGGATTCGTTTGATCCATGAACTGTGAAAGTTGGGATGAACCAAAGAATTCTTTAATTGCTGCAGCAACTGGCTTTTGGTTTACGAGGTCATAAGGCATCATGGTATCAATTTCTTGAATTGCCATTCTCTCTTTTACCGCTCGCTCCATTCTAACAAGACCAACGCGAAATTGATTTTCTAGAAGCTCACCAACTGCTCGAACACGTCTATTCCCAAGGTGGTCAATATCATCAACCTTACCTTTTCCATTATTAAGCTCAACCAAGTATTTAGCTGTCATAATAATGTCTTCTCTTGTGAGAACTGTGTTCTCAACTGGAATGTCTGTTCCAAACTTATAATTTATTTTCATACGACCAACTTTAGAAAGGTCGTACTTCTCTGCATTAAAGAAAAGATTTTCGAAAAGGTTCTCAGAAGCTTCCACTGTTGGTGGCTCTCCTGGACGAAGTCTTTCAAAAATCTTAATTAATGCTTCTTCTCTTGAATCTGTTTTATCAATCAGAAGAGTGTTTCTAACCTGGTCACCAAAGTTAATATTATCGATATAAAGGACACGAACATTATTAACACCAGAGCTTATTAGCTCTTGGATTTTAGCTTCACTCAAAGCCTCATTAGCAAGACACAGAACCTCACCGGTGTTTTCATCAAAAATGTCTTCAGCTACAACTTTCCCAACGATTTCCTCAAGCTCTGCTTCTAGAGTTCTAATACCAGCATCGTTAACTTTACGAATACTTGCTTTAGTAAATTTCTTTCCTTTTCTAACAAGCTGATCACCTGTTTTAGGATCAATCACGTCTCTATTTGCACGAGTACCATTTAAGAGAGCAAAGTCTAGTTCTCTAATAAAGCTACCGTCTTTATTAAATTTAATTGTTTCATTCTCATAAAACATATCAAGAAGCTCTGTTGTGCTATAGCCCATCGCTTTTAAGACTACAGTTGCATGAAGCTTTCTCTTCCTATCAATTCTTGCGAAAAGTATGTTCTTATGATCAAACTCAAAATCTAACCAAGAACCTCTATGAGGAATAATTCTTGAACTATAAAGAAGTTTACCACTTGAGTGTTTTTTTCCACCGTCGTGCTCAAAAATAATCCCAGGGGATCTGTGTAGCTGAGACACGATAACTCTTTCCGTTCCGTTGTAAACGAAAGAACCAGTTTCAGCCATTAGAGGAATATTACCTAGGTAAACTTCCTGCTCTTTTATTGAGGATACATTTCTTTGCTCGTTACCATCTTTATCTACGGCCACGTCATAAAAAACAAGTCTTACGATTACCTTTAAAGGGGCTTCATAAGATAGTCCTCTTTGACGACACTCTTTGACTGTATATTTCGGCTCCTCGAGAGAATAACTTACGAACTCTAGAGAAACAGTTTTGTTAAAGTCATAGATAGGGAAAACCGAGTTAAACACAGCCTGCAATCCCGTATTCTCTCGCTTTGCAGGAGGAATATCTTTTTGAAGAAACTCTTCAAAGGAATTGGTTTGCAGCCTCATAAGAGGTGGTGTGTCTAGGACTGTAGGAACAGAAGAAAAATTCTTGCGGAACCATTCATTAGGCTTAAAAACCTGGGTCATTTTGAGCTCTCCTAGTAGAGATTTTTGGGCGATTTAAATTGTGTTAAACACAAATACAAAAAGGTGTGAGAGTACCTAAACCCTCACACCAATAAAAAATTCTTTTACAAAGCTAAACTTATTTAAGCTCAACTTTTGCACCAGCAGCTTCTAGCTTTTTCTTAAGCTCTTCTGCCTCTGCTTTATCAACGCCTTCTTTAACTGGCTTTGGTGCACTTTCAACAAGCTCTTTCGCTTCCTTAAGTCCAAGACCAGTAATTGCTCTAACTTCCTTAATTACGTTGATTTTCTTTGCACCAGCTTCAGCAAGTACAACTGTAAATTCTGTTTGCTCTTCAGCAGCAGCACCAGCAGCAGCACCAGCTACAGCAACAGGAGCCGCTGATACACCAAACTTGTCTTCTAACTCTTTAACGAGGTTGGCAAGGTCAAGTACCGACATTGCTGAGATGTGTTCCATTAATTGATCATTTGTAATAGCCATTTTATTTCTCCTAATAATTATATTTTTTTAAACCAATATTAAATTAAGCTTCAGCAGCTGCTTCAACTTTGAGTTGTCCTGGAGTTTCTACACCTTGTTTCTCACACTCATCTTTTATTGAGTTGGTAAGTCTTGCAAAAGCAGATACCGGAGCAATAAAAGTCGCAAGTAATGTTCCAAGCATTTCGTCCCTTGATGGTAGATCTGCAAGTTCCTTTACTTGGTCAAGAGTTAGAGATTCTCCGTTGAGAATACCACCCTTTAATTCAACAGCTTCAAAGCTCTTCCCTGCTTGTTTTAAAGCTTTTGCAACAGCAGCGGCATCATCGAAAGCAAAAGCCAACGCATGTGGCCCTTTCAATTCAGCTACCATCGCTTCTGCACTAGTGCCTTCCGCAGCCTTTCTAAAGAGAGTGTTACGTGTAACAACGACCTTGCCGTTTGAATCACGAATTTCTTTCCTTAAATTAACCGCGTCGTTTGCACCAATGCCAATAAGATTGGTAAGAAAGATCGCTCTCGCAGACTCGATGTCTGTTTTCAAGCCTGAAATGATCGCATCTTTCTCAGATCTTTGTAACATAAGCACCTCCAGTGTTCGGAGGGAGATTTCGGGCAGGATTTATAAGAGATTCTTTCTCTCACCGACCTTCATCAACCTCAAACAACGTTTATAAATTCAAATAAGGGCAAAGCCCTTAAACTATTATTAATTAGCAATAGACATTGCTTCCAAAGTATCAACCTTAATACCAGGACCCATTGTCGTACTTAGCGTTAGTGACTTAAGGTAAGTACCCTTTGCACTAGCAGGCTTAGCTTTAATTATTGCGTTTACAATTGCATCGACATTTTGACGAAGCTTAGCTGCATCAAAAGAAGTCTTTCCAACCGGTACGTGAATAATACCAGTTTTTTCAGTTCTATACTCAACCTTACCTGCTTTTTGCTCTGTTACGGCTTTCGCTACGTCAGGGGTAACAGTGCCAAGCTTTGGGTTAGGCATAAGGCCACGAGGCCCAAGAACACGACCAATACGACCAAGTTTACCCATCATATCTGGTGATGCGATAACTCTATCAAAGTCTAACCATCCGCCTGCAATTTTTTGAACAATATCGTCGCCACCAACAAAATCGGCACCAGCTTCTTCAGCGGCTTTAATCTTGTCACCAGATGTAATGACACAAACACGAACAGTTTTACCTGTACCTGCAGGAAGAGCAATTGCCCCTCTTATCATTTGATCAGCGTGACGAGGATCAACTCCAAGTCTAAAGGCTAGATCAACTGTTTCATCAAACTTTGCAAATGAAACACTCTTAGCAAGATCAATTGCTTCTGCAATCGTGTAGTTTTTCTCTTCTATTTTAGAAGCAGCTTCTAAATATTTTTTCGATTTCTTTTTCATAATTTACACCTTCTACGGTTCAAACGACCAGTAGGTCTCCCGTTTATTTATAGTCCAGCTTTAGACCCATAGAGCGTACAGAACCTTCAATTGTTCTCATTCCAGCTTCTTCGTTAGCTGCAGTAAGATCAGGCTTTTTACCCTCTACAATCTCCTTAATGATTTGCTCTGAAACAGTTCCCGCAACCTCATGTCCTGGCTTATTTGAACCAGACTTAAGTTTCAGTTTGTTTTTCAGATACCAACTCGCAGGAGGTGTCTTCGTGACAAAGGTGAATGAACGATCAGTGTAAACAGTGATAATAGTAGGTAAAATCATCCCTGCTGACTTTTGTGTTTTTGCGTTGAAGGCTTTACAGAACTCCATGATGTTTACACCTTTTTGACCAAGAGCTGGCCCAATTGGTGGCGATGGATTTGCTTTGCCTGCTTCGATCTGTAACTTGATAAAGCCAGTTACTTTCTTAGCCATTTTTACTCCTTCCGATTGTGACTACAATCTCCCAAAATTTATGAAACTTTTTCTACTTGAGAAAAGTCTAGCTCCACAGGGGTTGGTCGCCCAAAGATTGATACATTAACCTTGATTTTCCCTTTATCATTCACGGCTTCAATAGTTCCTACGAATGAAGCAAAAGGTCCTTCAATTACTTTTACTGTTTCACCCTCTTCAAAATTCACACTAGAGCGTGATTTTTTAGATGTTCCGTCTGCTTGACCAAGCATATAAGCTGCCTCGTCATCAGTAACGGCTTGTGGCTTATCGGGTGTACCACCTACGAAACCGGTTATTTTATCTGTGTCCTTTACCAGGTGCCATGTATCATTGTTCATGACCATTCTAATAAGGACGTATCCTGGAAAAAACTTTTTCTTTATCGTTCTTTTTTTACCACCGGCATTACTAACGACAGTCTCTTCTGGAACTACAATCTTTGAGAAGTATTCAGCCTTCTTGTAGTTCATTACCCTTTCTTTAAGAGCTTTAGAAACTTTGTTTTCTTGGCCTGTAAGTGTTTTGGCAATATACCACCTGAAGTCGCCTTCATTGCCATCAGCTAGATCTGGATCTTGGCTGGGATCCTCTATAACCTCTTTCTCTGCAGGAGCTTCAGTAGAAACCTTTTCCTGAGCAGGCGTGTCCGTTGCTGTGTCTTCTACTGTGTTATTTTCGTTTTCATCACTCATTAAAAAACTCCAAGCGCCTTTTTTTAGTAAACCAAATTAAGTAGCGCCCTGAAGATGTAATCCACACCAACAAAGATACTGCTTAAAATAGTAAGTCCTATCAGGATACCAATTGTCGATTTAACAACTGATTCAGAATCGGGCCAGATGACTTTTACTAGTTCACTATAAACTTCGTCCAAATGTTCTTTAGCATTCTTATGCTTTTTTATGGCAATGAATACACCAAGCCCAAATACAATCCCCGCAGCCTGACTTACGCCAAGAAAATAAGGAACCTTGGCTTCGAGATCAAACCATTCGCCCATTTGCTGAAGGAAGCTAATTAAAAGATAGCCAGCTAAAATCGCAATGATTGCCACAAAGAAGTTAATCCATTTTTGACTGTCTTCTGCCTTTATAAATGACATTAGAGTCCTTTCGTTAAATAGTGATTGGCCCTTTCAAAATAAAGGGATTTCACAAACATACCAAACCAAGTCTTCCTTATATGCTTTAAAAAGGATATTTTGTCCAATTTTTTGTGGAGATTTAGTCAAAAATATAATAACGCAGAATGGCGGGCGCAGTAGGATTCGAACCTACAACCTACTGATTTGGAATCAGATTTCATGCAATCTTATGCATTTTCCTGAAACCAAAAGAATAGCAAAAACGCAATATTTTCAACAACTTGAAAAGCTATGCAAGTGCGTGACAGCACACTAAGTTTCACATATGTTGTTACCCCAGTGTTACCCAAAACCGTATGGAGCTTTTCATTGCCTAAAATAACCTTCACCCACAGAGCTTTAATGAGTATTAAACCAGACCCTAAAGGCCGAATTGAATATTGGGATCAGGGGATGAACGGTCGCTTTGGATTAAGAGTCGCGACATCGGGTAAAAAGACTTGGGTTGTCATGTACAGAATTAACCAAAGACTTAGACGTTACACGATAGGAAACTTCGACGATATTCCTCTTGTTGACGCAAGGGCAAAAGCTAAAGAGATTCTCCATTTTGTTGCTACGGGTAAAGATCCTCAAGAAGAAAAGGTTCAAGATAGAAAAGCAGAGACATTTAGTGAGCTAGCGGCCGAGTATATTGAAAAGCACGCGAAGCCCAATAAACGATCATGGAAAGAAGACCAGAGAATGCTATATAATGATGTACTTCCTTATTGGTCTTTTCTCAAGGCGAACAAAATTAAACGACGTGATGTCATTGTTCTTTTAGACACAGTGCTAGAACGTGGGGCCGAGGTTTTGGCCAATCGAGTCTTGGCCCTAGTGCGTAAGATATTCAACTTTGGAATTGAACGAGATATCTTAGAGTTCAATCCTTGCCTAAATATAAAACAACCTATTGATGAAAAAAAGAGGCAAGGCCAAAGAGTTCTAAATTTTGAAGAAATTAGGAAAGTCTGGGCCACTCTTAACGATGATCAAAATATCCTTATAAGAGGCATTATAAAGATGCGCCTTTTAACAGCTCAAAGAGGTATTGAAATTCGCTCGATGAAATGGGAGAACATAGACTTTGAATCTAAGATATGGACGATTCCCCCAGAAGTTGTAAAAAACAAATTACAACATCGCGTTCCACTGTCAAAGCAAGCTTTAGAGCTTATCTATGAAATTAGAGATAAAGGATTTGAATCAAGTTATATATTTCCTTCTCCGACTTCAAAAACTGTAGGCCATATCAATAATATTACAAGGGCCATTGAAAGAATTAGAAATGGTTCAAAAGTGTCTTTTGTAGATCGTGACATTAGAAGAACCGTTGCCAGTCACATGGCCGGAGAACTTCAAATCCCACGACTCGTTATTTCTAAAATTCTTAATCACTCAGAAGGTGGTGTTACGAGAATTTATGATCGCCATAGCTATGATAATGAAAAACGTGAAGCCCTTGAACGATGGGGAAATCTCTTTGAGGAAATTATAAATTGTACTTATCCACAATCTAAAGTCATCAACCTAATGGAGGCTTCAAGTGCCTATTAATCCCCAAGATCTCCCCCTTAACGAACACTATGAGCTAAGAAAACTTGCTAAAAATCTTAAACTTACAGATAAATATGAGTTAGCAAAAGCAATCAAATCTCTTAACTTCCCAATACTTTTGCGTGTAAATGAATATCTTTACCTCAAACTCAATAAAGAGCAGTACAAAACCATTGTCTCGCAAAAACGAAAATTTCGAATTAGCAAACAGTTATACCTTAAATTTGAAGGTATTGACTTAGGTTCCCCAGTCTTCATGGATAAAATCTTAAATAAAAGCATTGATGATCTGTATGTATTCTCAAACCAATTCGATGAGCTAAAAGAGAAACTAGAGAAAAAAATTTTGAAGTCAGAGGAAGATAAACAGATTAAAAAAGATCGTCGTGGATTACATCATATTCCAACTCATGAAGAAATTCACTTAGCCGCCAAACAAGTCCTTCTTGAGTTTAAAAAATACCCAGAAGTAAGACCTAATAGAATATCTGGATCTAGTGTTGCTAGATATATAGATGACAATAGACACCGATGGAAAATACTAAAAACCAACAAATACGGAACTGACTTCGAAAACATTAGAAAAATAGTACGAGAGCATAAAAAACAAGGACATATCAACTATAAAGATTAGGTACACCTAAACTTACTTTTATTTCTATTTTAATCCACTACAAACCTCTCTAGTCTGAACGAGTTGCTTGCCTGCATAGGCATAGAGC
>Ga0136600_1001047_pt1 | contig 13464 bp, 3 predicted proteins | sample AntRauMFilla2698_FD_104634 | JGI IMG/M metagenome (GOLD analysis project Ga0136600, IMG submission 104634) | Saline lake microbial communities from Rauer Islands, Antarctica - Metagenome Filla 2 #698 | ecosystem: Environmental > Aquatic > Non-marine Saline and Alkaline > Saline | place...
CTCTTCTTTAAGTGATGAAAAAAGTGAAAGCCTTTTATCTTTTTCGGAAAGTATAGGCTTTGAAATATCCCAGTTTATTCGAATAAGTGGATCATCCCATCGAATACCACGTTCCCCTTCTTTATTATAGTAGTCTGAACATTTGTATGACACGACCGCTGCATCACTTAAAACAGAAAATCCGTGTGCAAACCCTTTAGGTACAAGTAAAGATTTACGATTTTTTTCTGAAAGTTTAAACGCTACATAATTTCCAAATGAAGGAGATTCTTTTCGGATATCCACAGCTACATCAAGTATCTCGCCTTGCAAACAGGTGATAAATTTATCCTGTGGGCTCTCGATTTGATAGTGTAAGCCTCTTATCGTGCCTTGGTAAGACTTAGACACGTTATCCTGAACGAAATCAAGATTAAAGCCTATCTCTTCAAGATGTGATTTTCTAAATGATTCAAAGAAGTACCCGCGATCATCTTCAAACACCTGTGGTTCAAAAACAAAAACTCCCTTAATTCTACTTTCATTAATATTCATTCTATGTTTTCAAGTAAATTAGTAAGTCCGACTTTCCAGTCAACTAGTTTGACACCATCAATTTTACTGATTTTTTTTGTGCTTAGCTTGGAAAAAGCAGGACGTTTAGCTTTTGTTGGAAATTCTGATGTGCTAACAGGATTAAGTTTAATTTCAATACCTCGTTGTTTAAACGTCTCCTTAGCCAGGTCAAACCAAGTAATTACTCCATTGGATGTACTGTGAAATATTCCTGCTTCATTCTGCTTAAGCAATTGGTGCACTTCCTGCACTACTTGTTCTGTATATGTAGGACTTCCAAACTGATCATCAACGACACTAAGTTCATCCTTTGCTTTACCTAACTTCAGCATGGTTTTAACAAAATTATTTCCAAATCTCCCGCACAACCATGAAACTCTAATTAATAAAAAATTACAACCCGATTCTTCAATAGCTTTTTCACCAAGATACTTAGAGTAACCATATGTATTGATTGGTTGTCTATAAAAGTCTTCAGGGTACCCATCAGGTAATTTTTCTTGATCTTCTTCTGATCCCGAAAAAACATAATCTGTGGAAAAGTGAACCAGTTTAATGTCATGGTTTCTACAAAAATCCGCTAAGAATTTTACTGAATCAGTATTTACGGCAGTAGCCAACTCTTTTCTTTCTTCTGCATCATCCACCTTTGTATAGGCAGCGCAGTTTATTATTACAGTGGGCTTGAATTCTGTAATTTTTTCTTCTATTTCCTGCCTATTTGATATATCAAGTTCACTTGAATTGAAAGCAGAAAACGAGATCTCATTATCTCTGCAGAATTGAACCCACTCCATCCCAAGCTGGCCCCCAGCGCCGGTAATCAATAAATGCATTTTACCCTTGAACCAATTTATTCGCGTGTTTATAAGATTCTAGTGTACCTGCATCTGTCCACCAGCCTTCCAATACAGAACTCTTCATAAGCTCTTTCTCTATGTAGAAATTATTTACATCTGTTATTTCTAACTCACCTCTACCTGATGGTTTTAGTGTTTTAATGCAATCAAATACAGAATTATCATAAAAATAGATACCTGTAACCGCATAATTTGATTTAGGAACTTTAGGTTTTTCTTGAATAGAAATAACTATTTCACCATCAAGCTCTGCAACTCCATATCTTTCAGGGTCTGATACTTCCTGTATTAATATTTGAGCTCCAGTTCCTTCATAATTATCAACGGCGTTTTGCAGAGAATGTTCAAAAATATTATCCCCTAAAATTACAACCACTGGATCATTTCCAGCAAAATTTTCTGCTAGCCCTAATGCCTGTGCAATACCACCTGCTTCGTCTTGTACTTTGTAGGTAAATCTACAACTGAAATCTTTTCCAGAACCGAGCAAGTTGACAACATCACCCATGTGTTCCGTTCCTGTAACAATCAATATCTCTTTTATACCAACCTCAATAAGTTTATTGATCGGATGATAGATCATTGGTTGATCGCCAACAGGCAATAAATGCTTATTTGTAACCTTTGTAAGTGGGTAAAGACGAGATCCAGTCCCGCCTGCTAAAATTATTCCTTTCATAAAAATCTAATGCACTAAAATATTCGTATCTCAATATATGATATTAAAACTATCCATTCTTTTTCAGATTACAAATTGCTAATAATTACTCGGTAAAATATTACTCGAAACTATCCATACAGTACAATTAATGGGGTTAGAATTAGCTAATTCTGTTGAATTATCGGTTAAAGGTCATTCTAGAAAAGTTAGAATCAGTTAATGCTCACACTAAGCTAAAGTAAAGTAGTATATTGTCGATAACTCCAAGACAAGATTTATCGAGTTAATCTATGAAAAAGCGCTTCAGCACATACCTATATGCACTTCTTTTTCTCTCCTTTGGGGTTACTGAGATTTCTTACGCTCAATTTGGGTCTTTTGCTCAACGGAAAGATTATAGAATAGAAAATGCAAATGTAAGTGGAAGTACTGCACATACAAATTTTCCAGTTCTTTTCAATATTACTGATCTAGATTTTAGAACAAGTGCAAACGGCGGTGATATACTGAATAATAATGGCTTTGATATTGCCTTCACTGCCGCTGATGGTACCACTCCATTAGATTTTGAGGTGGAATCCTATAATGCCGCTACAGGTAATATAATTGCTTGGATTAGATTCCCTTCGGTTTCTTCAACGGAAGATACTCAGTTTTTTATCTATTACGGAGATGCAACTATTACTACTGATCAAAGTGTAACTACCACATGGGATTCAAATTATAAGCTAGTAATGCACATGGATGGTGTAGGTGCTACGGAATCAGATGCTACTTTGAATGTAAATAATGGGACTGCAAACGGAACAGGAGGTATACCAAGAGTTACGGGCCGAATAGGGTTTGCTCGTGATTTTGAACGTAACGATGCTGATTTTATTAGCGTGCCAGATGCTAACAGCCTTGATATTACTGGAAATATTACCCTGTCTTTTTGGTACAACCAAGAAAGTGCAGCAGCACCAGATTTTATTTCAAAAGGCATAAATCTATCCTATGAAGCAACCACCCGGGCTGGAGTTAGAGCACGTTTTGCAAAAAATGGAGCCAATAATTTAGATGCACTCGTTGCAAATAACTTTGTGAATTCACAATGGGTATACCTTACTTTTGTACAAAGTTCTAGTGGGAGAGCAATTTATCAAAATGGTGTATCAATAATTAGTGATGCTAATACAACTGCATTCATAGCTAATAATAATCCCCTTTTAATTTCCAGAAGTGCCGATGCAATAGATGGCCTTATGGATGAGGTTCGAGTTTCTAATACTAATAGAAGTGCTGATTGGATATTAACGGAGTACAATAATCAATTAAATCCTTCAACATTCATTTCAGAAATCACTCCTCCTACCCTGCTTGATCCTGACGAAGCTGTAAATATTGTTTACACAGAAAATGATGGAGCAGTTCAAATTACTTCAACAATTACAGTTACAGACCCTGATCCTGGAAATATTCAAAGTGCAACTGTAAGCTTTGGTGAAAACTATTCACTTGGAGAGGATTTCCTAAATTTTAGTAATACTGCAAATATCACAGGTAGTTTTGCATCTGGGAGCGGAATATTAACACTGACGGGTAGTGATACTCCTGCCAATTACCAAGCTGCATTACGAACAATCACATATGAAAATACCAGTTCAGATCCTGTTGAAATTAATCGAACAATATCTTTTGTAGCTAATGATGGAGATAACGATAGCAATACTCAGACTCGGACTATTACTGTTACTGCTGTAAATACTAAACCACTGTTGACTGGTATTGAATCTTCAAGCTTGGTTTATCCTGGTAGTGCAGTTGAAATCACCAATACAATCGAGGTTTCTGACCCTGATAATACCTTACTTACAGAAGCAACTGTCACCATATCACAAAACTTTGTCGGTGCAGAAGATGAACTGACCTATTCTACACTTTTTGGTATTACAGGTTCTTGGAATGGAGGAACCGGGGTTTTAACGTTGACTGGTAATAATCTTCTTAGTGATTTCGAAGCTGCATTACGGTCAGTTAATTATGTGAATAATGCTATTATTCCATCTGGTACTCAAAGAGTGGTTACTTTTGAAGTATCTGATGCAAGCCTTACAAGTGATCCCATAGAACGTACAATTAATGTGAGTCCGGTAGAAACTGTTACTGGGCTTGAAGTATGGCTTCGTGCTGATGCTGGTATTTCTGAGGGCAATGGTGTCCCAATTACTACATGGGCTGATCAAAGTGGAAATGGGAATGATTATGTTGGAATTGCAGATGCCGGGACGGCCCCTACATATATAGCTAGTTCAAGTTTACTAAATAATCAACCTTCTGTACGTTTTGCTGGAAATGGGGATTACTTCGCTGATACTGATGGTCATACTAATTATATTAATAATTCACAGGAATTCAGTCTTTTTGTCGTATATAAATCTGACATTACAAGCTCAGATCGTGGTTTATTTATTGCGAAAACACCAGACAATGCCGATGATATACTTACTATTCGATACGATGCAATTGGAGCAAATGGTAGTGCTTTAAATGTGGTGAAAACCGGATTACTTGCAAATACTGCAGCCAATCAATTAGAAAGTTTTGCTGATATACAAACGACCGATGCTCAAATTATTAGCCTACAGTGGGAAAGTAATACTGTCTATGATATATATGTTGATGGAACTCTAAATAATCCCAGCGCTGCTTCTGCTAATCCCCCAATCGGTACTATTACTACAGCTACCACTGCTATTTTAGGAAAAGGAGGAAAGGATGACCCTCAAGGTGCAAACTTAAGTTGGGATGGTGAAATTGCAGAGTTTATTTACTATAGCAGAAGTCTTACACAAACTGAGCGGGAAAGTGTAGAAGATTATCTTTCAGTAAAGTATAATAAAGTAATTCGAGAGATTTCTCCTGCTACTGGTGGCACAAACATATCCGCTGATGACGCAAATACAACCTTTACAGCTTTATCTGGCCCATCAGTACAAGAAGGCTTTGTAGGAGAATTTGCATCTGGTGGTACCTTTATTCTTACAGCACCCACTGGGTATGAATGGAATACAACTGGAATTGGTGTAATATCATCTCCTGCTTACGGTGGTTCAACTACGCTAGCTGCATCCTATAATAGTGGCAGTAGTTCAACTACATCATTGGTTTTTGATGTTACTGCCGCTTCAAATGCTGGTTCAAATCCAGGAGCATTGGATTTTACCGGCTTACAAATTAGACCAACTACGGGTATATTTCCAAATACAGGTAATATCACCAACACTGGTACGACAGGTCAGGGTGGATCAACTAATTATGGTACTGTTAAAATGATACCTGGAACAAGTGCCGGATTAATTTTTAGTAAACAACCAACCACTTCGAATATAAGTCCAGGTATTATTCCAGAAGTTCGGGTACAACTTGTTGACCAATTCGGCAATAATGTAGAACAATCAGGAGTAACGGTTGAACTTGCTTTAAGTTCAGGTACAGGAAATCTAAACCCTCCTAACCCTCCTGCTCCAAGTACTACCACAAATGTACTTGGTATTGCCCAGTTTAATACACTAACAATTGATGCTATTGGAATAAAAGAACTGCAAGCCACTAGCGCAGGATTAACCTCTGTTACTAGTTCTGCCTTTCAAGTAGTAAATGCCGGAACGTTAACCAACTTCGTGGTTGAACGAGTCCCCTCAGGAAATATAAGTGCTAAAACCGCTGGACAAGCTTTCAATATTCGAATTACCGCAGTGGATGGAATTGGTGATCCTGTAACAACTTTCAACGGAACAGTGTCTATTACTTCAAGCTGCACATTAGGCAGCGGGCAAGGGACTTCGGCTAATTTTAGCTCAGGAGTTCTGGCTTCTACCACAGTTAGTATTACAAGTGTGGGTAATTGCACAATTACTGCTACAAACTCGTTAGGCTCTCAGTTTGGTACAAGTAATAGTTTTAATGTCACTGCAGGTGCCGCTTCAGCAACAACTTCAATAATTACTGCTCTTCCAACTGTTATTTTAAACGATGGAATTACTACTTCAACAATAACGGTAGATCTTAAAGATGCATTTGGTAACAATATTACAACAGCTGGAGCTACAGTAACTCTTGCCATAACCCCTACTGCTCTTGGATCTATTGGCTCTGTTACAGATAATTTAAACGGTACATATTCTGCTACAGTAACTTCATCAACTACCGTTGGAACGGACATCATTACAGGTACTGTAAATGCTGCTAGTATCACTGATAATGCAAGTGTAGAATATGCCGTATTTACTAATATTTGGACTAGTCAGACAGGTTCCGCGAGTATTGCATCAGATTGGGGTAATGCAGGAAACTGGACTGGAAGTGTTCCAAATGCATCCGATGTAATTTTTATTCCGGCAACTCCAGCTAATGGAAATGAAGAACCCGTGATAAACACTGACAGGACTATTGCTTCACTTGTAATGGAAACCGGAGCTTCTGTTACTGTTTCAGGAGGTAGTAATTTAACCATTACCGGGTCAATTTCTGGAGGTAGTATTTTGGGTAGTAATGCAGATTTTTTAACTGTTGGCGGAGATGTTCTTAGTGTTGCCACTATAAACGTTGGAACTGTTACTCTTAATGGTACATCAGGCGCACAATCCGTTACAAATCCTCATTCTTACACAAATCTTGTTATTAATAACACTGATGGTGTATCATTTGAACAAAATTTAACTATTAGTGGTGCCCTTACATTGACTTCGGGTGAAATGCTCATCCCGAGTGGTAAAAACCTTTTATTTGGAAGTATAAGTTATGGCACAGGAACTCTACGTTTTCAGAGAGCAATTTCTGGAGTTCGTGGTTGGCGAATTATCTCCTCTCCTGTCGCTTCTACCTATGGCGATTTCTTAGACGGCACCTTAACTCAGGGTTATACAGGTTCTACTCTTGGCAGTGCACCCTTAGATAGCTTAGCGCCTAATGTCCTTACTTATTTAGAATCTCAGATAGGTACTGATAACCAACGATACCGAACTCCTGGAAATGCCACGGATGCACTCGTAGGAGGTCAAGGGGTCTTTGTATTTTTCTTTGGCGATGTAGCAGCCGATGCACGCTATAACGATCCTTTACCTGATACACTAGACGTGAGTGGACAAGAGTTTAATGGACCAGTATCCCTTCCTATAACTTATACAGCTGCAGCTGATACAGGATGGAATTTAGTTGGAAATCCTTTTGGGGCCTCTATTAACTGGGATAACGGAGCTAACTGGACCAAGACACTAATTGAGTCAACTATTTATATTTGGGATCCAGTAGCAAACGGAGGAAATGGCGAATATCTAACATGGAATGGTGCTACAGGTAGTTTAGGTAGCGGGTTGATCCCTTCTTTTCAGGGATTTTGGGTTAAAGCAACTGGTTTAGGTGCTGCACTAACAGTTACTAAAACAGCCAAAACAACCGGCGGTTCTTTTTTAAGAAAGGAAATTAAAAGTAAAGCAGTGCCAGAGATCCCTCTTCTTAGTTTAGAACTTCATTCAAATGGATTGCAAAAGGAAATGAGTTTTATGTTTTCTGAGGACGCACTTGAGGGCAAAGATGACCTTGATGCGTATGAACTACTGCCTCTTACTCACAACCGATTAGAAATATTTAGTGTACTTAATGATGGAACTCCCCTTGTTATAAACAATTTACCGATTGAGCTAACAAACAGGTATTTAATACCTGTTGATGTAAATGGATATATAGATGGTTTTCCAATTTCAGGAGATTTTAAGCTAAGAGCTACAAACTTTGATAACATCCCTGAGGAATGGCTCATCTCACTAGTCGACAATGAGACAAACCAGGAAATCAACTTACTTGAACAAGAAGAGTATGACTTCTACCACTCTACCAAGAACAAAGCTAAGGTAGCTAATCCATCCAGGCAGCAAAAAGTAGTTGCAAAAAAATCTGGAAATGCCCGGTTTACTCTGAAAATTACGACCGAAGAGATCGAAGCAAATATTCCGGAATCAGTATTCTTAGATCAAAACTACCCCAATCCTTTTAATCCTTCTACCACTATACCTTTTGGTTTAAACAATTCATCCAAGGTTAGCTTGATTGTATATGATATTCTAGGCAGGAAAGTGGCCACACTTATTGATAGAACACTCTCTGCAGGTACTTATAGCGAGTCTTTCAGCGCTTCAAATCTAGCAAGTGGAGTTTACTTTTATCGGCTTGATACCGGTTCCACTGTCATTACCAAAAAACTAACCCTTATCAAGTAATTAAGGTAAAGAAGTAGTTAAAATCGCTTAATAATCCTCCCTCAATGTTAATGAATTATTATATTAAGGCTTTAATAGTTCGATTTAACATAAACTTAGTGTGAAACCTTTCAAGAGATCTTTTTTTACCTCTGTTTTCATTTTGGCAACGATCCTTCTTTGCTCAGAGATTGCAATGTCTCAGCTCCCGGGGTATAGTCAACGATTTAAAGCACAGATAAACAGCTCGCAGGTAACCGGAAGCTCCAGTCTTACTAATTTTCCAGTTTTGGTAAGTCTGACGAACGCGCGGCTAGCCCATACCTCATTCGGAGGTGATGTTGAAAATATTAATGGGTATGATATCCGTTTCACAAGTTCAAACAGCACAACACTGCTCACCCATCAAATCGAATCTTATGATCCGAATACCGGTGAAATCACCTTCTGGGTGCGGTTTCCATCAGTTTTATCCAATTCAAATACTGAATTTTATATCTATTTTGGTAATTCTTCCATTTCCGTTGACCCCTCTAATGTTAATGTTTGGGATCCCAACTATAAAATGGTTTTGCATCTCAATGAAACTGGCGCAGCCCCGCTTACTATATCAGATGCAGCTAGTGAAGGCACCGATGGCAGTGATAACGGAACTATTCCTATTACCGGCCAGACTGGAGATGCAAGAGACTTCGACACAACAGGTGATCGGATTATTGTAGCCGACAACGGTGTATCGCCACTAGACATTAGCGGAAGTATTACAATTTCGCTATGGCTTAATATTTCTAACCTTGCAAGCGGACCTGATATACTTACTAAAGGGGATTACCTGAATGGATATTCAATTTGGACAACAGCAGCAGGTGCAATTAATTTTCAAATAAATAATGATGCCCTGACTACTACAGGTGGGCAAATTTCTAACGGAAACTGGGCTTACATCACAGCTACAAGAAATTCAACAGGTGACAGGTTTATATATGTAAATGGCACTCAGGTAGCCACTGACAATTCTAATGAGTCTTTTAATATTGATGATTCAGACTTTTATCTCTCTACAGCCAGTTCATTCCCTTATCTAGGTGATATGGATGAAGTCAGAATTTCTGCTGTAAACAGAAGTTCAGACTGGATAAGCACTGAATTTAATAATCAGGATAATCCCTCGGCATTTATAACTTTGATTAATGCCGAACCAATACTTGATAACATAGAATCAACAGCAGAAACATTTATTTCAGGGGACACTCCATTAAATATTACATCTGCAATTTCAGTTCAGGATGGGGACGATACAGATTTAGTAAATGCTACTATCCAGATTACAGGTAACTATGACAATTCAGAAGATGTACTGGCTTTCACAGATCAGCTTGGGATAACTGGAAGCTGGAATTCAGGCTCCGGAATACTCACACTTTCAGGAACGTCCTCTGTAGCAAACTACCAGACTGCATTGCGTTCGGTTACTTATGAAAATACTGCACCTGTACCTGTTGAAAATACGAGAACTGTTAGTTTTACGGTAAATGACGGTACAGATAATAGTAACATAGAAACTAGGGATATATCAGTAATATCTAATATTGCGCCTGAATTGAACAATATTGAAATTTCTGATTTAGTGTATATTTCTGGTAGCGGACAACGAATAGTAACCAATAATCTTATTGTTTCTGATGGTGATAACCTTTCGCTGGATGGTGCTATTGTAGAAATAAGCAGCGGATATATTCAGGGAGAAGATATCCTTGCCTTTGCAGATCAGAATGGTATTACTGGTGTTTGGAACAATAGTCTCGGGCGACTAGAACTCACCGGATCATCCAGTATAGATAATTACAGAGTTGCATTGCGTTCAGTAACCTATCAAAATCTGAACGGGTCCCCTACTATCACCTCCAGAACCATATCTTTTACTGTAAATGATGGTATTGAGAACAGTAATACCGAATTCAGAAATGTCGAGTATCCCACAAATATAACTGAACTTGTAACTTATAAGGCTATAGATGTTTTCCACTTTGATGCACAGGATGTGGACGGTGACTTAGATACCGGTGATCAACCATTAAGCAGCACTTCAATTGCAAACTGGGGAGATCGATCCGATAATGTGAGTCCAAGTACCACTGATTTGTCAGCAGTTAACGCAACAGGTGGCCAGCAACCAATTTTTGATCCTTCATTTTTGGGGGGAAGAGGAGCTTTACAATTCGATGGGTCTGATGACAACCTTACTCCTCCTAATGATGTCTTGTTAAATACTGCTGCAACATATGATCAAAAATCATTTGCACTAATGTTTCGAACAGGAGCCTCTATCTCTGGTTTGCAAATTTTATATGAACAAGGCGGAGGTGTAAGAGGATATCAGATCAGTATTAAAGATGGTATTTTGTACGCATTCACATGGAACAATGCAGAATGGCTTTCCGGAGATCAATATAAAGCTATAAACTTGGGGACTGTTTTTCCCAATACTTCTTATATCGTGATCGCAAGCCATGATGCTACTGACGGAACTCTTGTTAACCGGGTCTGGGAAGCTAATATAAATGGAGGTGTTCTTAACACTTTGTCCAATGTCGATGTTCAGGAAACTCATACTGGGGGAGCTGAAATCGGAGAAAATGGAGATACCCTTGATCCAACAACATTTGCCGCGCCTACAGGTACTACCAACTTTGGTGGTTTTATTGGAGAGTTTATTTCATGGAATTCAGCCTTAACTCCTTCAGACTTTACTAATATCTATGCATTTCTAAGTGAAAAATGGATAGATGTAAATAGTCCTCCTGTGCTAAACAATATAGAATCATCCACAATAACTTATAACTCAGGTGATCTACCAACTAATATTGCATCATCGATAACTGTAACTGATAGTGACGATTCAGATATAGAAGGTGCTACTGTTCAGGTTTCGGTTAATTATGATTCTTTTGAAGATGTACTTTCATTCACAAATCAACTAGGAATTACTGGTAGCTGGGATTCCGGAACCGGTATTCTGACGCTTTCAGGAACATCAACTGTAGCAAACTATCAGACAGCCCTACGTGCGATAACCTATGAGAATACCGAACCACTTCCTTTAGAAAATACAAGAACCATCAGTTTCACAGTGAATGACGGGTCTGATAATAGTAACTTAGAGACTAGAGATATTTCAGTTGAAAACCTGCTTTTAGCACCTTTACTTAGCAATATTGAAAGTTCTGATATTGTATATTTTGCCGGTAGTGGCCAGAAAACAGTTACTAACAATCTGGATATAGCTGTTGCAGACAATGGGAATCTTGATAGCGCAATTGTAGAAATAAGCAGCGGATATATTCAGGGTGAAGATATCCTTACCTTTACAGATCAGAATGGTATTACTGGTGTTTGGAATAATAGTCTCGGTCAACTCATAATGACTGGTTCTGCAACTGAAGCTGAATATAGAGTAGCACTACGTTCGGTTGCATATGAAAACCTCAACGGGTCGCCTGCTATGTCTACACGGTCGATAGCATTCACAGTATATGAAGCATCAGAAAGCAGTAATACTTTGTCACGAGACGTCAATTATCCATCCACAATTTCTGATCTTGCAAGCTACAAGTCTTCAGGTGTTTTCCACTTTGATGCACAAGATGTGGATGGCGATAACTTAACGAATGACCAACCAGCGATTGCTACTTCAATTTCACCCTGGGGTGATCGTTCAGATAATGTCGGTGCCAGTACGGTTGATTTATCGGCAGTCAATGCAACAGTAGCTCAACAACCTGTATTTGACCCTGTATATTTTGGTGATCGGGGCGGACTTTTGTTCGATGGAACAGACGATAACCTGAGCCCGCCGAATGATGCTATTTTAAATACTGTCTCCTATGCTGAGAAGTCCTTTGCTATGGTTTTCAGGACTGGATCCACCACTGCCGGTTTACAAATGTTATATGAACAAGGCGGTGGCACGAGAGGATACCAACTCAGCATCAACGATGGAACTTTATACGCATACGTCTGGAATAACGCCGAATGGATCGCGCCAAACCAATATAAGTCTATCAACCTTGGAACTGTAGTTCCCAACACTACTTATATCGCAATAGCGAATCATGATGCAACAGCAGGAACACTTGTAGACAGGGTCTGGGAAGCAAACCTTAACGGAGGGGCAATTAGTACTCTTAACAGCACTGATGTTCAGCAGGCACACGGAGGAACTGTCCAAATCGGTGAGGAAGATGGAACCCGCGGTCCTGTTGGTCCCGCTTATACAAATAATCCTGCTGGTAATAACAATTTTAATGGCTTTATCGGAGAATTCATTTCCTGGAACTCAGCCCTTACTACGACAGATTTTTCGAATATTTATGCTTTTCTTAGTGAAAAATGGTTTAATAACCCGCCTTTGCTGGGTAACATAGAGACAACAACTATATCGTATACTAAAGGTGACTCACCAACGGCAATTACCTCAGCTTTAACCGTAACAGATACCGACAATTCTACATTAGATTCAGCCAAAGTATTTGTTGGTGCAGGATTTGACAATTCCGAAGATGAACTAGCGCTGCCAGCTCCTGTTGGTGCTATTTCGGGTTCCTATAATTCAATTTCCGGAGTTTTAACCCTTTCAGGCACTGAAACAATAGCTAACTACCAGACAGCTTTAAGATCTGTTACCTATCAGAATTCAAATTCAATTAATCCTTCCGTGACTACACGGGAAATTAACTTTGAGGTTTATGACTGGGAGAACAACAGTAATACTGTTAAGAGAGAAATTGAAATCATTTCTATTAACTCACTTCCTATACTTTCCTCCATTGAAGGTACAACTATTGGATATACTGAAAATGATGGTCAGGTAAATATTACCTCTTCCATTACTGTTACGGACTCTGATAATAGCAACCTAACAGGTGCTACTGTTACCATAACCAAAAATAATTTTCTCGGTGAAGATCAACTAGCTTTTAACAATGATAATGGAATAATTGGTAGTTTCAATTCAAGTTCTGGTATACTTTCTTTAAGTGGTATATCATCTTTAGCAAATTATCAGACGGCACTAAGATCCGTTACATACGAGAATACAAGTTCTGATCCTGCTAGTGCATTAGATCGTGAAATTACTTTCAGAGTTTTTGAC
>Ga0136600_1001049_pt1 | contig 13448 bp, 16 predicted proteins | sample AntRauMFilla2698_FD_104634 | JGI IMG/M metagenome (GOLD analysis project Ga0136600, IMG submission 104634) | Saline lake microbial communities from Rauer Islands, Antarctica - Metagenome Filla 2 #698 | ecosystem: Environmental > Aquatic > Non-marine Saline and Alkaline > Saline | place...
AAACCCCTGTTAATCTCAACAAAAAGCAACAGGATTTGCTAAACCAGCTTCATAAGGAACTGGGCGGAAAAGACGCCAAAAACAGCAGCAAACACTCCCCCGAAAGCAGCGGCTTTTTCAGCAAAGCCAAAGAGCTGTGGGATGATTTGAAGGATTAAAACAATGAAAATCGGAATTGCCGGATGTACGGGCCGCGTGGGCCAATTACTAATGAGCGAGCTGCGCTCCGGCGCTTATGATGGCATGGAGTTTGCGGGCGGGCTGACCAATGACATTCCCGACCCTGCGCCCGATTATTTCATCACAGACAGCGCGGATGCCTTATTCGAAGCCAGCGACGCGGTGATTGATTTCACCCGCCCCGAGGCCACAATGATCAATGCCGCCGCCGCCGCCAGCCACAAAAAGCCGCTCATTATCGGCACAACAGGTCTGGATAACGCGCAAGAGGCGCAGCTTCGTGAACATGCCAAACACGCCGCCATTATCTATACCGCGAATATGAGCCTTGGCGTCAATCTCCTGCTGGCGCTGGTCGAGCAAGCCGCCGCCAAGCTGGCCGATGACTGGGATATTGAAATATTTGAAAGCCACCATAAACACAAAGTCGATGCGCCTTCGGGCACGGCGCTGGCGCTTGGCAAAGCGGCGGCGCGCGGGCGCGGCGTGAGCCATGATAACGTGGCCGTCACCGACCGTTCGGGCGCGCGCAAGCAAGGCGATATTGGCTATGCCGTTTCACGCGGCGGCGATGTTGTGGGCGAGCATAATGTCACATTTTATAGCGGCGGGGAGCGCGTAGAGTTGGCGCATAAAGCAACAGACCGCAGGTTATTCGCCAAAGGCGCGCTTCACGCGGCGCGCTGGGCCACGGATCAAGAGCCGGGCCTTTATTCCATGAAAGATGTGTTGGGACTTTAGGCTGCGGCCACGCTAGGAGTAAATTGCCTTGCCGCCTCAATAACATTTGATTGTGCCTTCGGCGCGAGATTTTGGTAAGTTTTTGCCCGCATCGTATTAAAATAAGCACCGGCGGTAGTGTAAATATTATCAAGTTCGCCATTCTCATTTAATGGCTTAAACTTTATCCCTCTGATATTTTCCAGCAAGGTTGCGCCGAGATTTTTACCGCGCTTATTGACAATTTCCCTCATTTCATCTGTGCGACCCGCCCATTTTAAAGGGTCAAAAATATGTTGGAAAATTGAGGCTACTCCATCTGCGTAAATATCCCTCACTTTGCCGCCGTTTTTTGTATCCACAATATCCGAGCCATCGCAATCAATAATATTGCTCAATTTTTGCATGGTTTCACGCGCCTGCTCAGGTGTTTTCACTAGGCGCGCTTCGCTGGCTAGTAAATTTAAAGTACGCACATAGCAGATTTCACGCTCTGGTAACGGTAGATCTTGGCCACTGTGCCTTCCAAAAGCATCATTTAAAACAATTAGTTCATGAGAACCCAACACACCCGCACCTTTTTGTTAATTAGCAATAGCTTTACCATACCAAAAACACTTGCATTATGTCAAACAAAAGCAACATTAATGCTTATATAGGTACTAAAAGATATTTTTTAGGCGCTTTCAAGCCCCAGCAGCAATTTTTTGCGCGGTGATCCCCAGCCATAATTATCAATGATGCCTGTTGCGCGAATAACGCGGTGACACGGGATAAGAAGCGCAACAGGGTTAGCGCCGACGGCATTGCCCACCGCGCGGCTGGCTTTGGGGCGTCCGGTATGTGCGGCCAGCCCTTGATAAGTGACTGTGTGCCCCGCAGGAATACGCAGCAAAGCTTGCCAAATCTGTAGCTGGAAATTCGTGCCGTAAAGATCAAGCGGCAATTTCGTGCCTGCGCCATCCTTCCCACGCCAAATATCCAGAATTTGCTGCCCCTCGCCCGCAATCGCCGTATCATCGCGGATAAATTCGGCCAGCGGCCAATTATGCGTCATGCGCGCCATACATTCATTCGCGCTTTCCTCCATCAAAAAACCAAGATAACAAACACCAATCGGCGTCTTGGCAATGAGGATCGTGCCGATATGCGCGGCATACAAGCCATAGGCAATCACCAGCCCCTTGCCGCGCCGCGCCATATTGCCCGGCGTCATTCCCGCGCAGGTCACACATAAATCATGCAGCCGTCCATTGCCCGAAAGCCCTGCCTCATAGGCCGCCGCCAGCGTTGTGGAGCCGCGCCCCAGCAATTCCCCCGCTTGTTTCATATGCATAAAACCGATGAGCTGGCGCGGGCTCAGCCCCACCTTGTCCTTGAATAATTTTTGGAAATAAGTCGCCTCATATCCGGCACGATTGGCCAGATAATCCAGCCCCGGCGCTTCCTCGTAATGCGACACGAGGTAATCAATCGACTCGGCAATGATCTGATCGGCAGGCTTCATGAAATCACCTTAGCGCGCATCACCCGCATATGCCAATCCGGTTTTTGTGGTTTATTGGCCGTCAGGCGCCGGGCCATCATCATTAGTGGCTTTGCTATCGGGGCGGTGGGTGGCGACAAATTCAAGAAGATCTTCATCGTGAACCTTAAAAAGCGCACTCAAAGCATGTGATGAGCCTAAGCCGCATTGCATGGCAATGTTAGGCAGCAGAAAATCCGATTGTTTTATCAACTCCTTAGCTTCGTCAACACGCCTTTGATCAAGATATTTTGTAATCGACATACCAACGTAATTTAAAAACACTTTGTTCATAATCTCCCATGATTTAAAGCCAAATTTTTTCGTCAAACGTTCTCGAACTTTTGAACTTACATTAGTACGGGGGGGTATCCATTCATCTGTTAAATCCTTAGAATCAATGAAATCTTTAAACTTTTCGATAGGGGATTTAACACTTGCATCCTCTCCCATCGCTTCTTTGATTTGATGAACATACTGACCGGGCGTCATTCCTCTACCAAGTTCCTCTTTGGTATGCGCCTTTAAAACCTTTGCAATTGTGTTGGAGTTCTCCCATTTAAGCTCATCACATACCTCTCGTAAATTCATACCTGCCAAACGACCTTCATCGGCTAGCTCGTGCACCTTTGTTAAAAAACCCTTGAGTGAACTATTTCTTGTGTCTGAAGAAACGCGCCGAAATTCTATGGATGTTTTTGTCATAGCTAAAACAATTAAAAAGAAATGACCGTTATGTCAATATATATTTGGTTTTAATTTCTGCCCCCTTATGCTCTGCTAACCCCATGAAAAAAGCCGCTATCATCGAATTTTTCACCCGCCTGCGCGCCGCCGAGCCCGCGCCCAAGAGTGATTTGGAATACACTAATCCCTATACGCTGCTGGTTGCGGTGGTGCTGTCCGCGCAAGCCACCGATGAGGGGGTCAACCGCGCCACGAAGGATTTATTCAAAACCGTTGATACGCCGCAAGCCATGGTGGCGCTAGGGCTGGATGGGCTGAAGGAGCATATCAAAACCATCGGGCTGTATAATAACAAGGCGAAGAATGTCATTGCCCTGTCGGAGATGCTGATTGCCGAACATGATAGCGCGGTGCCCGATACGCGCGAGGCGCTGGTTGCGCTGCCCGGTGTCGGACGCAAGACGGCCAATGTCGTGCTCAATGTTATTTTCGGTCAACCAACTATGGCGGTCGATACGCATATATTTCGCATTTCCAACCGCACAGGATTGGCGCCGGGAAAAAATGTTGATGCGGTCGAACAGGCGCTCATGAAAAATGTGCCGGATGAATTTGCCCTGCACGCGCATCACTGGCTGATCTTGCATGGGCGCTATGTGTGCAAAGCCCGCAAGCCGCAATGCGCTGAATGTATCGTATATGATTTATGCGGGTTTAAAGAAAAGACAGCCTGATTTTTTCACCACAAAGACACGAAAATCATCAAGGATTACAAAGCAGTCTTTTGCTAGCGCGCCGATAGCGCAAAAAATAATAAACACAGAGCTTCAGAGATGCCGAGTTTTTCGATCATAAAACTTTGAACCTGCGAGTCTCTGCGTAAAAATTATTTTAATTTTTGCCTGCGGCGCTTCGTGACCTTCGTGGCTTAGTGGTAAAGATTTCTGGTGAATAATTTAGTCATTTAGACGGCGACTACCTGTTGTCGATACATTCATAAAACCAGTCCCGGACTTCACTTTCATGATATCGCGCGCACAATTATCAGTCTTCATAGCTTCGCCGCGCGGCTGAATATCGTAATGCGCAACGGGCACGTTTAAAACATCGCCATTGCTGTGCAGGAAATACACATTGAGCGCGCAGCCCTCGCTGCGATATTGCCAGATAGTCGTGGGTAAATCGCTCATCACCAGATGCGGCTTGCCGAAAAGAATGCGCACATCCTCGCCGCTCGCCTCATGCAGCGCCTTGATATCGGCGCTTATGTTGTGGCGTAGCTTGCGCGTTTGCGCGGCGCTGCTTTCCATCATGATTTTATAATCACCGCCAGATGCAAAAGAGGCGGCATTGGCAGCGTTCAGGGATAAATACGGCGCGGCGTGATAGGCCTTAAGCGCGGTAAAGACAATAACCGCCAGCAAGAACGACGCGGCCAAAACGCCATAGAGAAAAGAGCCAGGACGCGCCTGGCTCTTGAGTTTGTTTTCTTTCATCGGATGCAAAATCATGAAGGAAATACGTCTAAATCTTAAATCAGTATACGCAAACAGCTAATATTATGAGCTGTGTGAGAATAGCTCGCCGCCTTGTGTGTTGGCCGCTTCCTGATCGGTATCAACCTGACCGCCGCGCGCCATAGCAGACGCCCCGCGGGCCGCTTGCGTTTTCTCTTGGCGCTGTTGGTCGGATTGGGCTTTCACAGCGGAAATTTTTCCTTCTATCACGGCGCCGGATTCAACATCCAGTGACCCGTAAGCGATAGAGCCTGTGACTGTACCTGTTGATGTGATGCTCAGGCGGCCATTAACCGTGATGTCGCCTTCGAAACGGCCGGACACTGTAGCTTCATCGATATTGACCGCGCCGTAAAATACACCGCTTTCGGCAATTTCTAGTGAACGCGCACCTTTCAGGGCGGCTTCAACTGTGCCTTCAACGACCAGCGTGTCACAATATTCGATCTCGCCGGACATTGTAATGCCGCGACCGATCAACAGGCGGCTATCTTCCGCAGTTTTTTGTGCTACAGCTGCTTTTTCCTCGGCAGGAGCACTAACATCTTGCTCGTCTTTTTTCTGGGCCGCTTGCGCAGAAGCATAGCTTGGGTAAGCACCGCCAGCATATCCGGGGCGCGCAGGCGCAGCAGACGCGCGGTAACCCGCAGGCGCGGCATATTCACCGGCTTTGGACTGGCCAACCTTTGTTTCATTATTTGTATCTGTTGTTTGTGCGGCTGACTTCGTCATTGTGGTGGCTTCCTTTTTTTCTGGAGTTTGTGGTTGAGGCGTGGGCTCGCTCGTTTGCGTCGGTTGCGGCGCAGATGCTTCGCTTCCCACGGCAGCTTTTTCGGCGTCTTGAGTCGTGGCTTTTTCCTGTTTTTTAGCTTCTGACTCTAACTCGGCCAGTTCTGATTTCACACGGTGAAACATAATGCATATCCCCTTATCTGTTAAATGAAGCGGACACAAAAACCCCGTGCACCGCCAAGCAAAATTCACTTCTTTTTCTATTTAGAATGAACGAAAGCTAGCACGGGATTTTAGAAACGGCAAGACTGCTTTTTAAGTTATCTACGAGAAAATTCAGGAAAAAATAACAAGCCCTTGATTCCATTCAAGAATAAAATTTCGGAACGCTGCGTTTCGCTTATCTATTTGATTTTATTCATGAAAATGGTCATAAATCTTTTGCGCGAGCGAGCGGGAAATGCCCGGCGCTTGCTGTAAATCGGCCAGCCCTGCGGCTTGTGCGGCTTTGCCCGACCCGAAATGCATCAGCAATGCTTTTTTGCGTTTTGCGCCGATGCCCGGCACACCATCGAGTGGTGATTTTTCGATGTCCATTTTACGCCGCGTACGGTGAGAGCCGATTGCAAAGCGATGTGCCTCATCGCGCAGCCTTTGCAGATAATGCAATGTCGGATCCCGAAGCGGCAATTGGAAAGATTTCTGCTCATGCATGAAAAATTGCTCGCGCCCCGCATTGCGATCCTCACCTTTTGCGATAGCGACCAGCGCGACATCATCGGCGATTCCACACTCTTCCAATACGCTGCGTACCATATTTAATTGCCCGCGCCCGCCATCAATGAGCAGCAGGTCAGGCCAGTTTTCACGCCGCCCGCTTTCCTCTTCTTCTTTGAGCGCGCGTTTAAACCGCCGCTCCAACACCTCGCGCATCATACCATAGTCATCGGCCGCCACGGCATGCTTGATATTGAACTTGCGATACGCATTTTTCATCAGCCCGTCCGGCCCCGCCACCACCATCGCCCCCACCATATTGGCACCGGAAATATGGCTGTTATCATAAACCTCAATGCGCTGCGGCGGCTCTTCCAGATCGAACAATTCCGCTACTTTCTCCAGCATCGCGCCCTCGCGCGCCTGCTCCGATATATGCCGCCCCAGCGCCGCAGCCGCGTTAAGCGTGGCAAAATCCGTGAGCCTTGTGCGCGGTCCGCGCTGTGGTTTGGTAATCTTCACCTTAATGCCCGCGCGCTCCGACAATGCCGCGACGAGCAGCGCCTGATCATCGGGCGTATGGCTCACCATGATCTCCTTGGGGACGGGCTTATACTCGTAGAATTGTGCCATAAACGCGCCCATAATCGCCGCATCCTCTTCCTCGCTTTGGTGGCGGGGGAAATAGGCGCGGTTGCCGTAATTCGCGCCACCACGGAAGAAGAATACCTGTATGCATGAGCGCCCCGCCTCGCGCGCCAGCGCAATCACATCGGCGTCTTTAATGCCCGCCACATTTATATCCTGACGCCCCTGCACCGCCGTGAGCGCCCGCAGACGGTCGCGGTATTTCGCCGCCTCCTCGTAATCCTGCGCCTTGCTGGCAGTTTGCATTTTCGCCGCCATATCTTCTTGCACGGCTTTGCTTTCGCCGGAGAGGAATAAACGCGCTTGTTCGAATTGCTGGGCGTAATCTTCCTTGCTAACCAGCCCCACACACGGCGCGGTGCAGCGTTTTATGTGATATTGCAAGCAAGGGCGCGTGCGGTTGGAAAAGACATTATCCGAGCAATTACGCAGCAAGAAAGCGCGCTGGAGCGACATTAGCGTTCTGTTCACATTGCCCGCCGCCGCGAACGGCCCGAAATATTCGCCCTTGCGCTTCTTCGCGCCGCGATGCTTCACCGCTTGGGGGTAATCATGATCGGCGGTCAGCAATATATACGGGAAGCTTTTATCATCGCGCAGCAATATATTATAACGCGGCTTGAGCTTTTTAATAAGGTTGGATTCCAGCAGCAGCGCTTCTACCTCGGTGTGAGTATGCACGAACTCCATCGAGCGCGTCAGCGCCACCATGCGCTGCAGGCGGATCGGTAATTTGTTGATATTGGTGTAGGAGGTCACGCGCTTTTTCAGCGATTTGGCCTTGCCCACGTATAAAACCGCGCCATCCTGCGCCACCATGCGATACACGCCGGGCGTACCCGGCAGACGCGCGACATTGCCGCGAATAACATCGCGCCCCGTTTCAATCGAAGATGTGGCCAGTTTTTCAGACATATATAATATTTAGAGCAGTTCATAAGCCGCAGCAACGCCCACCTGAAACAAAAGCCCATAGGCAGATACAAAAAAAATATCACAAGCCCGCGATATAGGACTTGACATTTTAGAAATATAAATTACAACCTGAGATTGTAAACTGACAGTCAAGCGGAGTCAAGCCATTGTAATAAATGGCAATACATACAACCCCTGATTGTCTTAAATGGAAATATATGAACCTTGAGGACTTCTTAATGCGCCATATCACAATCCGATCAATTCTACCCGAAGCACAAAATAAAATTTTATTCGAGGGCTCTTTTCCCTGCGAAAAAATCTGTCTGGAACATGCCGTTGCCGATCATGTCGATCTGACCGGCGCGGATTTGCGAAAGCTTAATCTCAGCAATGCCGCCTTGGATGATGCCAAACTGGCACGCGCCGATTTCTCGCATAGCAATCTTAGCGGCGCCAACTTATCCGAATGCACGCTCGAGAGCGCGCAACTGCTCGGCACGAGCCTTTATAATAGCTGCTTTGCCTATTCGGGGTTACGTGGCTGTGATTTCTCCGGCGCCTTTTTCGGCGGCACGGATATAAACGGCGCGAATATCGGCCACGCGCAATTTTCCACGCTCTCCGCCTTTGATCTTGATTTTGCGATGACCACCAATATGGATGGCTGCGCGTTTATTAATCCTGACGGGCATTATTGCGCCATGTCAAAACCGCCCGTGGTGATTAAAAATCTGCTGCCCAAACCGCTCATATTGCTCGACCGCAGCGTCAAATACGGCCATGAAATATTGCCACCACGCGCATTAAAGGCGGGGCCATTGGGGCGATTGGTGCATGATATAAGAATTTTACAAAAAAGCGCAGATACGGGCGCAGACGGGATTGCATCGGCGGTTTAATTCCGGTTATGATCGCGGATCTTGTTAAAAGAGGGCCTGTGGCGGAATGGTAGACGCTGCAGACTTAAAATCTGTTGTCCGTATGGACGTGCCGGTTCGAGCCCGGCCAGGCCCACCAATTTTATTTGCGAGATTGCCTGATCAACAACAAGTCGTTCATGGAAATGAATTTCGTAGCGGCAATTTTATAAGCGTCTATCTTTGTTTTACAATAAAACTTGAATAAGAAGCGCGTATAATAGTAATGCCCCAATGATGAAGAAAATTTGATATCCACTATTAAATGAAGCCTTAGCTGTTTCTTTCACGCGCCCCATAAGCTCTGGCCAAGTGTAAGACACAAAGTCACCTTGTGACATCATATTTACAATCCGGCCTTTTTCATCAACGACAGGTAGGTGCCTAAAGCGTTCATTGGACATGATACGCAACCATTCAAGAAGATTATCGTCCTCATTGGCCACTCTAACTTCAGTTGTCATTATTTCGGATATTTTAGTTTTTTGAGGATCTTTTCCTCCCGCCAGAAGTCGCGTCATTAAATCGCGCTCTGTCATTATGCCTATCACAACATTGTCGTTATCAACCACGCCAACGGCTCCGATTGCTTTTTCGGTCATAATTTCTACTGCCTCAAAAACGGTGTTGTCGGCTTTTAAGGAGACTGGTTTAGGTTTCGATTTATATTCTGCCTGATCTTTGATTCTCATATTTTTTTCCCTGAAGTTAATACCTTTAAGTAACGTAAAAAGCCGTTTAAGACAAGATCCGATATATTAGAAAGTACAATTAGGGAGAGACAAGGCGCTTATATTCAAGGCTTCGCTTTTCACCTCAATCGCCCTTTGCAGATAGGCTGCCGACAGCTACCGTTACGAGAGGAATTATCCCCCGAAGCCCCAATTTTCTTGGGCGAAGGGGGACTGGTAGAAAATATTTCGGGTGGCCTACGCCGCCCTATTTCAGCAAATGCTAAAACCTAATAATCTGTCTTAACACCACCGGCAACAGCCGCTTCGGCGTTATCTTTCGACATCATCGCACAAATAGTCGTGCTGCATTTCGGGCACGAGCCTTTGGCCATAAAGCCACCTTTTTTTGTTTTATGCATAACGGGGCTGTCCATTGCGACGCCCTTTTCCTTACATTTCACACAATATGCTGTAATCATGGTGATCTCCTTTCATGGGGCGGAAATGCCCCTGCGAGACTCACATCATAGCACATTTGCAGAAAAACAACTATTTAACGGGTTTATCAATATTATAGGCCACATCGCGCGCATCCAGAACCGCCAGCAAAGCCTTTTGCGCCGCCGCAAGATTTTCTTCGTCGCGGGCGCGCAGCACCACGCTCACGCCCAGCTCACCATTTTTGAAATGCGGGTAACTGCCGATATCCACCGCCGGAAAGTCATCTTGCAAACGCCCCAGATCTTCGGCGATCTGGCTTTCGGGCACATCCAGCGTTACGGTTCCGCAGAGCATCGGCGCGCCGCCTTTTAATGTCGGCGCAATATGGTCCAGCATCCCTTGCATGATTTTCGGCACGCCCGCCATCACATAGACATTTTCGATTTGAAAACCCGGCGCGGCGGATACGGGGTTGGGAATAAGGCTTGCGCCTGCGGGGATTTTGGCCATACGCAAACGCGCGCTGGTCAATTCTTCCGGCCCGTAATGCGCCAGCAAAATTGCTTTTGCCTGCTCATTCTCGTTCCAATCCACGCCAAACGCTTTGGCGATGCTGGGCGCGGTAATATCGTCATGGGTCGGGCCAATGCCGCCCGTCGTGAACACATAATCAAAGCTTGCGGAGAAATGCCGCACCGTTTCGATAATAGTGCCCTCGGTATCGGGAATAATCCGCACCTCGGCCAGCGTCACGCCCGCCTCGTTTAACGTCACCGCAATATGCTGCGTATTGGCATCCAGCGTCCGGCCAGAAAGGATTTCATTGCCGATGATAATTAGTCCGGCGGTATAAATGTCTTGGTTTTTGCTCATGTCTTTCCTATGTTACCGCTTTGAGAGGAAAGATATAGGATCCATGCAACAAACAGCAAATAAAATCAGCCAAGACGGCATAGAATTACACGGGCCCAAGGATTTCGCCGCGATGCGCAAGGCGGGCAAGCTGGCCGCCGAGGTGCTGGATATGATTACGCCGCACGTGGTGCCAGGCGTCACCACCGAGGAGCTGGATAAATTATGTTTTGATTTCATTACCAAGAATGGCGCAATTCCTGCGCCGCTCGAATATAAGGGCTTCCCCAAATCCATCTGCACATCGATCAATCACGTGGTATGTCACGGCATCCCCGAGGAGCGCAAACTCAAGGAAGGCGATATCGTTAATATCGATACAACGGTCATCCTTGATGGCTGGCATGGTGATACGTCGCGCATGTTTTTTGTCGGCGATAAAATTCCCGTCAAAGCGCGCAAATTGGTCGAGGTTACCTATGATTGCCTGATGATCGGCATTGAGGCGGTAAAGCCCGGCAATACGCTGGGTGATGTTGGTTTCGCGATTCAGCAACATGCCGAGGCGAACCGTTTCTCCGTTGTGCGTGATTTTTGCGGGCACGGGCTGGGGCGTTTGTTCCACGAGCCGCCTTCGGTCATGCATTTCGGTGTTCCCGGTGATGGCGTATTGCTCGAGCCCGGTATGTTTTTCACGATCGAGCCAATGATTAATACCGGCCATTACGCCACGAAAATTCTCGCCGATGGCTGGACGGCGGTAACGCGCGACCGTGGCCTGTCCGCGCAGTTCGAGCATTCGCTGGCCGTGACGGAAGACGGGTTCGAGATTTTCACGAACTCCCCTAAAGGTTGGACGCAGCCGCCTTATAGCTAATGTTTAAAAAATTATTTCATTACATTACTGGTGATTTCGGATTAGGTGCAATATGTACCGCATTTGCTATCATTTTATTTTCGGCCGGAGAAACACAAACGGGGTTTTCGACATCTCAAGCATGGGATCAAATTAGCAAAGGCGGAACAATTATAGCTTCCATATTAGCGCTATTTGCCGGGCGCTACGTATGGATATCTAAAAAGCATGAATTAAAAACCCAAGAGAAACAGCAAAGAAAAGAAGCGCAGAACCTAAAATGTAAGCTGGCCGCAGAGATGATAGCCCTTCATCTTAGAGCGCAGCATCTACTAAATATATCGTACTTGAGAATACCTTCTGAACTAGTTCTAAAAAATGATTTCATTGAGGATTACGCTTATCTCTGCAAAGAACACAAAAATGTATTTCAAATTTTAGATTTAAAGACAATTAGGAATTTGTCTTATTTGGATTTGCTTATCGCTAATTTCAATAGAATACTAACTATCAAACGCAATGAATTAAACACCGTGCCCAATAATAAATTTGAATTAGACGAGCGCATGCGTAAAGACCTAGAACAGATTGCAGAAATAGCCCAAAAAATTGCTGCTCGAACGGATATCTTAACCGTTAAAAAAATATACGAATTAGAGCTATCAACTAGAGAACTATTGCATATAGAAAAATGACTAGCGAAGCTCCATCATCAAAACCCCATTATCACGGTCATCGCGACCGTTTGAGAGCGCGTTTTTTGCAAAGCGGGCCGGATGCGCTGGCCGATTATGAATTGCTGGAGCTTTTGCTGTTCATGGCCATCCCGCGGCGTGATGTAAAGCCGCTGGCCAAGGAGTTATTGGCAAAATTCGGCGGGCTGCCCGCTCTCATGGCCGCCTCCCCCGAGGAACTGATGAGCGTCTCAGGCATTTCCGAGAACACTGCCATTGCGATCAAGGCCGTCAGCGCCATGTCCCTGCGCACCGTCAAACAGGAAATCATGAAAAAGCCTGTCCTGAATAACTGGACGCGTCTGATGGATTATTGCTACGCCGCGATGGCGCACGAGAAGAAGGAGCATTTCCGCATTTTGTTCCTGAATAAGAAAAACGAGTTGATCGCCGATGAAATTCAAGGCTCGGGTACGGTGGATCACACGCCCGCCTATCCGCGCGAGATTATGAAGCGCGCGCTGGATCACGGCGCCACGGCAATGATCTTGCTGCATAATCACCCGAGCGGCGACCCCAAACCCTCGCAGGCCGACATTGACATGACCGGAGCCATCATCCGCGCCGCCGAGCCGTTCGGCGTTATTGTCCACGACCATGTTGTGATCTCCAAAGGCGGCTATTTCAGCTTTAAAAACGAAGGGCTGTTGTAACGCTCCCACCCGTTATTCCTGCGATAATACGGATCTCTGTGTTTGCGAATCCGCCCCCCCCTTTCTTTCCTAACCTTTCTTTCCTAACCTTTCTTCCCTAACCTTTCTTTCCTGCCTTCCCCGCGAAAGCGGGGACCTTGCGGCGCCCCGAAAGATTCCCGCTTTCGCAGGAAAACCACCTAAAAAAAACCTGTTTTCAGCTATTTAGCCTAAATTTACTGCATTATGTCTACTATTAACCGTTTCTTAACCCTAAACCCGCATAATTGTCTCAAATACCGTATAAGGCCCACCAAAGGGCCATGAGTATTAAAACTAATTTTTGAGGGTGTATTTCAATGATTAAACAATCTTTAGCAGAAGAGCGCGAAGTCGAATTGCTAATGAATGACGAAGGCTTTGTCATGCTGCTCTACGCTGGCGGCCCCCTTAATCATAAATATCAATGGGTGCAGTTCGATGAACAGGCGCGCAAGCTGGAATTTATCACCGAAAATGGCGGTATTCAGGAATTCGGCATTAAAATTTTTGATCAATTCGTAAAACCTCTGAAGACATCAGACAATATTGTGCTGTTTCAGGTCACAGAGGACAAAAAGCTAGACACACCACAAATGATTAAAATCACACGCACAGCACATTAAAAAGAGGGTAATAAACAATGTCAGATACAGATA
>Ga0136600_1001050_pt1 | contig 13440 bp, 14 predicted proteins | sample AntRauMFilla2698_FD_104634 | JGI IMG/M metagenome (GOLD analysis project Ga0136600, IMG submission 104634) | Saline lake microbial communities from Rauer Islands, Antarctica - Metagenome Filla 2 #698 | ecosystem: Environmental > Aquatic > Non-marine Saline and Alkaline > Saline | place...
ACAGAGTACCGAGAAAAAAAGATACAAGGAGTTGGCAGTAGCTTCTCTTTACCCAAAATACTAAGGCTTCATGCAAAACATCGTAGTGATAAAAAAGTTCGCTTCTCTAGGCATAATGTTTTTTGGCGCGACAAGTTTCATTGTCAATACTGCTTTCGCCATCAACCTCTAAATAGATTAACCATAGACCATGTCCTACCTCAAAGTCGGGGTGGTAAGACGAGTTGGGAAAATGTTGTATCCGCTTGTGCTCCCTGTAATACCAAGAAAGGAAATAAGCTGCCCCATGAAGCTAATATGAAGCTTAAAAATAAACCTTTAAAGCCTAATTGGTCACCCCAACTCTACCTACGCCTGAAAAAGGATGACCCTGAAGAATGGTACCAATGGTTTTCATTTAAAGTGGTAAAAGAAGCAGTCTAATACCACCTTTAAATTTCCTGATATAATAGTGGCTCATAAGGAGAAACCCTTGAAAGCTCTGTTTATTTGTGACGAAAAGGAAGAATGGAATCTTCTCAGAAATATTTTTCATGCTCATTTTTCGAAAATGGAGTTGGTCTGTGTTTTAAAAGGCGAAGATGCACTTAATACGTTAACCTTTGACGGTCCCTTCGGCATGATAATATTAGAGTGTGGAATTAAAAGTGATAATCCGACAGAGCTTGCGGAATCTATTTTCGACCAAACAGGTCCCCGCCCTCTTCTCTTTGTTGGAACTCCAACAATGGTTAAAGATAGAGTCAAAGAAGCCTTCTTCAATGAACATGAAATGGTGACCATTTACAATAAACCTTATCAGGCTGAAGGGCTTGTAAGCTCTATTCAAGATGCAATCGAATGGGCCAAGCAAGAGGAGTTTGAAAGCAATATAGTTGAACTTGAACCAGACAATTTTCTTCCCTTAAAGCTTCGTAATTTCTATCTCTACGACTCAGTCCCATTTGATGTCTATGTTGAACTAACCAAGACCAAATTTATAAAGGCCATTGCCGCCAATAAAAAGTACACCCAATCAAATATTCAAGACTTTCAAAAAAGAAATATTAAATATCTCTATCTTGAAAAAAATGAGCATCTTAACTTCTTAGAAAACTCAATCAAAAAAATCAGTATGGCATTGGCCCAATCTAGCGGTGACTTTAAAAAGAAGTCACAAACAATGGTGGCCGGTGTACTGGTTCTTCATCAATACCTAAGAGATGTAGGCATAAGCGAGAGTGTGAAAGAACTAACTGATCGAATTATAAAAGCAATGAGTGATGTTGCAGAATACCACACGAGCATCGAAGACTTGATCCTTACCTTTCCTATGGAACATGGTGACCTCGCTGAACAAGCTGTCTTAAAAGGCACTCTTGGTATGTATATTACCAAGGCCATGGGCTGGCGCTCTGACCTCACTAATAACAAGATTGGATTAGCTGCCATTCTTCATGATGCTTTTTTAGAAAGAGAAGAATGGTCTACCATTACTTACGAAGACCACCCTGATCTAGACTATCTAAGCCCTGAGCAAAAAGAAGCTTTCCTTTTTCACCCTAAAAGAGCAGCTGAAATGGCTAACCAATTTAGTCATCTCGCGGAAGTAGACTTTATCATTCTTGAGCATCATGAATTACCTGATGGCAATGGCTTTCCACGCGGAATTAACGCGAGTAAAATCACTAAAATTTCGGCCCTGTTTATCTTGGTCAATAACTATATTATTCAGCTTGTTATCAATGGTTTAACATCATCCTCTTTAAAAAATATATCTTTGGCTTTTGCAACAATTTATAATGTAGGAAGCTTTAAAGAGCCTTTCCAAACTCTCCAAAAAGATCTTAAAAGGAGATAGTTTCCAAGCAATTTATTATTTTCTTATACGTATGTTTTCTAAACCTGGTCCTTAATTCAGCAATCATATCCTCTAAAACAGGCTCCGCTCCTGAGTCTCTTGCTAATATAAGTTGGTCAACAAAGGCTTCACTTACAATCAAAACCTTCGCCAGAGGTGAGATGTCGTCCTTATAGTCTAAGGTGAAGCCCATGCCATTAGTAGTTCCATGATGTTGTAAAATAATAGCATCTGCGCCCATTGGACAGCGTGGAAACGATTTAACCATCTCGGCAGCAAGCCTTGCGTGATTAATAACAACTTCTTTTTCTTTATCCCCTAAGTCATCTTTAAAAACAAGGTCTTCTTCAAATTGAAAATGAGGGTATTTTGCAAAGATGGGAGAGAGGAAAATATCATGGAAGAAGAACACAAAAGAGAGTTTTTCCGCATGCTCATCAGAACCCCAGCTTATCTCTCTAATAATATGACGAGAAACATAGGTCCCCATTACGGAATGAAGATAGAGATACCCTGTTTTATTTTCAAGCATGCCTAGGAGAAGGATCTTAACTTTAGGAACTTCGCCAATAACGGCTTTTACTGATTCCACACACCTTTTAGAGATGGCCACAACCTCTGGAGTGACTTCACTAGACTCACCTAAGAGACCTCCAACAACATCATACCCTTGCTCCGAAGCCTTAAGGCGGTCCTGGCCCTGAATTAGGGGATCATTAAGTTTTGCCATGACAACTTTTGAAGCCTTGTTGACGATCTCCAAGCGAAGATCTGATGGAATATACAGGTTATGGAAACCTTCACTCCTATAACGATCTCCTTTGCCACTAAGAGAGCCTTCCTTTTCAACACAGAGAACATAGTCAGAGTTAGCACTGCCCTTACTTACTTTTAAATAGAGATGGCAAGGCGCCACTTCGAAGGTATCCACAATGCTCATTGGAACCGGATAGAAATCAGGAATACTTTTTTCCATCATATCTTTGGCGGTAATACCGAGAATCTTAGCAATCGTTTTGACAAGAACTGGTATATTAAAGTTTGGAGGCAAGGTGTAGGCCTTAGCAGTATTTGAAACTGAAGACTTCTCACCTATTACAATAATCGGAATGTCTAAGCCTAGCTCTTCCACCTTAGTGACGATGGCGAAACCTGCATCAACTTCACCCATTTGAGAAAGACAGATGATGATTTCACCAGCTGCACCTAATTCAATGACCTTTAAGGCATCTTCAAGAGAGTCCTTTACGGTAACTCCTAAATCAACATAAGCCTTTAAGTTAAAGGAGTAGATATCGTTAATAATAGCATGGTCAGAAACCAATAATCCGTGGGCCATACTGTCATTATAACCCTAAAACACTTGGTCTCAAGCTTCTTCTGCTAGAAGATATCCCTTTTTATGCAAGGATTTAACAGTAAGCCTACTGGGCTCCAACTTCTTCCTTAATTTTGAGACATGCTGATCAACTGTACGGTCGATTACATTTTGATTCTTACCCCAAACTGTCTCAAGTAACTCAGCTCTGGAGCGAACAACACCCTCTTCTTTTGCGAGATGATAAAGGATTTTAAATTCAATTGGCGTCAGTCCAACATCCGTTTCTTTATTATCAATCTTAATTGAGAGAGTCTGAGAAGTCAGCTCAAGAACCAAGTCTTCCCTCTCAATTGTATTTGGATTATTTTTATCATTTTCCCTTAGACGGGCCTGAACTCTGGCCATCAACTCAAGAGGCTCAAAGGGTTTACTAACGTAATCATCAGCGCCCGCGTCGAAAGCATTGAGCTTGTCTTTTAATTCTTTGCGCTGGGTAAGCATGATAACGGGAATATTGCTCTTACCACTGCTTTGCTTTAAACGAGTCAACAATTCCGAACCGTTCCCATCAGGTAATACTTCATCTAAGATAATTAAATCGAAATCTTTTTTGATAATTTGACTCTCACCATCCGAGATATACTCACAAAATGTAAGTTCAAATTCTTTACCCAACGTGTGCTGAATCAGTGTATGAACGTCCTGGTCGTCATCTACGATAATAATTTTTTTCATAAGCTATTCTAGGATATATTTCTAACTACATAATTATATAATAATTAAATAATTTAACCATTACTTTATTGAATTTGTTAGAATTAAAGAAATAAAAAGGTGAACTACGAGGTGACGTCTATGAATGACACAATTGTCGTTAAGATTGATAAAGACCTGGAGGATATTATTCCTAGCTTCTTGGAAAATAGGCGTAAGGACTTAGAAAAGGTTAAAGACGCTATCAGTCAAAATGATTTTAAAACTATTGAGTCTATTGCTCATAAGCTTGCAGGAAATGCTGGAAGCTATGGACTCGATGATCTAGGTGAAATAGGGATGAAGCTAGAAGTAGCTGCAAGCAAGGAAGAGTTTCCCTTGGTTGAAGAGCTTTTTCAAAATTACAGGGACTACATGAATAAACTCACCATTGAGTTTCAATAAAAGAGAGAAATGAATAACGCAAGAAAGGGAAGCGGACTTTTAAAAACTGTTCTCGTTATAGACGACGACCTGGATACACTCGCTTTCATGAACAAGATTCTTACCAATGCCGGATATGAATTTCTCCAGGCCGTATCAGTTAAAGAATCTCAAATAACGATTCAAAACTTTGCCCCCCACCTCATTCTTGTTGACTACAAACTTGGTGAGGAAAATGGCTTTGAAATCCTTAATTACCTCAAATCTGTGAATAGCATGCGTCTTATTCCTGTGGTCATGATGTCATCAACCGTGAATAAGAAGCTTGTTCTCCAAGCCTTATCATCAGGTGCCCTAGAATTTATTGGAAAACCCCTAAAAGCGGCGACTATTGTTCAAAAAGTAAAAAAAATACTAAAGCAGCATGAACTCCCCACAATTATTTTTAAGGAAAGTCCAAAGGTTCTTGCAAAGTGTATAGCAGAGACGATTAAAATTAATGAAATGAATGTTCTTCTTCAAAGTAGTGTCAAATTCGATACTAAAACTCCCCTTAAGATAGATAGTGCTTTCTTTAATAATCTTGGGGCCAATAATTGTCGCTTTAACACCGAGGGAGAGCCCTTTGTCGCAAACCCAGGGGTCTACAGGACTAAAGTAAACTTTAAAGGCATGAATGAGAACACCGCAAGGAAAATTCGAAATATAAAGGTTCAAACCTAGAATGAGTTCGACTAATCAAACTATATTAAACTTAGATGATGATCCTGATTTTAATAATATATTAAGGGTTATCTTAAAAAAAGAAGGCTTCAAGCTTAAGTCTGCTACCACTCCTGAGGAGTTTGCTAAATTAATTAACAAAGAGCCTCCATTACTGTGCTTAGTGGATATTAACCTTGATGTAGCAATGGGTGCAGGCTATCAAATGATTCAGGCCATGCGAAACCGACTAGGCTTCGAGTTACCAATTCTTGTCATTAGCCGAAGAGCATCTCAAGAAGACATTGGTCGAGCCTTAGAGTTGGGTGCAAATGATTTCATCCCCAAGCCAATTGATGACACCTATCTTATTCAAAAAATTAATCAGTATTTACCAAGAGAAAACTTCAAGCCACTTCCCTACTTCAAAGTAAGCCAAAAGGATTGGCCATGTGAAGTTAGCTTTAATTTAGAAATTTATTCGCTCAGCGAATTTGGCATTACCTTTACTAGTAATCACTTCTTATCAAAAGGAACCTATTTACAAGTTGATGGCGAATTTGTTAGGGACTTAACGGGAGAACAAAGACCCTTAAAGCTCTCAATTCACAATAGTTGGATAGATGAAAAGAGTCATCGTTTTATGGCCTTTAGTGAGTTTAACGGCGAGGATATTCAACTTCTTAGTAGTGTAAGAGCTTTTATTATTAAAAACTCAGGCGCAAGAGATAACGCCTAGTTTTCCAACCAGTTCAAAACCTTCTTCATCTTAATAAGTAAACCATTACTAGAGAAATCTAAACTATCATTAAAGAGAAAGAGAAACTTACCTCTTTGATGACAGGCCCTAAAGACAGGACCTAATTCCTCAAAATCGATGTTTTGATCTTCAAACCCATCACTTTTTATAACGATAAAGCCATCAGGTATATCGAAGTCAACCAATCCACCAAACTCAAGATTATCTGGCTCAAAGCCTTGGTAAAAACGAATTTCATATTCCTTTTCTCTCTTCAAAATATAGAGTTCTCCTAGGCTAACTTTAACTTCAAAGCCTAGTTCCTTAAAGCCCGTGAGGTCTGGCATAAATGAGAATATATTTTTGAGGAGTTTAAGAATCATCTAAATCTGAATGAAATTTCAATCATTGGGTAAATTGTTGTGTAAGCATTGGTTACTTCAGTTTCAACATTATCAGTATTTGTTTCTTTGGTGATGCTGATGGAGTGATAATTAAAACTTAAATCCACCAAGAAAGAGGCTTGTGATGGCAAACATATTAAGAGAATTGCGATTAAGGAGAGAACTTTCATACCTAAACTATATTTCCATAGAAACCTAATTATAACTAGATAGGTACTCTCTTCCTATTATCTTTTAAGTAAATTCAGTGACTTAGACAAGGCGCCAGCTGTCATATTCTTAATCACCATAGTGTAATTTTTCCAATAATTCACAAGAGTGAAGACTTTTTCACTATTATTAACGCAGCCCACTATTTATACATGAAGAAGGAGAAATCCATGTTGAAATCTATCTCAAAGGTGGCCCTGGCCATGGCCATTTTACAAGGCCCTATTCTTTCAATTCAAGGAAATGACCTCGAACTTCTCGATGGTGACTTTAGAGTCGGATATGAGGGAGAGATCAATACCAATGCCATGTCAGGAACTGAAAATGGTAGTGCGATGAATTTCCGCGAAAGTTATATAAGCCTAAATGCTGAGTTTAAAAATAAAATACGGCTCGTTTTAACGGCCAAGCTTGAACAAATTTTTCAGGACGAAGAAGTATCATTTAACGATAACTTTTCATTAGAAGAGTTTATTGAAGAAGCGTATATCGAAATTAAAGAGGTTGGTGGCAGCCCCATTGCTATTATTGTCGGAAAGCAACCTATCCCTTTTAGCCAAAAAGTACAGGCCATGCCACTTTTTATGAATAACCCACTTGCTGATAGTCAAACGATAAATGAAGTTTATGGTCTTACTGTTGATATGACTGAAGGTCTTTTCGGTATTTTTGATCAAGTAGAGATAAGTGCTTTTGAAACAGAGAAAGGTGACCTCGGAATTGGTACAGTTGATGGAGTCTCTGTTCGCTTAAGTAAAATGCTAACCGATAATATCCTTTTAACAATTGGACATGCTGAGCTTGGAAATAATCACCTCGAATCTGGACATGAAAGAAAAACTTCAATTGGATTAATTGCAGAATCAAATGATGGAATGCTTGTTGGTTGGGTTGAAGGAATGCTCTTTTCTAATAATCCTGAATATCCTGATTCAGACTTTGCGATTACGGCAGGTAGTATGATTAGAGTTCATAGAACCACCGATGTTATCGTTGAGTTCACTTATGTTCAAAAAGAGCTTATGCAATACGCTATTGGGACAAGAACTGCCCTTACCAGTAACTTAAGCCTTGGTGTTGAGGTTCGATACAATGATTACGTTACAGCACGAGATAACGACATCGTCTTTGGTGTAAACCTTTCTTATGCCTTTGGTTCTAGTGGACAAAAACCAAATGAAGAATACCTTTTTGATGACGAATAGTTTTAAAAAATTAATTTAAGGATATCTATGTTGAACTCTACGCTGTTAAAAAAATGTCTTCTTATTGGTGGATTAAGCACTCTCCTTAGTCCTTCACTACTTGCCGATACTCCACAAAGTCCCCTATTTTGGATGGCCTTTAAGTCCGGTGGCATGATGAAAACCAATTACGACGTTAAAGAGTACTTGGTGGCAACACAACTCTCTGACGAAGAAATTATAAGGATGTTTAATGACAGTGACCGCGACTATGGAGTCTACTCCAACCGCAAAGACCAATGGGCGCAGGCGAGATTCAATACAGGGCTTAGGCTAATTGCCTATTCTACTCTCGTAAGAAAAGAAGCTACAAAACCAGGAACAGAAAGAGTCGCCTTTACAAAAACTGAAAGAATGTTTGGTAGAGAGATGGAGACCTTTGAAACGAGAACTCTTAAAAAGTATTTGGACCAAAGGTTAGGTATTGTTAAAGCGAGAAACATCTTTGGTGAAGAGCTTAAGAAATTAGGTTGGCCTCACCGAGAGAATCAGACTAATACCGATATCTTCTTTGACTGGTTTAATTTACAAAAAGAACGTCACAAAGAAAATTATCGCTTACAAGAAATTAAAAAATATGAATACATCGTTTCCGCCAATAGACATAATAGTCGGATATTCATAGCTCCAAAAGAGGCCTTCACAATGGCAAGGGAAGTTGAGACCATCGTAGAGGATAAGATCGCCAATAAGAGAATCTCACCAACTACTGCAGCAAGTATCATTGAAAGTGATCCAAGAATTGCCGTAATGATCAAAGGTCTTGAGTTTATAGGTCCAGACTCCGTTTCTCTATCTAAACTAGCTTCTGAAGCTCCTGCCGTCTACAGAGACTTCACAAAGGATTTAGAAGAAAATACATTAACTTACTTAGAGGGTGAAGCATCAGCAAAGATTTTAAATTATGAAGGCCTCACTTCAACTCTAATAGAGAAATATGAAAGTGCAGAAAAGCTGATGAAGCTTTCTGATGAAGTAAAGAAAGAGTTTGTTATTGGTGCCGGTGATTTCAATCACTTTATGCTTGGAAAGCTGTACGAAATGGCTGCTTTTAAGGCCACAGCACAAAAAGAAAATAAGGATTATATAAAAGCAGAGACCATGAATGCCTATGCAACGGCCGTAACAAAAGCTGCTAGTGACTATATCGTTGAGGGTATTAATAATAATGAGCTCTTGGGAGATCTAAGACTTGAAGATTATCTTATTAATCGTATTTCCGAAGAGTCAAAAAGTGGTGAGCTCGCAAGTCTTGCAGGTGAGCTAGATCTTACCGATTACGGCAAAAGCTTTAAAGTAATGGCGAATTGGGTTGTAAAATTTCAGGTTAAAAAGGCCAGTCTCAACACTATGCCACTCTCTTATGTTGAGTTGTGGGATATGGATACAGCAGAAGGTCAGCAGCGCGCTGGACGCTATATTGAAAAACTAAAGTTTGATAAGAAGTTGGCCGACTTTAGGCAAAATAAACTGCGTAGATATGAAGGACTCTTTAGTTTTAACCTCACTGGAAGCTATGAACTCAGAGATGAAGAGGCCTTCAACTTTATGACCGAGCAGTTTAGTATAAAATAAGTCTTTTCTTTGATTTCATTCCTTCTTTGGTAAAATATTCTAAAATTGGCCAAAGAGGGAATAATGAATTTTATCCAAACTGCACCAGAGATCATTCACCCAGTAAAGGAAGAGTTCTACATTGATCTACTCTTAAGATGGCTTGTGAATGACAAAACTGCTAGAGAGGCCATTTATTCAGACCTCGAGAAATTCGGAGACAGACTCTTAAACGAAGTTGAAAATTGGGCCAAAGATGCAGAAACTCATCCGCCCAAACATATTCCCTACTCCCCTTACGGTGAAAGGATTGATGACATATCCGTTAGTGAAGGCTGGAAAAAACTTGATGCTCTTTCTGCAGAAGAGGGTTTAATCGCCCTTGGATACAATAGAGAGAAGGGTCACCCAGGAAGAATTCATCAATTTCTAAAGCTCTATCTTTTTCATCCCTCGAGTGCTTTCTACACCTGCCCTCTCGCCATGACGGATGGAGCGGCAAAACTAATAGAGGTTCTCAAATCTTCTGGTATTACTTATCCTCAATTAGAAATTGCCTTTAGTCATCTCACCTCAACAGACCCTGACCAATTTTGGACCTCCGGTCAGTGGATGACTGAGAAAACAGGTGGCTCTGATGTGGGTCTAAGTGAAACAATAGCGAAAAAAGTTTATGACGATAATTATGAGCTCCATGGAACAAAGTGGTTTACCTCGGCCACAACAAGTCAGATGTGCTTTACCCTAGCAAGAATAACAGAGGACTCAGGAGAAGCAGTTATTGGAAGTAGAGGCCTAAGCCTTTTCTATGTCGAACTCAGAGATAATTCAGGTAAATTGAAAAATATTGAAGTCAGAAGGCTCAAAGATAAATTAGGCACAAAAGCCCTACCAACAGCTGAAGTAGACTTTAAAGGGACGCCAGCTCTTCTCATAGGAAATGCCGGCGAGGGGATAAAAAGTATCTCTCATCTTTTTAATGTCACAAGAGTTTACAATGCCGTAACAACCGTTGGTAGTTTTCGTCGCTTGCTCCAGTTGGCCGATGACTATGCTGCCAAAAGATTTGCCTTTGGTTCTTACCTTAAAGACCAACCACTCCATAAGAGAATGCTTGAAGAAGCCCATGTCGCCTTCCGTGGATGCCTTCTCCTTACCTTTTATACTGTTTCTCTATTACAAAAAGAAGAGTCCATGGGCAAAGAAGCTCAAGCAAGTCAGGAATATAAGAAAAATTCTCAACTGCTTCGACTCTTTACTCCCCTCGCCAAGCTCTATACAGCAAAGATCAATATGAACTGGACCAGCGAATTGGTAGAGAGCTTTGGCGGCGCCGGCTATATTGAAGACACAGGCATCCCAAAGTTTTTAAGAGACTCTCAAGTCTTTTCAATTTGGGAGGGAACAACAAATGTCTTATCCCTCGATTGCCTTAGGGCCATTCAAAAAGAAAATGCACTTGAGGCTTACCTCGAAGAAGTTCAGTCTCTCCTATCTCAAGTGAAAGATCCTGAAGCGAAAAACCTACTCGAGAAGGGCTTAAATGAAATCCAAGACAAAGCAAAAGCCTACGGTGAGGACACCTCATTGTGGCAGTACAATGGACGTGAGTTTAGTTTTTCATTGTGTGAGCTTATGATTGGTCTTCTTAGGCAGCTTGTTTTTTAAGGTCGTTATACCAATTAGGTGCAAGGAAAGATGATTTGGGAAATGGTAGTTTATTAACCACAATATCTTCGAAGAAAGTCGGTACATAATTGCAAGGCACCATTTCTCCCACGTAGTCGCCAGTTTCAGGATCTTTACCTGTTTGAACCCAACGAAAGATATCGCGAGAAATATAGTTTCCATTCTTATCAACGCCAAGAATCTCACTTATGTGACTCGTTCGACGACCGCCATCATGGTAACGACTACACTGAACGATAATCTGCATAGCAGAGGCCACCATTTTTCTAATCGCGTCTGGTGGTATTTTAATATCACCCATTAAGCAAAGTGTTTCAAGACGGGTACACGCATCCACGGGGTTATTCGCATGCACAGTTCCCATAGAGCCGTCATGACCAGTATTCATTACCTGAATAAGGTCAAGGGCTTCTTCACCACGAACCTCTCCGACGATAATTCGATCAGGCCTTAGTCGCATGGAGGAAATTACCAAGTCACGAATAGTCACTTCCGTCGTTCCCCTTGTCGGGTCTGCTTTTCTTGTTTCAAAGTTCACAACATGCTCTGCTTTGACTTGAAGTTCTGCAGCATCTTCAATAATAATGAGTCTCTGTGTTTTGGGAATTCGCGAGCCCAGAACATTGAGCATGGTTGTTTTACCAGAGCCTGTTCCCCCACTTACAATTATATTTTTTCCAAGATGAATACATATATCGAGAAATCTAGCTGCTGTTTTTGAAATAGAACCAAAAGCAATAAGGTCATTAAGAGTTAGCTTTTCTTTACTGAACTTTCTTATGGCCACTGTTGTGCCATTTTTTGCCATTGGTGGTAGAACCACGTGAATCCTTGAGCCATCAGGAAGTCTGGCATCCAAACGAGGATTATCGGAATCAATAACTCTTCCTACTGACTGAGCAATCGCCCTCATCGCAGAGATGAGCGCATCTTCATTAGGAAACTGATTTTCAGTTTTATAAACGAGACCCTTCTTTTCCACAAAGATTTCAAAGGGACCATTGATCATAACTTCAGAGACTGACTCGTCTTCGAGAAGATCTTTAATGGGATGAAGCAAATTCGCAATCGCATCACTAAATACTGACATATCTCTATTCTTCCCTTGGCATCCAAACTCTAACGGATGTTTTCTCTGAAGCAATCTCTCTTGAACCCTTTTTAGGCTTTTCAAGAACTGTTAAATGGCCTTTATTCTTTTGACTAGGGCAATAAAACTCTACTCTCCCCTTATCTTTAAAATGAAAGACACCTTCACTTACCTTTCCCTTTTCGGCGGCTAAGAAGAAATCCTTTCCTTTTAAAATAAAGCAACTCTTTTGGTCGGATGTATTCGTCACAAAGAAGCGCACTTTTTCACCCTTAAAGATCACAATATTTTGCGGATAGAAGCCCTCATCGGTGATAATAACCGCTTGCTCCCGCACCGGAAGGTCGAAGCTTCGCTTTTTAAAAAAAGGGTCCTCATCAAGCGCCTGAGCACCCTGCCAGGTCACTAGACCCCAAAGAACCATACTAATAACAAAGGTTGTTTTATTTTTGATAAAGCCCTCGCTCGTTAATAACCTACTCCTCTATTCGGTTATTTACGGCATTTACTTTATCTTTTTAGTCGGCATAGTCTAAGTATATGAAAGTATACAGGTTTCTAGATGGTGATATCGTCATCATCCTTACCGATTGGACTTCCAGGCTTCTTATTAATATTATTTCCGCCATCTTTCTTAAGCCAAGGAAAAATGATCACCAGCCCTTCTTTTCGGCTATCGAGCTTCACTCTATTGGCATCAGTTCCCTTTGGTACAGGAAAACTTTGATGAAAACTCATCAAACGGGTCCCCATTTTTCCTAGGTCCTTTTTGAGCGTTCCTTTAATTTCAACTTGTCCTTCTTTAACTTTCAAATCAAAATTTCCGCCTTCAACCACGGCCCCATCAATTGTTAATTCCTTCCCTACTTTAGTATCTTTCCATTCGCCATTGAGACCATTTCCCATACCACCAAAGCTCTGTTCAAAAGCCTTTCTGATATCATCAAAATCTTGATCAACAGCACCGAAATCCGATTTAAAAAAGCCATCTATGCGGTTAAGAAAGTCCTTTTGAAAATACTTCTCTAAAAGCTCACGGTCGCGACCAAGGTTTTGGCGCAAGTCTTGTAAAAGCTTATCATCTGGACTTAAAGCTCTCTTACGATCACCTGAGTTTTGAGCGAAAATGGGTAGGAAGTGACAAGAGCTAACAGTTATTAATAAGACGATCAACCTTCGCCGCAAAGATAAAGTCAGCACGCTTGAGTCCATTAACATCATGAGTATATATCTCCACTTTTAATTGACCGAAACCAACGGTAATACTTGGGTGGTGCCAAACCTCCTCGGAAAGCTCAGCTATCTTCTGCGCTGCTGCCCAGGAAGACTTAAAGTCATCAGTCTTTAAAATCAATTCAAGGCGACTGGCTTCTTGTACTAAACACCATGAATCGCTAAGCTCCAATAAAAGCTTAGCAGATTCATCATATTTTAGAGGGACAGCGCCTTTTTCGCAAGGCCTTATCGTTTCTTCAAAGAGTGCCATCTAGTATTTTACGCTACAACCATA
>Ga0136600_1001053_pt1 | contig 13385 bp, 8 predicted proteins | sample AntRauMFilla2698_FD_104634 | JGI IMG/M metagenome (GOLD analysis project Ga0136600, IMG submission 104634) | Saline lake microbial communities from Rauer Islands, Antarctica - Metagenome Filla 2 #698 | ecosystem: Environmental > Aquatic > Non-marine Saline and Alkaline > Saline | place...
AAAATTACTTATGCTATCTGGGTAAGAATTTGTTAAATATTGTTTTTTTGTTGTAAATTTATCAGAATTATTTTTTTGATTATAACTATCACAATAATTTAAGTACTCATTAAACATATTGCTGTAGGTACTAATGGAGTCAGATATTTTATTTAGATATTTATTATTTAAAATCCACCATCTAGTCAATCTTTTAACAAGCCTTATTTGTTGATGTATGAATAATAATCTTTCATTAAATTTTATTTTACCACTTTTATGTAGTTCAAATAAGTTTTTTTCAACTGATAAAATTTCACGTATTGCTAAATAAGACTTTATAATATCAGAAATAGTAGCATTGGTTTCATTTTGTAGGCGATATAAAAAAGTAATCCCCATTTCATCAACAAAGATACTGGCTATTTGGTTTATTACAATATCTTTTTTAAGTGGATGTTCTTTTATTTCTTGTTCAAACTGATTTATTATTTGGTGTGGAAAATATTTATAAATATATTGATTTACAAATTCATCTTCCATTAGATTGCTATTTGTAAGTTCTTTAGCAATAACTTTTTTAGTGTAGGCAAATAAAATAGAAATACTAGGTCTTGTAAAGCCTATACCGTCACTAACCCTTTGATTAATTGATTTTTCATCTGGTAAAAACTCCTCTGAACGAATCAAATCACCATTAGACTCTAACCACTTAATATAATTGCTATATAGAACATTATTAGCATTAGAACCAGCAGTTAAAGCTGAAACCATAAAAGCTTGTTTAAAGTTATCAAATAAAACTTTGTTAGCAATTGTTTTTTCACATTTGGCTAGAATTAAATTTTTTTGCTCTTCGGAGATTTCTTTTTTGGCAACGATTTTGTTTAGTAGTATCTTAAGGTTAACTTCTCTATCTGAACAATTAACACCTCCAGCATTATCAATAAAGTCAGAATATACTAAACCTCCGCAAGAGCTATATTCGACCCTAGCATTTTGTGTCATTCCTAAATTGCCACCCTCTCCAATCATTTTACAATTAAGCTCAATAGCATTAACTCTAGTTTTATCGTTTACTTTATCCATAGCATGAAAGTTTTCTTCAAATGAGGCTTTAATATAAGTACCAATTCCACCATTAAAGATAAGATCAACTTTTGATTTTAACAAAGCTTGAATGAGTAGATCAGGAGTTATGGAGTCATTATTAATATTTAACAATGATTTTATTTCGTCAGTAAGAATCAGATTTTTATCTTTTCTTGAATATATACGTCCACCTAAAGATAAAATAGATTTTTCGTAATGCTCCCATCCAAGTTTATTATTAAATAATCGCTCCCTCTCGTTGAAGCTTTTTATAGAATCAGGATTAGGATCGATAAAAATATGTAAGTGATTAAATGCTCCTAAAAGTTTAATTTTATTGGTATATAGCATTCCATTACCAAAAACGTCTCCAGACATATCACCTATACCAATAGTTGATATGAAATTACTTTCTAAGTCCCTATCTTGGACTAATAAGTGAATTTTAATTGATTCCCATGTACCATTTGCTGTTATTCCTAATCTTTTGTGATCATATCCATTTGAGCTGCCTGATGCGAATGCATCTTTCATCCAAAAATTAAATTTGCTAGCTATTGAATTTGCCAAGTCTGAATAAGTTGAAGTTCCTTTATCAGCTGCAACAACTAAATAAGGATCGTCATTGTCTAGAGCAATAACATTATCAGGTTTGATAATGTTATTATCAACAATGTTATCAGTAAGTTCTAAAAGAGAAATAATAAAATTAGTGTAACAAATATTAGGTTTAAGGCTTTCATTTTTTATAATAAAACCTCCCTTAGCACCATCTGGTACAATCACAGAATTTTTGACACTTTGTGCTTTCATCAATCCTAGAACTTCGGTCCTAAAATCGTCAATTCTATCAGACCATCTTATACCGCCTCTTGATACTTTGGATTTACGTAAATGAATACCTTCAAATTCTTTTGAGTATATATAGATTTCAAATAAAGGGATGGGTTTCGGTATATCAGAGATCTTGCTAGATTGAATTTTTAAACTTATATAGTCTTTGCCTAGAAAATAATTCGTTCTTACCGTTGCATTTATAACCTCTATAATTTTTTTATAAATTAAATCATCATCTTGTTTTTCAAGATTACTTATTTCTTGAATAATTTTTAAATCAGTATCTTCACAACTAGTTGATTTAAATGTGCTTTCAAACTTTATTACTATTAGTTTAGTTAATTCATAATTATTTATTAAGCATCTTTCAACAAAAGACTTACTATAATAAAATTTTATTTGATGCAAATAATTTAGATAAGTTCTTATTAAATTAATTTGTTTAATTGATAACCCAGAGTTTAATGATAAGACATTTAAAACGTCGTCTTCTGATTGGTTAAGGTAAACTTGCTTAATATTTTCAAGCAACAATTCATTATCTTTAACTTTGTTTACTATAGATTTATCTAGCTTAAAGATGCTTAAATTAAATGTTTTATTATTAACTTTTATTTTATAAGGAGTTTCTCGTAATGCAGTTATTCCAAAATTTGATAGCATATTAATGACTCTAGTTAGAATAATACTATTATCATGGCTATAGACTTTTAAATTAAGATTAGCATCTATAGAAAACTTAAATTCTATACTCTTTTCTTTAAAAGTAATTATATCTTCTAGTGCAGTATTATAATCATATTTTTCAATATAATTTAATGGAAAAAAGATTTCTTCGCCAAATTTATCAGATATTTTTTTGTGCCAGTTTTTTATTTCATTAGAATCAATTTGCATAGTCTACCTTTACTTTAATTAACAAATTATAGTTTAAAATTTAACTTTGTTATGAAAATTGTTAGTTTGTGTTGTAAACTAAAGTTAATGAAATTTGAATAGCAAAAATGAATCAGTCATCTTTATTTAGTGAACTAAGCAAGAATTGGTGGAATAAGAATAGCTCTTTAAAATCACTTCATGCAATAAACAAAACTAGAGTAGAATACATATTAATAAACTCAGGTAAATTACTGAAGAATAAAACTTTATTAGATGTTGCTTGTGGAGGAGGAATTTTAACTGCCAGCGTAGCTAATGCATTTAGACACACAACAGGTATCGATATTAATGAAAAACTCATAGCTGTTTCTAAAAATAAAATTAAAGATATGGGCATTGAAAATACATCTTTTGTTTGTGAAGATTTTTTTAACTTCGATACAGATGAAACTTATGATTTTGTTTGCTTATTTGAAATTATTGAACACGTAGCTAATCCGATGAAACTTTTAGAAAAAGCTAAAAGCTTACTAAGTAAAAACGGTGTTATTTATTTAAGCTGCATTAACAAAACTTTTATATCAAAGATATTGACTATTCATTTAGCTGAAAATTTGGGGATAATACCAAAAGGAACACACGATTTTAATCTATACAAAACCCCGCATGAACTTAAAAAAATTATCGACCAATTAAATTTAAATCTTAAAGATATTCAGGGAGTTAAATATAATCCCCTGAATAACATTGCGTCTTTTTCAGATGACACTAGTGTCAACTATTTTATGAAAATAACTAAGTAGATAGTATTTTTTCCAGCTGTTCTTTCAAATTTTTAGAAACAGGCTTTATCTTTAACAAGGCATTGTCTATCATTTCTTTCAATTCAATTTTAAGCTTATGCTTGCTTTCAAAAATTTTCAAGAATCTAGATGATAGTTGGGGATTTTTTATATCTATTTCCCCAATCTTTTTACATAAAATATTTAAAAAATCATGATTATAAAAAACATTCAAATTTTGTAGTGAGATCGTGAAATAAAGAGCCCTTACATGATTTGGATTTAAATCATCATAGCTGGGTAAATACTCTTTAACATTAGCAAGCTTGTCTAGATCTTTTAAACTTAAACCAAGAGCAAATACTTTAATTAATTTCACAACTGTTACTGGATGATTACCCCATATTTTCACCATACTTTCATAAATTGATGGTTCAAAAGATGCAGATAATCTTAAAGCTTTGTACTTTATAGTCGTATTTTCAGAGTTTGTTAGCTTCAAAATAGTATCATTATAGTCTTTATCTTGTTTGAAATAATTAAGGATAGTGGAGCAAAGAGCTCTTTCGCCTATAGCGTTTAAATCATTAAGCTTTGGTGATAGTTCAAAAAATATATTTTCTAATTCATTTTTAAATATGGATAAATATTTTTTCATTAAGTTATTTATCTTACTTTCGCACTCAAGAGGGTTTATATTCTCATAATTATTAATTATGTCTGAAACTGATATAAACTCTAAGATATAACTAGCTAAACCATATTCTTTATCTTCACACAAAGCTAAAACTGAGCTATTGATTGCTTCAAAAATTTCATGTACATTTTCTTCGCTATTATAAGAGAATAATTTCAATTGTTTAGCAACGTTATATTTAGCATATGCATCTTCTTCTAATTTTAAAATACAAATTAAATTTTTAAGTGAATTTTCATATGAAATTTTTATTGGAGCACTAAAGTCTCTTAAGATAGATAAGGCTACTGGATTATGATAATTAATGGTTATTTCATCATCATAATTTTCTAATACATGAATACCATTTTTAATAAGTTTTAATGTTTTAGTATCATATAAAGCATAATTTAAAGGACAAACTAAATTGTCATTTAATGAAGCATTTACAGGTTTTTGTAGTGATAGTTTGAATTTATACTGGTCTGTGTTTTTATTATGTTCGTCTTCTACTTTTAATATTGGCGTGCCATTTTGTTTATACCAATTTTTAAAATTTTCTAAGTTGTAGTTACTTGTTTGTTGCAAAGTATCGATAAAATCATAGATAGTTGCACATCCGCCATCATATTTTTTAAAGTAACTTTTAACTGATTTAGTAAAATTTTCTTTTCCAAGCAAAATGGACATCATTCTAATTAATTCACTACCCTTTTCATAAATAGTTGATGTGTAAAAATTATCAATAGTAACATAGCTATCAGGTAAAACTGGGTGTGATAAATTTCCAGCATCCTCGACAAATTGATGATTTTCAATGCTCATTGCCTGCTCAATTCTATGAGGAATATTGTTATAATATTCTTCCATAAATTGATTTTCACGAAATACAGTAAGCCCTTCTTTTAAGCTTATTTGGAACCAATCTCTTAAAGTAACCCTATTGCCACTATAATTGTGAAAATATTCATGTCCAACGACAGATGCAACTAAATTAAATTCATCATCCGTGCTGGTATTTGAGTGTGCTTGCAAATAATTAATATTGAAAATATTAAGACCTTTATTTTCCATTGCTCCGGCATTAAATTCTTCAGCAGCTACAATCATATATTTAGATAAGTCGTATTCTAGTCCATAAGTTTCTTCATCCCATTTCATTGAGTTAGCTAATGCCTCTAAAGCGTACTCGCATTCTGGGAGGTAAGATTTTTTTGTATAAACCTCTAAATCAACTTTTTTATTAGATTTAGTGGTGTATGTTGATTTTATGACATCTAATTGACCCGCAACTAATGCAAATAGATAAACTGGTTTTGGATGTGGGTCAAACCATTCATTTATATGACACTCTCCATCGTCAACTGAACTTACCAGCTCACCATTAGATAAAAGATTAGGAAACTGTTTTTTATTAGCTTTAATTGTTACATTAAAAATTGATGAGATATCAGGTCTATCAAACGAGTAACTTATTCTTCTAAAACCTTGTGCTTCACATTGAGTTAAAATGAGGTTTTGTGGGCAATACATCCCAGACAAACTAAAGTTTTTTGTTGGATTTATTTTAACTTTTGTTTCTAGAATAAATTGTTCAGGTAATTTTGAACTGATGATTAGTTCCTCGCTGTTTAGAACGTAATCGTCTTCTGTAAGTTTTTTTTCATCCAATTTTATGTGAATTAAGCTTAATTCAACACCATCAAGTGTTAGTTTGTCTGCTGCAAGATTTTCCTTTTTCACTGTTTGTGTTGATGTAACGTAAACACAATCAGTATCTTTTATATCAAAATAAAATTTGTTAGTAGAAACACTAAAATCTGGTTTCTGATAGTCCTTTAAATATTTTTTATCTATTTGCATGCTTTACCCTTACTTTAAAAAGTTTGGTACATTATACTACAACATTGTAACTAATCATTAGAAAATAATATGAAAATCTTAAATTTTATAACGCTATTTTTTATTGGGTGTTCAACCCTAGTTCATGCTGAGGGCTTAACTATAAATCAGACTAGTTCGTTTTTAGGTATAGTTGCTGTTTTAGTATTTATTACATCATACATATTTGTAATATTAGAAGAAAAATTACATTTAAAAAAGTCAAAGCCCGTTGTTCTTGCAGCAAGCATAATTTGGGTGTTGGTGGCCATATCCTCATCTTATCAAGACCAAAGCAAATTAGCCTCACAAGCCGTTAAGCATGCATTTTTAGAATATGCAGAACTGTTTTTATTTCTTTTGGTGGCTATGACTTATATCAATGCATTAGAAGAAAGAAACATATTTGCCAAAGTAAAAGAGTGGATTATTAACAAGAACTTTTCATTTATTCAATGCTTTTGGGTAACTGGTATATTTGCATTTTTTATCTCACCAATTGCAGATAATCTGACAACTGCTCTTTTAATGGGCGCTGTACTAATTTCAATCGGTGAAGGTAGAAAAGACTTTATTCTACTTGGATTAATTAATATAGTTATTGCAGCAAATGCTGGTGGTGCATTTAGCCCATTTGGAGATATTACTACCCTTATGGTTTGGCAAAAAGGTGTGGTTCCGTTTGAAACATTTTTTAAACTTTTCATTCCAAGCCTAGTAAACTTCGTTGTTCCAGCAATAATTTTCTCATTTTTTGTTCCAAAAGGTAAACCAACAGCAAGTTTAGAAAAGATTGAGATTAAAACAGGTGGCATCTTTATAAGTTTTCTTTTTTTGATAACAATTGCAACAGCTGTTACCTTTGAAAACTTTTTAAGCCTAAATGCTACCGTGGGAATGATGGCAGGACTTGGATACTTATTAATAACAAGTCATTTTATAAATTTAAACCAAATTAAAAAAGGATTAAGTAAATTCAATATTTTTGACAAGGTAAAATTAGCCGAATGGGACACATTATTATTCTTTTATGGAATTATACTAAGTGTTGCTGGTTTAAGCCTTTTTGGGTACTTAAATTTGGTCTCAGATACAATTTACACATCAAATGGAACAATGAGTATTTATACACAACATTTGATAGCTAATTTCTTTGTTGGAATCATATCTGCAATCGTTGATAATATACCTGTTATGTTTTCAATTTTAACCATGCTACCTGATATGACTCAAGGTCAATGGTTATTAGCGACTTTAACTGCAGGTGTAGGCGGTTCACTTTTATCAGTTGGTTCTGCTGCTGGTGTTGCACTTATGGGACAGTCTAAGGGGTTGTATACCTTTAAAGGCCACTTGAAATGGTCATGGGTTATTTTTATTGGTTACGTCGCATCGGTAATGACTCATGTACTAATAAACGATCATTTATTCTAACCTAAACCTACTTCCAGTTATGTCCACCATAGCTGGAAGACATCATTTTTAAAAAATTCTCGTGTTCTGATATATTTTCTTTGGTAACTAAAACTTTACTAACATCTGGACAAATCCACTTATCTGCCTTTGATATCAATTCGTTACCATTTGGTTCATTAATATTAGAATCAAATAAAGACTCTTGAGTTAAGGTCAATTGTAGATAAACTTCAGCCAAAATTTGTGAATCTAGCAATGCACCATGTTTATTTCTTTTGAAGCCACCTATGTTATATCTTTTAACAAGAGCGTCTAAAGAATTTCTTTGACCAGGAAACTTATTTCTAGCTAAAGTTAGTGAGTCAATTATTTTTACTTTTGATTCAACTTCTTTCTCAAAACTTCTTCCTAAAAGTTTAAACTCATGACGTAAAAAGGACAAATCAAAAGGAGCATTGTGAATTATGAGAGCTGTGCTAGATTGTAAGTAAGTAATTAAATCGTCAACAATTTCACTAAAAAGAGGTTTATCTGACAAAAAGTCGTTGGTTAGACCTGTGATATTGACAGCCTCTTGTTCAACTTCTCTTTGAGGGTTTATATAGGTTTGAAAAAAAATATCTTCTAAAATAACTCTATTTTCAATTGCTAAACAACCTATTTCAGTTATTCTATGACCATTTAAAGGACTAAGTCCTGTTGTTTCTGTATCAAGCACTACTATCATTTTTTAATTATCGCATCTGTTGCAAGCTTATCAGCAAGATCGTTTCCTGTATTGCCAGAGTGACCCTTTACCCAAATCCACTTTACAGCATGAAATTTGTTTAAAGCATTAATTTCTTTCCAAAGCTCAACATTTTTAACTGGACTATTGGATGATGTTTTCCAACCCTTTTTTATCCAATTATGAATCCAAGAATTTATACCATTGATTACATAATTTGAATCCGTAAATAAGTTTATAGTAGCCTTTTCATCAAAAAAAGAAAGAGCCTTAATAACAGCTGTCATTTCCATTTGATTGTTTGTTGTATCTTTTTGGTAACCAGATAAGGTATCCATAACTACGTCATTATGCAAAATCACAACACCCCAACCACCTGGACCAGGGTTATGACTACAAGCTCCATCAGTATATATGTCAAATACATTCATTATTTCTAATTTCTATAAGATATAGTGTAAAATATTCTAGGAGAGTATTTTTGTTCAGGTTTGAACCTTGTCACATTTTCTTTTTTAGGTTCTAATTCAAGCTTTCTAGTCAATTCGTTAAAATCTGACAATCTTGCTCTAAATGCTCTATCATATATTGGGAATGATATTCCAAGCTCTGATGTAAATCCTTTTTTAATATAAAAAGTACCTTTTAATCCAGCAGAAAGTAATACATTGTTTTTGCCGAAAATAACACCACCATTAAAAAAAGCGGAAACGTTTGTGCTGTTAAAAAATCTGTTGTCCTTTATAAAAAAGGTTTTGTCTAAACTTAAGTTAAAAGCAAAGCCTGACTCACCACTATTATGTGCATTTTTATATCCAGTGGCGTATCTACTACCACCTATACTAATAAGTTCGGAACTAGGTAAATTATTTTGCGTTAAACCTTCTTCATCACTTTTATTAAGTTTTATACCATATTGAAAATTAGTATCTAACTTTAGAGATGAGTTTCCTCTTAACAATTTAATAAGCACTAAGTCATTTTGTATAACTATATACTTAGGTTTTCTTTCTTTACCTGTTAATTTTTCAACCTTACCAAAAAAATTAAATGGCGCGTTAAAAGGAATACCGGTAGTCAAAGATAAATTTTCAATTAACTTCGCAGAGTTAAAGCTTTGTGTCAGATTTAATCCAATCTCAAGTTTCATTTCATCGGTTACTGTTATTGATGGCTTATTTTCTTTTAAAACCTTTGCGTTATTGAAAATGACTTGTTGTGAGTACTTATTTCCATTTAATCTAAATTTCAAGTGACCTCTAAGGGATGTTCTTTCATCTAAAATAAAAGGGTATTTCAATCTAAATTGAACAAGGTAATTTTGTGAGTCTTGAGTAGAAGTTATTGATGATGAACTACTATTATTTGATGATGAAATATTATTATTTAGAGTTGCATTTGGATTCCCAACAGAAGGTTGTTCTTTGATAATTTCACTGCCTCTGTAAGATAAATTGGTTTCAAGTGATAAGCCTGAATAATTTAACCAAAACTCATGTACAACATCTAGAAGTTGAATTTCAGTAAACTTAATATCAAAATTTGCTGTTAAATCTAATTTATCTGCAGTAAATAGCATATCAGCAAATTCAACGTTCATGTTAATATTGGGAGAGAGACTTCCATATGAAAGTTCTGGTTTATTTGAAATACTAATGTTAAATGACGGTGGTTTTTTATCAGCATAAAACTCATATAAAAAACTTCCAGATACATCTTCTTTATCGATGCTAGGAACAAGATCTATTCCTGGAATTTGTGAAGCTAAAATTGTATTTCTATACAAGGATTGATTTTTGATGTACTTATCTTTTGTAATTCTTTTACCAAGCGCTTTGAGAAGTTTTTTGTTAGATTTGCTTATAGTGTCAGCTTTTAGTCTAAAATTATTAAAAGATGCTTCTGCCACAGTAATCTTTACAAAAGCACCATCTTTATCGAAATTTTGTTGAACAAATCTAGCAATAGCATAAGGGTAACCCTTATCTCTGTAAAGCTTATCAATACTATAAACAAGTTCTCTTAATTTTATAAAAGATATTTTTTTATTATAATAAGGTAAAAAAATTGGCTCAATTTCATCATCGCTAACTACAGTATTGCCTGTTACTTCAAAACCTGTGAATAAAATGGATTCTTCAGTAAATTTTTCTTCCTCTTCATCTAAAACATTCTTAATAACATTATTTTTAATATTTGATGCTGCATTAACAGAATACTCTAGCTCTTTTTCTTTATCATCAACAAAATTAGAAGCGCTGTTACCAATATTACTGTTCCCTAAAGAACTAGCATGTAAAACTACACTAAAAAATATTAGTGTGATATAAAACCTAATAGAAAGTTTCATTTAAATTCCTTTATTATTTAATCGTATTTTTTTTTCGATTCTAATTAACTCTTTTTTATTAAATAGACAAACACCACAAGCTGAATTGCCAGTATCCAACCACAAAATAGGCTGATTAATGTAAGACTCTAAAAGGTAATCACTCTCACCTACCTCTAATAATAGTACACCATCATCATTTAAAAAGTTAATTGATTCACAAATTATTCGTAAAGGTATATCTAGACCTTTATTATCACTTATAAAAGCCTTTTTAGGCTCAAAAGTAAATTCATGGGGAAGACTATCATAAGATGTTTTACTGACATATGGTGGGTTAGATATAATTAGATCGTATTTATTTACCACATTATTAAATAAATCTGACTGTATAAGATTAATGTTAACATCATGTTTAGAAATATTATCTCTAGCGACAGTTAATGCATTCTCACAAATATCAACTGCTTCACTTAAATTAGGGTTAAACACTTTAGTAGCAATAATTGATAAAGCTGCACTTCCAGTACAAAGATCTAAAATAGAATTTATATTTTCGGGTTTAACCCATGGCTTAAGCATATCTTTTAATAAAAAAGCTATGGGAGAAGTAGGAATCATAACATTTTGGTTTACAAAGAAACGATAACCAGCAAGATAAGAATTGTCTACTATATAGGCCATTGGCATTTTTGTTGAAATTCTTTTTTCTACAGCATCTTTCAACTTTATGTAACATTCTGAACTAATGGCTTCGGGGATTTCATCAAAATCGTCGATATCCAAAATAGACATCAAGGCTAAAACAATATCGCTTTCTTCATCATAAGTACCATGATAGTAAGTCAAATCAGCATAAGATAGGGTTTTAGCAAAATTAATTATAACTTCGTTAGTGTAATGCATCTCTTACACATCTTTTAAGATAGCAAACTGAGATAGATATGCATTCAATATGCTTTGTCCAATGAAGCCAAAGATTATCTTATCTATATGTTCATCATTTACTTCAGTTAAGTATTGGGAACTATTCAAAGAGATTACTGTCATTGAATTAGACTCATTACTAAACGCTTTAACTTCATCATTTTTCATTTTAGAACCATAAATTAAATCTACTAATTTAGGCTCATCTATTTTATTTACGTTGTTCTTTTTAATCCAAGTAAGGCTAAAGTCTTTCATTGCATCTTCATTACCATTTTCAATTTCCATGGCAATTTTATTAACAAGTTCAACGGATTTCTTTTCAGAAATAAGTCTTTTAACTTGAGGTTCTGCAATGCTGTAATTCATTTGTGATTTAGGAATTATTTTAGAAATTTTTAAAACTACATACTTATCGTTTGATAATTTAATTGGAGATGATACTAAGTCTCCATCAATAATACCTTTTTGTTTTAATGCTTCTTGCACTTCATCTCTTGATAAAAATATATTATTAGTTGTTTCTAAATGTTGGTTAAAAACTGTTCTGAGTTTGATTTTATGTTCATTTGCTAGCTTTTGTATTGAGTTTTCACCTGAAAATATTGCATCACTAACAGTATCTACAACTTCATTTAATATATTTTTAGCAAGCTGCCTGGAATATCTTTTTTGTATCTTGTTACTTACTTCTTGAAGAGGCAATTCCCTTTCATCGAATATTTTATGTACTTCGATAAATGAAGATGAAAACTTAGTTTTAATTTCATCGGATACAGAACCTATTTCAATAGTATCTACTTCTTGAGCTATGTTCGGTTCTAAATCAGAAGCATCAATTGGATCGTCAGATTCTGAAGGGACAAAAAAATCAACACTGGTATTGTTATTTACTATTTTTGAAATCTCGAAAATAGTTTTACCTTCGCCTATTAAGTCATTTATTATCTTTAGATTATCCTGATGATTCTTATCTTTTTTAATAGATATTTTACTAAAAATAACTTTCTTGGGAGAAACGAATAGATGCTTATTATCTTCATAATATTCTTTGATCTCTTCATCAGTTGCTAATTTAGAAAAATCAGAACTTTTAATGTAAAAATAATCAACATCGTATTTTATTGGATTAATGAAATCTTTCTTATTTTCATCATAGTAATTCTTACACTCTTCCTTAGTTACCTTGATGAAAGATGAAATGTCATTAGAATTTATGTCTACATACTTGAAATTAAAACTTATTTTGTAAGGTTTTTTATAAGATTCTAAGATATCATTTGATAAAATCACTGATTTATTGAAAAAATCCTCATTGAATTTCTTAATGCTAATTAAGCCAGCAAAATTCAAGAAATCAGTTGTACTTTTAAAATCTTTGGAATAAGCAATTCTTTTTAGAATATTTTCTGTAAAAGCTACTCCATTCAGATTTGATTTTATCTTCTCAATTGCTTTTCCGATAAAATGACTGTAAATCACAGGATTATCTTCAACATTTACTGTTTTGCCATGTAACTTATTGCTTATTAAGAATTTAACGGCATTTTGGTCAATAGTCTTGGTAGAGGAGATTCTTTTAACATCTTGTTCAAATATATTAATATCATCACTTGAGTAAACCAAATCATTTTTTGTTTCTTTAGATTTGCTTGGAGAGTTTAAGAATCCTGATAATCCACTTATTGTGAACGCTAGGAGTAAGGAAATTACTATGAGCCATAAAATGAAGGCTGACATTTTAGTTCTAATGAATTCTAGCATTTTTATACTTTGAAATTGGCGGAGTGGACGGGACTCGAACCCGCGACCCCCGGCGTGACAGGCCGGTATTCTAACCAAACTGAACTACCACTCCAT
>Ga0136600_1001054_pt1 | contig 13378 bp, 21 predicted proteins | sample AntRauMFilla2698_FD_104634 | JGI IMG/M metagenome (GOLD analysis project Ga0136600, IMG submission 104634) | Saline lake microbial communities from Rauer Islands, Antarctica - Metagenome Filla 2 #698 | ecosystem: Environmental > Aquatic > Non-marine Saline and Alkaline > Saline | place...
AAGCTCATGCTGATTGGGTAGGAGCATCCGGTATTCTCAGACGTTCTGGGGATAACGATATCGGATGTGCTGATCGCCCTTTTAGTGTGAAAGCGACGTTGCGAAGACGATTCCGCCTTAGGCGAACCAGTCCCGCAAGGCCGTTGGCCGTCAGGCCAAATCCCGAGCCCGTACCGTCGGGCCTGAGTCTTACTACCGAGGTATCTGGGTTTCCAGGGATCGGCACAGGCTCGAACTTGGTGTCTACCTGAACCCGTTAGTGGGTTTAGGTAGGTTTCAAGGAACGGTGAGTAGGGGAGTGTGTTAACCAACTGGTTCTTCAAGGAGCCCGCGAGAGGGGACGAAGCCCTCGGCCAGCAGCGCGGCAGCTCGCTGTCTCACATCAGTCGTACGGTAGGAGATACCTGTCTCTTGCTCATACTGTTTGACAGCATTTAGGCGAGCCTTCCACACCTTGCCTGTAGTTCGACACTTGAATCCGATGCAGGGGGCCTTCGGATCTGAGATGGCTACGATGTCGGGGTACGGTGAGTCTTTCCAGTAGGGATCTTCCTCAGACTCCGGTCGCCCGGCATCCTCCCACTTTTTGTGGAAGAGGTCGGAGGCGTGGTCACTCACCGAGTCGAGGAGCTGTTGGAAGCTCTCGTAGAACGTGTCTCCTCCCGATTTGGAGGTGGTGTGTTCTCCGATCCAAAATCCGAGATCCGTGGCGTGTAGGTGGAAGACGTGTAGGGAGCCGTCCTTCCTGGTGGTGATCTTGCAGAAGGCTTCGCGCACCCCCAAGTCTGGGGTGTCTACTGCGACGATGTCTGCACCTACCAACAAGCTGCGCAGCTGGGCAACATCTGTGCTCATACTGTCCCTCCTCCCAACTCCTAACACCCTACCCCCGTTCACGCGTGTATCCTGTCCGCCAAGATGGGTAGGCCGCCTATATCTGCGGACTGGTATAGAGGAGTCGCACTCATGTCAGACCGCCGCGCCACCGAAGTCATGGCCGCTCGACTTGCCCGCCAGTGGGTCTTGGAGAATCGTCGGGAAGCTGGGGCGTCCGAGTGGCTTCAGTGGATGAGCCAGCCTTTCCAGGTGATCTACTCTCACCACCGTGACTTCGTGTACGGGCCGGTGGATGACGCCATGGATGCGATCATCAAGGACTTGGCCCCCAAGCTGGTGAAGGCCCTTGGGGAGAGCGAGGTCGACGACGACGTGGAGGAGTTCTCCGAGGGTGCTCTCAAAGGCTGGTGGGATGTCCGCAAGGGGCACATGGCCGATCCCGACTCCCGACAGACCTCGGACTGGCAGGAAGGCTACGCCTGGGGGTTCGCCCACCCAGAGTGGTCTGGCCGGGGGATGCCGAGTGCTGTGAAGCGTCAGGTGGTCGAGGACGCTCTCAAAGAGTTCCGACACCGGATCACCGAGCAGGTGATGGCAGAGGCGCTCAAGAAGGCGTGGCACGCGGTATCACCTGCCCACACCCTCAAGGCCATCATCTCTGCCGTGAAGAAGCATGGCTGGAAGCTCGGCGTTGCCTTTGCACTGTTCGAGCTGGTTGAGCACATGTTGCTTCCCACCGTGCTCATCGCTCTGACGGGGAAGCATGAGATGGCGGTCCTGGGGACTCTTCCCATCGGGGAGATCATCTACGCGATCGCTTTCCGCATCATGGGTTCCGTTCCTTCCAAGCTGGATGACGCCGACCCAGACGGTCACCTGGATTGGTACGAGGAGACCTACGGTCCCGTTCGGATCGCAGCTCTTGCCGGCTCGCGCTCCTAGACCTCGAACTACGCGTGCATCCTGTCCACGTCCAGTGCGGCCAGCAGCTTCCGCCCTTCCTCAAGGTCGGCGGTGATGATGGGCTTCCTGTCTGCCGACTGCCCGATGAACCAGAACAGTTCTCCATGCTCGTCCATCACAAGGTCACCTGAGATCACCGTGTTCTGGTTGGGGGACAGTCTGGCTTCCCCCTTCTGATCGAGCAGCACGTGCCTCAGGCCGTGCCTCGCGGGATTGGACAGGCTGTGCATCGGGCAGCTAGTCGGCAGGGTCGTCTCCATGGATCATCGAGGGGGGTGCACTCTACCCTGTGCGCCGGTATTCCGCTGATAGCCACCGCTTTGTACAAGAGGGGGCTTCATGTCCGTAAACGAACCCTCTAGCGCTGCTACACCTGCCACCACGTCCGAAGACGCGCCTACACCCACATCTTCGGTGTATCGGACCCGAACACCCAGGGCTTCAACCCACGCTCGCGCGATCCCTTCTCTCCCAGCAGAGGACAAGGTTGGGCACGACGGCAAGCTCTACCTGCCGTTGCCGCACCCGTTGGTCCATGACGCAGAACCTGGAAGCAGAGGCGCGTGGATCAATCAGGTCTGGGTAGACGCCAACTACTTCATGCGCGGCTTGTATGCGACAGGGGTGGAGTGGTGCATCTCCATGATGGACCTCGCTCTGGAGTATCCGAGGGTGGCTCTGGTGAGCTTTGTCTTCGTCGCGGTCGTGAGTGAGGAGACACTCTCCGAGCACCCGATGCTGTCCAACACCGTTCGGTACGTCATGTTCTCGATCGATCCCAAGGCAGCAGAGGAGATCTTCCCTGTCGATGTTGAGCCTTCCGAGGCGTCGCTAGCGATCGACAAGCTGGCTGCGGAGATCATCCGCAAGTCGGCTGAGGACTACTACAGGTCCCCCGAGTACAAACAGCTCGAACTCGATGTGCGTGCACGGATGCACCAAGAGGTCATGGAGTCGGTCTACCTGATGGCCGGCATCCAGTTGGGTGCAGCCGAGTCCCTCCAGGGAGAGGCTGTTCCGATCGCACCTCCGGAAGCCTCTCCAGAAGATGTAGCTGGTGCTCCACAGTAGTGGCGCGGTAACCGTTCGATAAGCTCCCATGGGTAGTGGCCCATGGGAGCTGTCTTCGTGTCCCTACGCGGTGCTGCCCACCGCCCATTTCGTTTGAGAGGTTTCTGATGGCAGACATCAACATCCATTGGGCCGAGTTTGAGTCTGGTCAAGAGCCCCAGGACGCGGTCGACGACGACTTCGCTACGTCTTTCGACGTGGAGTTCACGTTGAGCGGCCGTGCTCTAGCTCAGATGCTAGGCGTCCAGGCTCGTGTACTCGACCGCGCGATCGAGAAGCTCGACTCCAAGATGGCTCTTCGTCGCTTGAAGAACCAGAACAAGACGCTCAAGGCCGTGATTCGAGACGCTGCTCCGGACATCAAGCGTACCTTGGAAGACCATGCCTACGACATCGGTGCCGACGGCATGACGATCACAGTCATTGAGCCGGACACTGACGGCAGGTACTGGGAGGCCACCGTCGACAAGCGGAAGGGGGCCGTCAAGTACCTGATGCAGGTCAGCGTGATGGGCGACTGGGATCCCTCCGGGCGCGGGAAGTATGCGTCGTCTGACAGGTCTTCCGTGCTGGCACGTCGGGTGGCCTCCAAGTGGGCGGGTCAGCGTGAGGCCATCAACGTCCGTCGCAGTGACGATGTGGGCCGCACCATTCTCCAGCAGCTCGGTGGCTCCCGCCGCCTGACGACGATGATTGGCGCGAAGAACTTCATCGTTGGTCACAAGGACGGCGGATCCTTGGGAGGGTTGAGCTTCAAGTTTCCCCGCCCCGGGAAGGGCAAGCCGAACTTCGTGAAGGTGCTTCTGATGCCGGACGACACCTACACCGTCGAGTTCATGTCCCTGCACGGCTACACTGCGAAGCTGCTGAAGAAGTTCGACGGCATCTATGCGGATGCGCTCGGTGACTTGTTCACCCGGACCACCGGTCTGTACTTGAGGCTCTGAACCAATGGCACGCACTCTTCGAGCAAAACTGATCCAACTCGCCTGGGAGAACCCTGGCGTCGTACGCGCTTCTGTGCTCGATCTTCTTCGTACGGCTCGTACCTACGACGAGTACGCCGACGAGAAGAAGTCCAAGAAGGAGAAGCCCATGTCCAAGAAGGACTGGGAGGCTCGCGGCAAGGGCGAGGAGAAGCTGAAGGGCAAGGGTGTCGATCTCGACAAGCTCCGCAAGGCGCTCCCGAAGGGCATGAGCGACAAAGCGTTTGATGACCTCGTCACCCAAGCCAAGGACATGGACGAAGCGGGCCTCGCCGAACTCGGCAAGCTGGTTTCCAACGGAGAGGAGGTCAGCGAGTGGGCCAAGGGGAACCTGCCGGACAGTGTTCAGAAGTATGTAGAGGACAGCTTGAAGGACGATGAAAGGGACGACGAGGCAACCCTCGACGAACGGCTGGGGGAGTTCACCCTCGGCCTCTTTGACTGGTTCACGGACTTCGTGGATGAGAACAAGGGTTAGATCACCCCACGGGCACCGCTCCGCCGATAGCTTGTCTATGGTCGCAGTCGGGTAGAGAGGCGCTCTATGAGCAAACAGCACGACAATTTGCGCGAACGCATCATCCGACTGGCCTGGAGCAACCCCGGCCCTCTTCGTGATGTGTTGCTTCCTTTGGTGCGCGTGGCGCGCTCTGCTCCAGCTTTCGAGCGGAAGCAGGTGGAGATCAAGACGCGCAATGGGTCCACCACAATCCCAGCGGTCGTGTCGGGTGTGTGGGCAGTCCACAAGTCCGTCGCAGGCAGTGGTTGGTCCGTGACTCACATCCCCTCGGGTCTTGCGGCTAGCACTCGCATCGGCACCAAGAAGGAAGGGATGGCAGTCATCCAGGCATTCGCTGAAGTCGAGCCCGCTCTGATGACGGCTACGGATGACGGCACGGTGCGTCGGTTCGGTGCGACCATCATCGACATCCTGCGCGACCCCTACCAGTACCTCGACGTACCAGCCCCGAAGACGCGGCGGGCCCCAGCGGTGGTGCTCGACTTCGAGGCCATCTTGAAGGATGAGGGGCTGCGGAACTTGGGCACTCGCTACGGCAAGCGTGGCGACAACTGGGGTCTTGAGGGCCGCTCCGAGATGCTTCGGGTCGGGGGGCGTGACATCGTGCTCTCTGGGTTCAGCGCGTCCATGGACTCCTACTCCGGAAAGGTGAAGGGCTCATGGGGCATGCTCAACGCGGAAGCTCAGAACAAGATCACCGAGCCGCAGCTGCGGCAGTGGGCGAAGCGCGTCAAGCGTTCTCCGACCATGCAGTCCTTGCGGGACGAGGTCCGGTCGGAGGCTTGATGGATGCCGAGGCGCGCCCCAAAGCGTTTGCGCGTGAGCTTGCGTCAGATCAGATTGTTCAGATGTTCGCCAACACCTACACCGGCCCACAGCGACTCCGTGCGGTGATCAACACCCTTCGACACATCCGGTACAAGAAGGACTACACCCGCGAGAAGGGGTTCGCCAAGGTGCAGGGCATGGCGGACAAGTGGTACCGCGAGAGCTACCTCGCTGAGTCTCAGGCTCCTCTACGGGAAGTGCTTCCCGAGCTGCTGATGCAACACCTCCCTCCCAACATCCACATTGAGGTGGATGACGAAGGGAACGTGAAGAGGATGACCGAGCGGTTTCGCAACGAGCGAGAGACCCTCGCCAAGAAGATCGCCGTCCAGAAGGCTCTGGTGTAGAGGTACAACGCCGTCGTCAAGCAGGTCAAGAAGGACCTCAAGTCGAGCAATGAGCGCATCCGCCTCGCGGCGATGATCACTTCCATCCTGATGGAGACAGGCATCCGCCCTGGCAAGGCTGGGAACTCTGCGGTGGTCATCCAGGGAGACCAGAAGGTGTCAGTGGAGACCTTCGGCGCAGTCGCTCTCGGTCCGGGCCACATCCGGTTTCTCCGAGACGGGTTCGCGGAGCTGGAGTTTGTGGGCAAGAAGGGCGCGGTCAACATGGCCACACTCTCTGACCCTGCTCTGATCAAGATGCTGCACTCCTACGTGGAGCAGGCCCGTAAGGGCGGGTCCTCGACCATCTTCGTGACGGCTGAAGGCGAGCGCTTCCCGTACAGCAGCCTCGACAGCTACATGCGGAGCCGCTTCAAGTTCCTCCGCACGACGGACTTCCGCAAGCTGCGCTCTACCGAGGTGGTGCTGGAGTCGTTGTACGACGGTCAGCAGGATCTCTACCGGCAGATCCAATCGTTCGTGTCGTCCGAGACAGATGACCTGCACGGTCGGATCATCGAGGCCATCAACGCCACCATCAGCTCGGCAGTGGGGGCAGCTCAGAAAGCTCTCTCTCTCTCATGAAGACGTGAAGACGACCGTCGAGAGCTACATCAACCCCCCAGGTCGTGCTTCGGTTCCTGTCTCAAGGGCGCATCGAGCGGACACTGAAGGAAGCGGTTCTGACGGCTCAGCCGACGCTCTCGTTCAGTGTGGAGAACTTCATCCAACAGGCGATGGGCACGGGTGGACAGTCCATGGCGCTTGCAGCCGGACTGCACATGCGCACGGCCGGATCAGACAGCTTGCTCGACGTGATGGCCGACCTCGAAGGGGACATGGCCGACGAGGGCATCACAGTACGAGACGTTTGAGTTCCCAACCACTTCCAACATGAGAGCTTCCCATGACCCGAATTGCCCGCACAGTGTTTCCAGACCTTCAGCAACTGCTCGATGAGGCTGGGAAAGACCAGCAGATCCAGGCGGCTTTCCCAGGGACATACAACCCGAACGCTCGGGATGCTTTGGGCGGGAAGGATCCGCTGGGTCAGTACGAGCAGTTCTACTTCAACGATGGTGAGGGTGCGTGGGGCCGGTTCCGCGACATTGCCATTGTCGGCGGAGACGACGGCAACAGCCTGGACATGTACTACCGCAAGGGCGGGAAGTGGTACTGGCAGGCAACCATCCACGGGTTCTCTCCGTGGCGCAAGGCGTCCCTCCGGTCCAAGCTGATCCGTCTCGCTTCCGAGAAGCCCAAAGGATCGTCCGAACGGCGTGCCTTGCTCAACCTCGTGGGTTGATACGCAGAGGGGTCAGGGCTCGTCTGCGTCGGCGGTGCTTTCGAGCACTCTGAAGGTGCGCTCCACGATCTCCTCCACCTCGAAGCTGTGGTCGCACTCTGCGCACCACACCTCATGAGTGTCGTCTCCCCAGTAGGACACAGGGTGGTCTTCGTAGCCGCCACCGTTGGCGTCGTAGACGATGTCGTTGCACTTGGGACAGCGGATTCGAGCACCTTCAATTCGCTGCTCTTCCATCCGTTTCAAGCGCTTCTCGATGTCGAACTGTGCGTACCCAAAGCTCATGGGGAGACTCCTCGTGGGACCCTCACTACGCGTCTGGCGGCCAAACCCAACCCGGTAGCTGTCCGATAGCTCTGGTGTGAGTAGTACACCTGCGGGAGAATTCCTCATGAGCCCTCGTGCCAGCCTGCGCAAGAACCTGATCCGCCTCGCGTTCGAGAACCCTGACCTCCGTCCCGAGATCATCCCCCTGCTGAAGCAGGGCTACGACATGTCTCGGAAGCCAAGCCGGGAGCAGGTCGCCGAGATCGTGGACATCCCGTGGCAGGAGTGGGAGTGGCAGGCCCTTCCCGACGACATCTGGCGCTTCTTCAAGCGTGGTGTCTCTGGGACGATCCTCGTGCCCATCAAGCAGCTCACCCCCATCCGGGCGCGGGAGAAGGGGATCGCCAACGCCAACAAGTTCATGTGGTTGGCGTACTACGGCACCATGGACCGTCGGAAGCCTTTGGACCTTCGGGACAACCAGGACGGCACCTTCACGGTGCTCGACGGCAACAGCACCTTCGCGAACGCCCAGAAGTCGGGTTGGAAGGCTCTGGCCGGCGTCATCAAGGAGTAGCTGGTGACGCCTTCAGCCAACCGCGTCGCTTCAATGTGGCTCGCAGCTTCCGAAGCTGATCTCGCCCTCCCGGAGGCGGAGGTCAAGTACATTGGTGCGTTCTTGGACGCATCGAGCTGGAGGCGGGTGGTCAAGTGGTTCGCCGCGCAGTCCGGGGAGCGTCTCCTGCCGACCCTTCCAAGAGCACCTCACCTCACCATCAAGTTCGCACCCACGGATGCTGAAGTGCTCAGAGCACCACTCGGGTCGAAACTCGACATGCAGGTCGTGTCGTGGGCGTCCGATGAGTACGGTCAAGCGGTCGGGGTTGTTGTAGGAAGCGGTGTGCGCGTTGCGGCCCCCATCCCCCACATCACGATCGCCAACGCGTCTGGCACCAAAGCGGTTTACTCCAACAAGTTGATGGCCATGTTGCGGGCCAGCGATCCCACTGTTCGAGGGGAAAGGGTCCGAGGTCCGAAGCTGTCTGGCGCGATCCAGGTTGTCTACAAGTAGTCGAGCACGGGGATCTCCCGACCATCCGTCCTTCTCTTGTGGATTCGTGTCGGCATTGTCTCGTCCTCGCCCATCTTCTTCCAGGCCGCAGCAGCTTCCGGCGTCTGCAACCCTGATCCGTGCAGGGGCAAGCGGAACCGCTCTGCCAACCAGCGCGCCCCCTCGTTGTAGAGGGCTGTGCCGATCCCTTGCCGCAGCCAATCCTCTGAGACGCGGATGTAGTCAACAAAGGCGTAGTCGACGCGGTCGCGGACGAACTCCTCGAACAACTCACGTGGCGTCATGCCGAAGCTGTAGACGTAGTGGTTCTCCAAGGCGTCCATGTCAGCTTGCATGGTCTCGACATCGGGCTCATGTCCGGCAAGTCCGTTGCTGCGGACTCCGGTGTTCACAAGGCTCTTGGGGACTTTCATGGCGTAGTGGTGGCACTTCCGCCAGGAGTCGGCGAGGTCTTCGATGTCGAAGCACCAGCCCTTCATGGCCTCGACCCAATGCCAGACCGTTGGAAAGCACTCGGACACTCGATTGGAAGGCACATAGCTGATCTTCAGATAGCCTAAGGGTTCCGAGCCGACGTAGGCGTTGACCTTTCGCACGACGTAGCCCTTGTTCACACCCTTCATGTCATCGGGGTCTTGATCCAGGTGCTCGAAGCGGAGCCTCTTGCCGCTCCGAGTCTTCCAGCTCCTGTAGACACCCCATTTTGGTGGGGTCGTCATCTTGAGGATCTCGTCTTTGGGTGTGTCCGGGCCGATGACGAAGATGCGGCCCCAGCCGTCAAGGTAGACCATCAGAACCTCATGACGGTGCCAGACTCGGTGATCCAAGCCTCTGGCTCCAACCCGAGCTTGCGCGCTTCAGCGCGGGCCCCTGGCAGGGTGGGGAAGTAGCCTTCGTGAGGACAATCTCCTCCCCCAGACTCGTTGGCAACACGGATCCAGAACCCGTACTTCGGATCCCGCATGAGAACGACCTCCGGGAGGTCTGCGGGGGGAGTGCAGTCAATGATCTTCATTGGCGTGTCCTCTTCGGTAGGAGGGGTTGTTGACACCTCAGACATGAGAGGGGGCAGCCTGCCGGATCTCCAGGGCACGCACAGCGGTGTTGAGGTCCGTTTCGTACCGCGCACGAGCCTTGGCACGAACGGCCCGCCCATTCTCGCCAAGCTCCTTGTCGATGGCATCCAGTTCGGCAAGACGGTCTTCCGCGTGCCGGATCAACCCCTCGATGCCTTTCGCAGTGAAGTTGCGCGCCTGCTGTGCGGCGTTGGTTTCGAGATCATTCATGGAAGCCTCCTTGTGTTCACCTGCACTACGCGCGGGCTCGTGAAACCCAACCTGTTGGGGCCATCTTTTCTGGGGCCACCGCTCGATGTGGGTTCGGCTTGAGCACCTCGCGAGTAGCAGGAGTCATCATCAACCACGGGGCTCCCATGAAGCTGTTCATCATCCTTCGAGTCGACGACGTGTCGGGCTCCTCTGGCACCGGCCGTATCGCTGAGGGCATGGTCTCTTCGGACGGGCAGGTCGTCATCTTCTTCGCTGACTCCATCAAGATCTTCCCCTCCGTTGAGAAGATGATGGAGATTCACAGCCACGGTGGACGCACACGGGTTCACTTCGTGCCAGCACTACCGAAAGCCAAACAGCTCGAACGGGAGTGGTTCGCTCTCCCCCTTCCGAAGAAGGCGGGCATGTACTTGATGCGGAAGCCGGGTGTCAAGGCTGTCGTGGTCCAGATCACGCCTGAGTACGAGGCGGACACCTATGCGGACATCAACTCCGAGTACGAAGAGCGTCTCGAAGACATTCAGGCGGGCGACCACGACGAAGTGGACTTCGCGGAGCTGGCAGCCGAGATGCTGGAGGACCGGACCACCTGGGTCGTGAGCTTCGGGCCGGACCCCGACCACCAGTTCACCCTTGAGGAGTTTCGGGAGGGGGACGGGGAGTGGACGCCGCTCCAGCTCCCCACCACGGCCTAGTGGGCCGCCATGTTCGCCCGGGTTGCGTCAGCCCACACCATGACCTGGGCGTCGGAAAGCTCGCAGATGGTGTCGAGCTGCTCCTTGAGTGCGAGCACGCGTTGGGCCACGAGCGTCAGATCATCTTTGCTCAGGCCGGTCACAGGAGCGGTCCAGCACGACGCTGGGAAGTAGAGCGCGGAGATTTGCTCTTGGAGGTAGGTGTCCGACATGCAAGAGGTGGGGTTCTCCAGCATGGCGAGGCGGATGGTGTCTCTCCTTACACCTGTACTACGCACGGGTGTCGGAAACTAAACCCAGAATTCAAACTTGGTTGAGCAGCTCGTCCCACCTGTCTTCGATGAAGAGGGAGTAGGCCAGCGGGAGCATTCCATAGCTTCCAAGGGCGAGCCCTCCGTTGACCTCGACGAGAAGGGTCCGTCCGTCAGGAGTTCTTCCGAAGTCGATACCGTAGGAGCAGGGTGCTCCCTCATCAGCGAACGTTCCGACCGCTCTGAGTACGGTCTCTCGGTCGGGGTAGAGGGTCGGGTTCCCAGTGTAGTGTCCCATCGCTACCACCTTGTGGTGGTGGACGTAGAAGCGGAATTCAGAGACGAACTCTACAGGGTCGGACTCGTACAGCTCCAAGTCGCGGTCAAGCCGCGACGTGCGCAAAAGATCCCTGAAGCGGCTGACCGTGTAGCCCGTGAACAACTTTTGATCTTGGGGCCGAGCGGGCTTGATGAAGATGGTGGGTCCCGTGTCGTTGTAGCGGGCCCGCACGTCTCCCATGGTCGTCCTTCTGATCTCTCTTCCGAGGAACGGTCGGAGGCAGGTGGGGTAGTCGAAGCACGGCATCTCGATGCCCAACTGCTCAAGCGCGGCTCGGACGACAGAGACACCTCCCACTGCACAAGTCTCCCTGTTCATGGTGATCAACCCATCGCGCATCTCGGGCCAAGTGAAGAACTCGGTGTCGAAGCCCCGGTGGCGGAACCCATGCCAAGCTGCGTGCCAGGACGGGTTCGCGAACTCCCCTGTGTCGGGCATCTTCTGGATCAGGACGCGTGTGATCACGGGGTGCAGGCTTCGGCGAAGTGGTGGCAGTTCCCATGGGACCCACTCACACAACGTGCGTAGCGGTCCCTAGACGCGTCGTACATGCAGGATGGGGTGCAGGCCCGTCCGAAGCTCCTACAGCCCCCAGCGACCGCATGAGAGCACTCACGGTGCTGTCCGGACTCCGGGTCGTACCAACACTCGGGTGAGCAGGTCGAAGCGAAGTGGCGGCACTCCCCAGAGCTGACGTGCGCGCATTCTGCGTAGCGCTCTGATGAGCTGTCGTACATGCAGGGCCGGTCGCTGGCTTGAGCCGGCAGAAGAAACAGGGGGAAGAGGATTCGCATGAAGGTCTTCTACCCGAAACCAGAAGTCGACTGACCCGGTGTGGGCCAGTCGACTAGATGTGGGGGACCCTGGCGTCCCCCAGCGTGGAAGTGCTAGAGCGTGAAGCTGGGTTCGGGCTTCTTGGCGCGGTCTCCTGCTTTGGTCTGGAACCCATACCTCTTGGGAAGCAGCTTCCCAGCCAGTGCGGCACCCGCCAACTTGGCACCCAGACTCGTCCAGCGGGTTGGAAGGGGTCCTTCCCGTCAGCTCGGAATCGACGCATGTTGTCGCGCTCACCGCCAGAGAGCTGGTTGCCCGTGACCAGGGTGTAGCCTCGGGCGACGGCGCTCATCCCAGCCTCTGGGTCAGACGGATCGAACATCACTCGGTTCTCGCCGAAACGCTTGTTCATGACGGTGCTGTAGGCAGAGGTCTCAACGTCCTTGCTCGCGGTTGCTTCCTTCACCCAGGACTCACTCGCCTCCTCGGAGGTGAGCTGGTCGGCCATGTGGTTGAGCAGGAGGGTGCGCACCCTCCTCAAGTAGGCTGGGGTCACGTTGTCCCGGTTCATGTTGAGCGGAACCTTCTGGTGGATGTTCACGGACCACGTGTCGCCTGTTCGGACGACAGGGATGCCTAGTTCGTAGATCCACCCGCCGCCGTCTGTGAGTGGCTCGAAGACCTCGATGACGGTGTTCCGGGTGGTGGGGGCCATGTTCCCTTCATCGTCAGCCTTCTGTGTCTTCAGAGCGGCAGCGAAGGACGTGAGGGGCGCAGGCGCGGTCAAGGTCTGCCCGTTGAAGGTGGTGACGATGTTCGCGGGCGGGATCACCAATCGCGCGGCGGCTTCGATCTCTGCCACCTGAGCACGGGTGAGCTTCAGCAGCATCGAGACTTCTGATCCTGCCTCTCTCTTCTTTCGGAGGGTCGAACGACTTTCGTCGGGGTGGAAGCGCACCCCTCCAGTGGTGGTGATGATGTGGGCTTCTACAGCAAGCGCGAGGGCAAGCTTCTCACCGAGGTTCATGAAGCCTCTCTTGGTTGGCGTCCCTTTCTTGTAGGACTCCGCGAACAGAGTCCATGCGTGGGTGAGGCTTCGGAAGCCTTCGGGTGCATCATCGGTCACGGTGAAGCGGGCCTGGGGCTTCCCTGGCACCGGCTCCAACAGGATGTCCACGCGTGTGACCCCATCCTCATCCCACGCATTCTGACAACCCACCTCGTACAGGATGAAGGATCTGTCCTTGTTCGCCATCAGCTTCGCCAGACCTTGTCGGTCCACGTCGTACCAGCTCATCGTTCTCTCACTTGTTCCGCCCGTAGGATGCGAGTCGCGGGGACGGTAGCCAGATCAACTCGCCCATTCAATATAACCCGGTGTCGTCGAAAGTAAAGGTTGGCCCTATCTTATGGGAAGCTGCTTCCCAAGAGGTATGGGTTGCTCCGTACACCCGATCGTCGAAAAGCTGGGTTTGTCCGTCCCGAATCTTTTTTTGTCTACGGACAAAACTAGCTTCTCAAGCTCCCACCAAGGAGGAAACTACACTTTCGACCCTTAGGGTGCATCTCGAAAAGGTAGGTTCTATCGTAAACCAGAATTTTCTTTCTGTTTCTCCCTTGCGTGATGTCTTCAAACAGCTATCTATGGTGGGCTTGATGAGAGTGTTTCACCGAAAGGCGCGATACTCAAAGCACCCGGCCAAAGCTCACTTCGGTGGGATGAGGCCCCGCCAAACCACTCTAGGGTGGGGAGGCAGTCGAGCCTCCGTTTACGGAGGTGGGGCACCCAGTCG
>Ga0136600_1001055_pt1 | contig 13377 bp, 9 predicted proteins | sample AntRauMFilla2698_FD_104634 | JGI IMG/M metagenome (GOLD analysis project Ga0136600, IMG submission 104634) | Saline lake microbial communities from Rauer Islands, Antarctica - Metagenome Filla 2 #698 | ecosystem: Environmental > Aquatic > Non-marine Saline and Alkaline > Saline | place...
CTCCTATTTCTACTCCAACGCCCACTCCCTCGCCCTCTCCCTCGCTCACTCCCTCTCCCACCCCCTCGCCCTCGCCCTCGCCCTCTCCCTCGCCCACTTCTATTTCTACTCCAACGGGCGTTCCAATCCCATCGACCTCGCCCACTCCCTCGCCCTCTCCCTCACCCACTCCCTCGCCCTCTCCCTCGCCCACTCCCACTCCTATTTCTACTCCAACGCCCATTCCAATTCCATCGCCCTCGCCCACTTCTATTTCTACCCCAACGCCCAGTCCCATTCCAACTGCCAGCCCTTCTCCTACCCCTACTCCAAACCCTACGGTGATACCGTCACCTACTCCATCTGCAGTACCTTCCCCATCTAGCATCCAGAATCCTACTCCCTCTCCGATATCAAGTCCATATCCTTCCCCGGCAACGCCCCCTGCACCCCCTGATAATGCACAATCCGAGAGCGACCAAACTATCGAGCTACTCCTACTCGGTATATTAGTTCCTTTGCTTTCACTATCTATATGTTGTATATTCTGTATTGCGTTCTGCTGCTTGTATCGGAAGAAGAAGAAGAAGAAGAAGAAGAAGAAGAAGAATGGATTAGACACGGGAGAGGATGGGACGGAAGGTAACGTTGGATTTCCTTCCCAAAACATACCACTACAGGGAGTGATCCCCCCTCCCAGTTATTTTAATGGACGAGATTTGTATCAGAGGAGGAGAGACTGGATGTAGAAGCAAGGAGATTTTTTTTCTCTCTGTCTCTCTCTCTCTCTCTCTCTCTCGAAATTTCGCATCTAAAATACACATAAGTAACACTATTGGTATTGAGAGAGGGAGTTGGAAGCAGTTGCCCGCGTGGTGGGAGGGTGGCGATCCAGTAGCTCTGAATTTATCGCATTGTTAAATGTCTCGGCAGTGACACCCTTCTCGGAGATTTGAATGGGAATCCGATAGTCACTCTCTCGCTGCTTTGTAGCAATTAACAGTCCCACGGTAGCCATAGCCGCATGCAGGTTCGGAAGCATGACGTTTGCGATGGAAATTATCACCTCCTGCACCTTATCTTCGGTGTCTTGAACCTTGTGGATAACATCTACAGAATGTGCAGCAGATGCCTTGGCCTGGACCGTGACGTTTTCTGTCTGATCCCTCGCTAGTTCAAGGTATTGTATGAGGTCGTCGATGCTCACGGTTGTCTCTCCCAGTCCCTTCTGTGCCCGTAGATCCGAAAGCAGGGTGTTTTGTTTCACCACGGACGAGGAAAGCGTCGAGCTCAGTGAGCTTATAAGAATGTGGTGCTCCTTGACGGTCCGTTCCAATATCGAAACGGAACTGTAGATTGCATTGAGGTCTTCCTCTGATCCTCGGTGTCTGTCGTCCAAGTCGTACAGAATAGTATCCAGCAACTCGCTTTCCATAACGGGGTAACGAATGAACTCACGTTATGCGTAGAACTGCGGCTTTTTGATCCTGGTATGGTTTCGATGGATCACAACATGCACGTTATTGTAGCAGACATACCCGTGCGATCACTCCCTATCTCATGGAACTGGATCCATCATCGGCGTCTGCCCCCCGGGTAGCACCCCCTTCACCAAACCCTTGGTTCTTGCCGACACATGAACGCATACTCCGGACACATGAGAACTACTTAAAAACGGGTGTGTCTGGGAGGAACATCAAATCTTCACTTCCCTTGCAGTTTTTGAAGAAGTATCCTCCCTACCCCAGTATGTGTCCGTCACTGGGTGCATTGATGGCTCTCGAAAACAACGGCTACAAGAACCGCACACTGAAGAGAGATGAGTCGATATACCCATTCGATCGCATTCAGGATATCTCGAGCCCATGCCAGGATGATGCACGGGGAGTGAGAGACCGGGCATTGAGTACCCGCCCCGTAGAGTTCAATCCAGGGTTTCCGATTATCACAAATCTACGACCCAATCTCTCCCCGGAGGCCCTGATGGCCGCTACTCTTGACCACCGATACGAGTACCAGATCGACTCAATCCTGCTGTTCTACGATGAGAAGTTCTTCTTCTTTCCAGAGGAGGCCTACGAATGGCTTCATAACGTTGGCAATGGGGATTACCCGAGGTGGGTCGGAATGTCACCAAAGTCGCTGTTCTTGCGAACGGATAGGAAGAGTGGGGCACCCATGGTCCCACTGGCCCACTGCACACATTTCTGTGACGTGGGTCCTACCGGAAGGAAAGTCTGGACTACGCTACCCGACCCGGAAAGAGAGACAACGATGTTGCTCCGAGGAGCGTACGTCATGTGGAGGATGGGCTCGCTATGGGAGAACAACGACGCTCTTTCCAGAATCGTCGCGACATGGTCTGACATGCTCGAGAATGAGAAAACCATCAAGCTAATCCGAAAAGGCGTCCTGCCGCCAGAAAACCAGGGATTTCTGACTCCCGTCGTCGTTAGAACGCGAAGTACTGGAAATTTTCTGCGGACCACCCCACAGGACATCGCCACACCTCCCTCAGAAACCGTAGTATGGGCTGCGGATACTCCTACTGGAAAAAACCATCAAAGCGTTGCTCCTATTTCGATGTATGCCAATATGCTGGTGTTGGACTTCTCTTCCGATGGGCATCACTGCCTCACCTACAGTAAGTTTATCGAAGCTGTAACCGGCATTGTTCCACTTCCTCGTACTACGTGTTGGATGAATGGAGGTTTCGGACATGCCGGCGAAACCAAAGCGGAGGCTCCCCGCATCTTCTCCGATGGCCCAGGCCTGGCTGGCTCCGAAAACCCATTTGAAAGCATGGACTCCCTCGGCCACTTTCTCGCACCGCGTCGTATGACCGAGTGGCTGTACGTGTTGCTAAAGCGCTTCCAAATCGATGGGATTATGGCCGTGACGTTCGATGGGCACATAGAAGCCTCTAGACTGATCTACAAGGAGAAGTTACTCAGGAAAATGGCCGGAGGCTACATCGGAGGTAATATTCGATTACTGATGAGACCAGAAACTGGGTTTGCCGAGCGCTCGACAAATTCACGTCATCAGTCTGTAGAAGACCCAGAACATCCCGGAAAGACGAGACAGGGCTGGTTCCACGTACCCGGAAGCGACGAGGGTATGAGCGAATATAGACCAGAAGAAAAGGATGTTATTATCTTTGATCCGTATATGATGGATATCGATAACGACGGGGCTGCGCTTGACCTGCACATTTCAGACGAATCTGACGAAGGAGATCCGTTCGGACAGCAAGACGCTGCACCCACCATTGAACAGATGGAAGGCCGCGAATCCTACATCCGTAAAACGAGAGACCCGGCAGAGCGTTACGTAATCTAGCTGCCCCGTTCTCGTCGTCTAGTTTTTAGTATTATTATTATTATTATTATTATTATTACACCACGTCAATCCCGTGTATCCTACATGTGTCCCACTATGAGAAAATACAAGTTGGTTGCGACTTTCCCCTACTGTAAACAGATCGATTCCTCTCTCCTGCTCAATACTCTCTCTCTCTTTTCATAATGCTGGCTACCAGCGGAGTGACAATGACAATATCCTAGTATTTATTTAATACCCGTGGAATAATATCAATCCACCTTAGCTGACCGGGATCTTAGATTTAGCGAATGTCGGATGGTAGTGGTTGCGGACCCAAACGCATTTTCAAGCGCTGATACGCGAGAGACTGGCACAGGGGGGGTATTGTACACGATGCTCGGCCTCTTTGTGCCGTAGTCTTCCAGTTCGACATCATCATCATCATCATCATTGGTGTCCATATACGAGTCCGCGGGACGTGGGATATTGGAAATGCTGTTGCCGCCAATCCGGTTGCGTATCAACGAATTGACCTTGAACAGACAATACACGGCCAATAGGGACATAAGTAACTGACTGCCTTCAAACGATAGTGCAATAATTCGGGTGATTACCTTATCGATGGCAGCAGAATTGAACACAAGATCCAACACAAGCAATAGATTGACTGCCAGACTGGCGACCAGCGTAATCTTCTCGACCGTGAAGGCAATGCTTGCCATTTCAATCGAATTGGTGAGTGATACAATGATCCTTGACACAATAGCGACAACGACGTAGAATGAGTACAGATAGACATAGAAGAAATCTAACGTAAACGGCAAGAAGTCTGCAAATGGGTAGACGAATGCCAAGATCTGCAGGACAGTGAACGTAATGAGGGAGAAAACCCCGAGGACGAACAGAATGGCGCTATACGAAGACCATTGTCTACTTCTGAATGGATTCTCCATGCTGTATATATATGTTGCAGGAGGGAGAGAGGTCGAAGAATTGGCCAATCGTCCTTGCTATGAGTTCACTTCGGATGCTAGGAGCGAATGAACCAAAATATGTTCACTGTCCTCCTCGGTGCAGGCATGAAGAGAGCTCTCCGTGAAATAATGGGCATACCCACAAAAGACCTGTACGAGTCTTCCGATGACGAGGAGTACGACGCGGAAGACGAAGAAATGTCGGAGCACTATAGCAGTCTGGTGGAGAGTCTTTTACCAACCGAGGATAGCTCGAGGGTTGTTCAGGGAAAAGACTTCTTTCGGACACATATCGCTCCAGGAGAGAGAGACATTTTCATGGACGTCAAAGACACTCCCATGCGGGGAGCGAGGGCAGCTCATCGAAGACTGGAGAATGCGGTGGTCAGTTCTAGGTTGGATGTAAAGACCCTGGATCTCGCCGAGTCTGAGAATAACGAAGTGTACACAATCCACGTGTACAATCAGGAAAAGCCCGACAAAATTGAGCGTTCGGTCTCGTATCGGATTGTGAACATTCTATATACATACACCATGTACGACAAGAACACTGGTGTTCCCGTAACAATTCCGATAAAGCAGATGGCAATCCGCTATGCTTCACTGGGCTTCCGTTTCTCACCGAGTCACTTTGGGAAAACTTCCGTAAAAACGTCTTCACCCAATTCGTATATTTCCTTCTACACTAGCGGGAAGGTAAAGATCACTGGCATCCAGGGAGAGAAGATTGCAGACGAACTCAGTGCCAAGCTCGTACTGAAGGGTCTCATTCACGGCATGGGATTCACCAACGTCGAGTTCCGAAACCAAAGACGGCATAATGTCGTGGGGAGCTTTCAGGTGCCATATACCTTCTCATTGAACTTGATGTGTCGGTCGTACGTCAAGAACATCAACCATGCACCGTCGCGCTTCAACGCAATTGTCTTTCGGAACCTCTACGCATCAGGGAAGAATAAGAAGTGTACGATACTGTTTTTCACCCCGAACAAGGGCATATGCATTGGAGCGGGCTCGGTTGAGATCCTACGAGAGGCTATAAAACGAGCGGACGAAGTTGCCTACCCGATGCGATATGAACTGAGTGCGAACAGGGGTAGCGAGGACGTGCTCTCCGCCGAGAAAAAAGAGTACAACCAAAGCACCAAGCATATGGGAGAAAAGAAGCAACGCACACAGTCGAACCAGTAGTGTACCCCCCCCCCAAGCTTATAAAGAGTGCAACTCTCAGCTGCATCTTCAGTCTTTATGTCGGTGACCAGATCCACACACACACACACGACAACAGAACGGAGACATGTCTCGTATAGATAAGCTAAAGAAGAAGGAGCGTAAGAATGGGCAGATGCGTCGACGGAGTGAAGCGAAAGTTGACCAATTGTCGGACAGATTCAATCTGCGAAAGTCGGAACAAGTGCTACTGAAACAGCCAACCTTCCACCCCCCGGTCGTTAAAAAGAGGCCGCGCGTACAGAAGAAGAAGAAGAAGAGGGAGGAAGAGAAACAGAAAGAGGACGATGAACGAGTATTATATCATCCTATCTACCACGCAGAAAAGCCAGTGCGGAAGAGGAAGAAGAGAAAGATTGTAGTATCCGGGAAGGACGGGGTAGGCGAGGAAGCTCCTAGTCGAGGAAAGACGCTGCGGATGGTCACTAACGACAACTATCGGTCGATGATCGATATTCATCGAAATGACATTAAGTCCCGTACAGTGGAAATGCTCGGGCAAGTGACCAGCGGCGAAGAGATTGCCGATAGAGTGTACTCAACACTGGAAAGACCCCATCTATCGCCGAGTGCCCCACCGCAGCATCGCATTCTACGCCAAGGAAAATTGCGTATTTACCGGAGAGTCTCTCGGGTATCGGATGAACGAGTAGTCGCGACCACGAACGATGCGCATCTCCCGATGCCCCGGCTACGCGATTTTCTCGTTCGAGTGGACGTCGCGTTTCCCGTTGCCCCGTCTCCTCCCCCGTCTCTTCCTCCTCCTCCTCCTCCTCCTCCTGGCGCGGATTCAAGAAGCGATACGATTGAAATGAATTCGAATGGGATGCAAGCTGTATCCCCGACGATCGGAATCCACTCCAACGACCTATCATGGAAGGGTTCCGATGTAGACCACAAAACCCCGGGACCATTACACCCGACAGAGACTGCACTCGTCCGTAGCGAGAAAGTACAGAAATGGAAAAACAAGAAGGAGGGCATGCGCAAGAACCGTGGCCAAGAAGCGGGCCCGAGACAGGGAAAGGCCGGAGAGCCGACTATTAAGAGTATCTTCCAGGAACATACCCGTGCCCTAGAGTTCGACACAGCAACAAAAACCAGGAGGGTTTCGGTAGTCGAGGGCATGCTCGTCGACTGGCTAGAGAACAAAATGGATCTTGTTGGGATGGTAGAGCAGTCGGGAGACTACGTGGACCCTCGAGTAAGAGAATTCCTCGGGAAGAAGCCGCTGCAACAGAACTGGCCGCATCAGGTAGACGGGTTGATATTTGGCATCAATCGGGAGAATACGCCATATCTGGGTTCCCGGGGAGGACTTCTCTGTGATGAAATGGGACTTGGCAAGTCCAAGTGGATGCAAGAAATGGTGTTGCGACGGATACAGCAGCGGATGTTAAAGATGCCCGGTAAGCGTTTCGTGAGACCGTCTCTGATTGTGGTAAAAAAGACGCTGGTCTATAACATTATCAACGAGTTCGCCATCAACTTCCCAGAGGACATGCTCAACGTGGTCTACTTCTGCGACCGCGAAAATCTCGCCTCCAGTGTTGATCAGATCTGCAAAAATGTTGATGTCATTGTGACCACGTACTCTACCCTACAACGAGCATTCGCGAGCCGATTCGTCGCTACCAAAGGAAACGGACCGCACAGTGCGTACAAAACGAAGTGGAGGCGGAGGACCGCATTCGAGATTCTCCAACAGAAGAACAGGACGGCATCAAACGCGTGTTACGATGTGCTCTATGATCCGAACCTTGTATTGGAGCAAGTCATCGCAGATGAAGCTCACTTGATTGTGAACCAGAACAGTGTACGCTACCACGCACTTACCAACCTGAACTACAAGTGTGGCTGGTTCGTTACGGGCACTCCGGTACAGAACTCTCTCTCCGACATCGAAGCAGCGTTCTGGTTTATCAAAATTGACCCAGCGTGCATTCCGGCAACTCCCACAATACGGGTCGCAAAAGACTCGCGGGCCTTGCTCACGGCGAAATTGCGAGACACGTTTATGGGACTGGCGGACTTCGAAGAACGAATTGCATTCATGAAGCTCTTCTATATTCTCACGAACAAGGGAAAGAAAACTGCACACGGCACCATCAGTGGTGCGCGTTCTTCACTACACCTGGAAAACGTAGCACGCAAGCAACACAGTTCAGAACACGGCAGTATGTTCGACCTGTTTGAAAAGAGTCTAGATTCCGACGAGCTAGAGTATGACAGTATCATGCACGACGAAGACGACGACGACGACGACGACGACGACGACGAGAGTGGATATGTATCGAAACGCAACTACACGAATACCGACGAAGCGGAAGCACGGGAGGCAGAAGAAGGAGAAGACGAAGAAGAAGAGCCGTACTGGAAAGAACGCAGACGACGAAGCGACCTGCAGCGAAAATGGCACGAGGATATCGAAACGCGTCAGGTGGCGAACAAGGGACTGAAAGCATTCTCTAATCACTACATCCGAATCTCGGTGGTGGAAAACAACGATTTTACCAAGTCGGTGGAATCTCGGATTCTTAACACGATATTCTCAATCATCTGCAAGACCACCGGTTCCACGAATGTTCTCGGAATCTCACATTACTCGACCAAAATAGTCGAAATCATGAATACCGTGATGCTCCGTAGAACCAAGGCATCACTTGGAATCGACTTCGATGCCAGTACCAGGGCTGGGAAGACGTTTGACGTGACCCTCACCAATGGTACCGTGATAAAAAAACGCGCTGACGAACGAGGGATGATTAATCTGCCCTACCTCAGAACCCATGCACTGTTCTCTCGCGTAGGCGACACATTTGGAGAAGAGGTGCGAGTGTATACGATGACGTCCTCCGAGATGCTCCTCTATGCATTCTACGACGGATACCAGAAGTATCTGAAGACGCATCCAACGGAAGAGAACATATTCAACTACCGAAAGGCGGAACCCGTTCGTCTGACGGGTACTGCCTATTCGGTAGTGCAGGAGAGAGAGACGTATGCAGAGATCGTAAAACGCTACGAGGCCATCATCGGGAAAGACTCGCTCACTGAAATCGACAACATGGTGAGCTCTATCTACGTCAACCGAGGCGGTGTTATCGAACGCAGGAAGAATGACGTAGAGACTCTCCACCAGTCGCACTCTATCATGTCGGCTTACGTGCTTATGGCAATGAACGGACTACAGGCTATTTGCAACCAATTGGGCGCCATGTCTCGCGTATTCCTCCCGTCCTTCCTGCTCCCGCCCCGCCAAGATCGTCAAGACCCCCTCCGATCAGCACGTCGGAACTATACGTTCTACCAAGACGCCCAGCGCAACGGGTGTTCTCAGTTCGACTTGAACACGGAGTACTTACGAGTGAACACCCCGCCGGCGGAGGTCATCGAAAACTGCAAGGAGGTCGCACGGGAGCTGAACATTGACCTAGGAACCTCCGACATTGACGGCTTTTTTCGCGGAGAGCACCCCATACACTTGCCGCAGGAGAGCTCGCAGTTTCTTCAACTGAAACACTTACTCGACAATCACGTCGCCGGCGAGAAGGCAATATTCACGTTCAACAGCGTGAACACTATGCTGCTCCTCTATTACCACATCCGAAAGTGGTACCCGGAAGACCCCGACTGCCCTATCCGACCACTCATCATGTCGGGCGACATGCCTACGCCTCGGCGGAGGCTAGTGGGTGACCTATTCAAAAACGATCACCGATACAACATCCTGATTGCGTCGAGTCAACTCGTGTGGCTCGGACACAACTACCAGTGCGCCAACAACATGTACTTTTCGGATGCGTGGTATATGCCCCAGCGTCCACGACAAGCAGTCTTCCGGATGATGCGCCCAGGGCAAATGCGGTACACGCGGATGGTCTCAATCGTGCCCAAAGGAACCATTGTCGAGATGATACTCCTACTGGATGACGACAAGATGACTACCGAAGAGTCGGTCGTCGGAGGAACCCGCGGGCGGCATTCGAACGCACAGTCGGTGATCAGTCAAGTGCTCTCCTCTTTTCTCGACACCTATCGCGAAGGGGCGTTGAAGAAGCGGGTTTCGCTCTTGGGATTCTAACCTCTACGTTTATTCTGAGTTCTGATTGGCGTGAGGTCTAACAGGAAGTCACTCGCTTCAAACGTTAAGTTGCGCCCCTGGATGGAAGCTCTCGTGCTTATATTTCGGTGAACCCTAGAGGTCGCATACCAGCGCCTGGCCTTCCTGCAGTTCCCTGTCGACAGCACTGTTATATTGATCATCATAAACAGCGAAATAAGAACCTGAACAGCAAAGATAAACATTCTCGTAGACTCTGGCATCTCTTGTTCGTACTGTTCTCTGTCCATTTCTGAAGTGTGTCTGTACACGCGCGAGTAAACAGTGTTTGATCCCATCGTTCAGTGCTAGCTCCTCATTCTCTACTGTTGCGCACAGGTAACGACTTATCAGCTGAACTCCTGCTCAACTGGTAGCACCCCCACCTTCCAACAACACGAGAGAGAGAGAGAGAGAGCATTTTCTGAGCCCATGGACGGAGCATGCCCACACGAGCGGGCAGATTACCAGATATTCACCATCCGGAATTACATTCTGAATCTGTCGCGGAAAAGCAGAGAGTGCAAGATTGTTCGGTCACCTGAACAGTTTGGGAGAGACTACAGCTCGGCGATCTATGTAGACGCAGAGCCAGTGATACTAGAGCGGAAGGGAATGTTTCTCCAATCCAGTGGTTCCACGGAGATAACCCGGTTTACGTCAATATTCTTCCAGACCATCGAAGAAACATCGATAGAACCAATGGTGACAAAGCAGCGGGTGGATTACATAAAGAAGTCCACCTCCTGGCTGCTGTCCCTGGTAGATCGCATAGGACCGTCCTCTGGCAGTATTTCTGCGGTGATACTCCACTTTGGAATACTGAGCAGCCGCAAGATGGCCCGGGTGTTCAGGGATACACTATGTCGTAGGTACGCACAGCGAGGACTGTCGCTGATGCCCGGGAAGCCCAGCAAGAAGAAGTCAATAGCACAAGAGATTCCTATTGCCTTCGTCGACGACAAAGACCACCGTTCTCCCTTTTCCATCGATCCCGCCAATCCAATAGGAACACATGGCACTTCCAAGTCACAGACCGAGAGACGCCGAGAAAAGTATGTGTCGCGTGAGAGAACGCGGCCACTGCCCTCTTCTCCCAGACCGCCAGTCACCACCCGATATTCCGTGTCTATGAACGTTACCGACATGAAAACAAATAGACATACAGGGCGCGTGAGGTCTATGTCTTCTTCCTCACTTGGCACTCATCGCTCCGGTTCATCATTTACTACCTTCTCGGGAGATAGCTACATTGTTTCCAATATGGACACATCATCGCAATCCCAGTCTTCTTCTTCTTCTTCTTCTTCTCCCACGTACTCCATGTCTCTGTCGGACGTAGACGATGGGACGTCAGAAGCATATGCAGAAATGGAGACGATTTTGTTAGACGACGAGTGTCCCACGAAGGGACCCCCGGTAAGCATTCCTACGCTGCAACTGGATGACCTGGTCTCAGACGACATTATTATAACACAGAGTGAAAATGATGCATATTCCGCCCGTCCCGGAGCAGGACATATCCAGAGATCCCCCCGGGGAGTGAACTTTTCAGAGAACCCGCTGCTGGCTCGGACAAAGTCCGAAAGTACCTTGCCGAAAAGAGTGTCTCAGTCCCCCACCTCCTTCCTGCCGGGGAACCCCCGACGCCAAACCAGGTCTACCCGCACACGAATACGCATTGGAGATAAAACGGGCGGACCCCTCATTAAAGTAGCGTTGAGGAACAGTGCGCGAGAGAAAACGAAAACGACAGAGAAGTCGAGCAAGAAGCGCAAGGCTGGAGCACATAAGCGCAGTCACCGTAGTCAGTGAAGACCGGTGTATCAATATATATATATATAGTAGCTGTATAGGTGTGCCTCGTCGCTAGTTAGTCCATCGTACGCGAAGGGTGAATCATTCAATATATACAAAACGATGGAAGACCGGAAGCGCCCTCGTCCCACTCTCGTGGATTTGACAGACGATGCACCTCGTGCTAAGATGAGCAAGATCTCACCTGGTCCTGTCCCCCGGTCACACGAAGGCCCTAGCGATAAAAGAGCAATCATGAAGAAAGCCCTGGCAGAGAAGAAGCAGTTGCTTGAAGAATTAGAACGACTTAACAAGCGGGACGGCACGAAGAAGAAACGGATGGAAGAAAGACTGGCTCGCGAAATGGCACTTCCGCTATGTGTCGACATGAGTGGCAAGCGGGTGATTGTCGTGTTCGGCGTGGACATGGCAGCAAAAACATTCGCCTGGTTTATGATAATCATGCGGGGCTACAAACTTCGAGAAGATCTTCCACCCGGGAGTCCCCTGGTCGCCGAAAACCTCGTCCCCGACCTCGAGATCGTGCCGATGAAGAACTTCGGGATACGGAACTTCCTCCACCCCGCACAGAATGCAGAAGCCGCATGGTCCCGTACCAGTCACATCGGAGGCGACGGAGCGGTGCGAGCGGCTGGTTACTTTATCCACGCAATCCCTCCACCACAGCGCACACTTGGAGACCGTGACACATCCGGTATGATAGAAGAAGACGACGACGACGAAAAGTCCATCGCTCGTATACAGAGGCAAAAGGAAAAAGACGAGCAACGGATGAGAGGCGGGCGACCTAACGTCCGGGGTGGGAGGGGCAGAGGCACGAAACGGGCAGGACTGCTGTTCACCCGACTGAATGTCAAGGACTATTTTCTGAGGCCCCGGTACTCCAGGGTACTCCGCGAGATTCCCATGCTGTGGAAGCCCTACCGCAATCTGTGGGGAAACTATGCGTGGCCTGAACTTTGCATAGAGGTCCAACCAGCCGTCGCAATGTACAATCTTGGCGAAGGTATGAAACAGGCCGTCTCCCTCCAGGATGACAACTACATGACCGGGATGATACCCCTCGACCATGTACCCACGGAGCCGAGACAGATTGTCTGGAAGTCGGGCAAAGGCATCGAGAAGGGCGAGTTCGGGTATCTGGACCGTAAAAAGGCGGCTGTATTGATCACGCGGGAACTCGGAAAGCGCATTGGCGTGGGTCACATCTTCAAGACCCTCCGCGCGACCCTGAAGGAACAGGGCATCAAAAAGTCTGGCACTGACCTCGACGATGTCCCAGATGCGTTTCTGATGGCTCTACGGTACGCCATGTATATGTACAACGAGTACGTAAAGCACGATGGCAAGGTCTTCTATAAGGGACGAAGACCACCACCCTCAAAAGCCCGGTTTCGCTACATCACGTACGATTTTCTCGTCAAGGACATCATCAGAGTGGAGTCGACTGCCGTGACCAAGGGTCGGCGATCCAACGAGGAGAAAGCCATTCTAGACCCGTACGACAGCAACTACGAGTACAAGAACCGAAACTCGGTGATAAGAAATATCTAAGTAGTGGCAGACAGGAGACCTGATTTGAACAACAACGCCATTTGATTGTAACTACCCCTAGTATATATATATATATAATATGAAACTGTTTTATTTACATTGTGCCGTGGTACGCTAGCCAAACAACGCCGACCATTGCCAGAAAAGCTGCTCCGTGGAACGAAAACTTCAATATCGTAGAGATTCCATAAAGCAGACTGGGTAGGACCGCGAAAATGCGCACGAAGATCGATTCGCCTGCATTCTGTGTGTATCTCAGACTCACATGTCCCAGTTCTTCGAAGACCGTGCTAGACAGTGTCCCAATGAAGTATAACAACACTGAGCCGATGAGCCCTCCCAGTAGCCCCCGCGATACGTAGCGCATTGGTTGCATTAGTATTCAAAGCAATGAAC
>Ga0136600_1001056_pt1 | contig 13371 bp, 14 predicted proteins | sample AntRauMFilla2698_FD_104634 | JGI IMG/M metagenome (GOLD analysis project Ga0136600, IMG submission 104634) | Saline lake microbial communities from Rauer Islands, Antarctica - Metagenome Filla 2 #698 | ecosystem: Environmental > Aquatic > Non-marine Saline and Alkaline > Saline | place...
ATGGCAATTTCATTACAGGATGAACAATAGGTACTCCCGCCTTCGGGATCATGGATATTGCCCGTGTAAACATAGTTAATACCCGCCTCTATGGCGATTTTGCGGGCGCGCTTTAATGTTACAGGCGGCGTATGCCCTTTGTCTTTCATACGGTAATCAGGGTGAAAGGCGCTAAAATGTATCGGGACATCGGGCCCCAGATTATCCATGATCCATTTGCACATTGCCGTCAGCTCTTCTGTGCTATCATTTTCGTCGGGAATCAAAAGCGTTGTAATCTCAAACCAGACATCTGTCTCGTTTTTAAGATAAACAAGCGTATCCAGCACAGGCTGCAGCTCGCTTTTTGTATTTTTGCGGTAAAATTCTTCGGTGAATGCTTTCAAATCAACATTGGCCGCGTCCATATATTTATAAAACTCTTTACGCGGCTCGTCTTTAATATAACCGGCAGTCACAGCAACGGTCTTAATATCAAGCTTGTGACATTCTTTGGCGATATCAATCGCATATTCCATGAAAATGACGGGATCATTGTATGTGAACGCCACCGATTTACAGCCGGTTTCCTTGGCGGCTTTGGCAACGGCGGCGGGACTGGCGAGGTCTTGCATCTTGTCCGTTTCGCGCGCTTTGGATATATCCCAGTTCTGGCAGAAGGAACAAGAAAGATTGCACCCCGCCGTCCCCAGCGACAAAACGCCCGTACCCGGATAAAAATGGCTGAGCGGTTTTTTTTCGATCGGATCAATACAAAACCCCGAGGAACGTCCATAGGTTGTCAGGACAATTTCATCATTCAAATTTTGACGAACAAAGCAAAGCCCTCGCTGACCCTCGCGTAATTTGCACTCGCGCGGGCACACATCACATTGGATACGACCATCGGGCAGTTTCTGCCAATATTGCGTCGGCACTGTGTTTTCTGGATAATCTGTCTGGTTTTGCTTGCTCATGAATATAATATAACAAAAAAGCAGGCTTAATGCCTGCTCTTTTGTGAATAATAGCCCCCCGGCCCAGATTCAAGTCTAACTCGATTGTTCAACATAACATATATATGTATGCTTATATCATACGCAGGAATGCCTCTTTTTTCAAGTCTTAAACATAGCTGCCTATAGTCTCAGAGTAGCACCAAAACGTAAAGAAAGGCTTAGTTTTAGGAAAAACTTTAAAAAAATGCAAAATATCGCCTGAATTTCTTGACAGAAACAGGCAAGTGTGATTATTTCCACTCTCAATAATTATTACAAGTTATATCTAAGCTCTAAATAGAATTAGGAAAAAGTTATGTTTGCAGTTATTCGCACCGGTGGAAAACAATATAAAGTTGCCAAAGACGACAAAGTTCGCATTGAAAGAATCGAAGCCAAAGAAGGTGATTCTGTCGATTGTGATGTTTTGTTCGCAGAGGGTGGCAAAAAAGCGACTGTGAAAGCCAAAGTTCTTTCGCATGGCCGCAATGACAAGATTGTTGTTTTCAAGAAAAAACGTCGTCAGAATTATCGCCGCAAGGCAGGACACAAGCAGCCGCACACAGTCATTCAGATTACTGATGTAAAAGCTGCATAAATATAAGAATTAGAATTTTTAAGGAGATTAAATCATGGCACATAAAAAAGCAGGTGGTAGTTCCAGAAACGGTCGCGATAGTGCGGGTCGCCGTCTTGGTGTAAAAGTTTACGGTGGTCAATATGCGTCTGCTGGCAACATTATCGTTCGTCAACGTGGAACAAAGCTAAACCCGGGTCAAAATGTTGGCCTTGGCAAAGATCACACAATTTTCGCCCTTGTTGATGGCGTTGTGAAATTCTCATATGGCCGTCAAGGTCGTCAGTTTGTAAACATTGTTCCTGCGAATGCGGAAACTGCGAACGCTGCTGAGTAAGACTGCCACATTATAAATTTTTAAAGGGGAAAGCTGCGGTCAGCCTTCCCCTTTTATTTTAAATGCAAAATGAATAAGGACGTGCGAAAGCACTAAAAACACAAAATGAAATTTCTGGATGAAGCAAAGATATATGTTCGAAGCGGTAATGGTGGCCCTGGCTGTACCAGTTTCCGCCGCGAAATCTATGTGGAGTTCGGCGGCCCCGACGGCGGCAATGGCGGCAAAGGCGGCGATGTTATATTTGAATGCGTCGAAGCCTTAAATACACTGATCGATTTTCGTTATCAGCAACATTTCCGTGCCCAGAACGGTCTTCATGGCTCAGGACGCAATAAAACAGGCGCAGGCGGCGATGATATTGTTATAAGGGTTCCTTGCGGAACGCAAATTCTGGACGACGATAAAGAAACAGTTCTCTATGACATGACAGAATGCGGCCAACGCGCAGTCTTTTTAAAGGGCGGCGATGGCGGCTTTGGCAACGCGAAATACAAAAGCTCGACAAACCAAGCGCCGCGCAAACACACACCCGGCTGGCCGGGTGATGAACGTGCGATATGGCTTCGTCTTAAATTAATTGCCGATGCCGGCTTGGTTGGTTTGCCTAACGCAGGAAAATCCACCTTTTTATCGGCAATATCGCGCGCAAATCCAAAGATCGCGGATTATCCGTTTACAACATTGCACCCGAATCTTGGTGTTGTACGCCGTGATGAATTTGAATTTATTGTAGCCGACATTCCCGGTCTTATTGAAGGCGCAAGCGAAGGCCAAGGTCTTGGCGATCGTTTCCTCGGCCATATTGAGCGCACAGCCACCTTCTTGCATTTGATTGATATCACGCAAGACGACATTGTTGACGCGTATAATACTATTCGCGCCGAGCTTAAAGCCTATGGTCACGGTCTGGAGGATAAGCGCGAGATTATTGCGCTGAACAAAGCCGATGCCCTCGGAACAGAGCTCGCCGCAGATCAGGCCGCCGAGTTTGAAAAAGCCACGGGCAAAAAGCCTTATGTTATTTCTGCGGTATCGGGCGAAAATACTGATGAGGTTCTCTACGCCATGAAGCGTAATATTGACGCCGTTAAACGCGCGGAAATAGAAGCCGAAATGGAAGATGAGCCTTGGGAATCCACGCCCCCTTAAATATATAGCCTCTTGCGCTGCCCTCTTGATAATACGCTCTAACTGATAGACAATATGCTTTGATTGATTCACATCTCGATAAAAGGATATTTTATGCGTACAGACATGCCACAGACTTTTTACCTCAAAGACTATCAAAACCCGCCATTTACGGTCGATCAGATCCATCTTGATTTTGATATTTTTGACGGTAAAACAATTGTTACGGCCACCACAGCGTATAAGAAAAACCATGACGGCGATCTACCCTTAATCTTAAATGGCGAGCATCTTGATTTAATCAGCGTTAAAATTGACGGTGCCCTCCTTACCAAAGATCAGGATTATCAGCTCGATGATAAAATTCTGACCCTGCCCTGCCCGGCACAAGACAGCTTCAGACTTGAAATCGTTACAGAAATTAACCCCGAGAAAAATACACGCCTTGACGGTCTTTACCAATCCGGCGGGACATACTGCACGCAGTGCGAGGCGCAAGGATTTCGCTGTATAACATATTTTCAGGATCGCCCCGATGTGATGACCTATTTCACCGTGCGCATCACCGCAGATGAAAAAACATGCCCTGTTTTATTATCGAATGGTAATCTGACACACACAGGCAAAGCCGCAGACGGTCGCCATTATACTGTCTGGGAAGACCCGATTGCAAAACCATGCTATTTATTTGCACTTGTGGCGGGTGATCTTGTCCATATTGCAGACACTTTTAAAACCATGTCCGGTAAAAATGTTGATCTGCGTATTTGTGTTCGTGAGGGCGATCAAGATCAATGCCATTTTGCGATGAAAGCCTTGAAAGATTCAATGAAATGGGACGAGGAAAAATATGGCCGTGAATATGATCTTGATCTGTTTAACATTGTCGCCGTGAGTGACTTTAATATGGGCGCGATGGAGAATAAATCGCTGAATATTTTCAACACAGCTCTCGTTCTGGCGCAGCCCGAAACAGCCACGGACAGAGATTTTGAACGTGTGGAAGCCGTTATTGCGCACGAATATTTTCACAACTGGACAGGCAACCGCATTACATGCCGCGACTGGTTTCAGCTCTCTTTGAAAGAAGGGCTTACTGTTTTCCGCGATCAATGTTTTTCCGGCGATATGAATTCCCACGCCGTACAGCGCATTGACGATGTTGATTTATTGCGCCGCATGCAATTTCCTGAAGATTCCGGCCCTTTGGCACACCCCGTGCGGCCTGATAATTATATAGAGATCAATAATTTCTACACCGTGACCGTGTATGAAAAAGGGTCTGAAGTCATTCGTATGCAGCATACATTGCTCGGCGATGAAACATTTCGCAAAGCGACTGATCTATACTTTGAACGACACGATGAACAAGCCGTCACATGCGAAGATTTTGTAAAATGCATGGAAGATGCCTCCGGCGAAGATTTATCTCAATTTTTCCTTTGGTACACACAGGCCGGAACGCCCGCGCTGAACGCTGTTACAAATTATGATGCGGGCACTAAAACATTTTCAATCACCCTGCGCCAGAGCCTTGCCGACACGCCCGGTCAAACGAACAAAAAACCGATGCATATTCCGGTGCGTTTTGGTCTTATTGGCCCTGATGGTCAGGATTTAATTGATGAGACGATTTTGCATTTAAAACAAGCCGAGCAGACATTTACATTCGATAATATTGACGAAAAACCGGTGCCTTCAATCTTGCGCGGCTTTTCTGCGCCGGTAAAACTCAGCACGGATCTAAGCAATGATGATCTGCGCTTTTTGATGGTCAATGATACGGACGGCTTTAACCGCTGGGAATCCGGACAAATTTATGCGCTGCGCGTTTTAAACGAAGCGATCGATGCCTCAGAAAAGGATCAGGATTTTGATCTGCCGCAGGATTTCATCGACAGTTACGGCAGCTTGCTTGCGCAGGCCTTTGACACGGATTGTGACAAAGCACTTCTAACCCGCGCGCTCAGCTTACCTGATATCACTGTCATTGGTCAGCATCGCAGCAATGTAAACCCGCAAGCAATCGATAATGTTCGCCGCGAGATCATTACAGAATTAGTAGAAAAGCACGGCGATGCGCTGCGCAAGATTTATCAGGATAATCGCAGCGCAGGCGCGTTTATAAATAGCTTTGAGGCGCGTTCAAAACGCGCTCTTCAGAATTTTGTACTAGGCCTCCTCGGAACAGCCAAACACGAAAACGCAGTTTCATGGGCAAAAACGCAATATGACGCAGCGAATAATATGACTGATCGCCTTGCCGCGCTGTCGGCCCTTTGCCAAACAGACAGCAGCGAGCGTAGCGAGGCCCTTGCGCATTACTATGACACATTCAAAACGCATCAACTTGCGATGGATAAATGGTTTAACGTGCAGGCCTCCGCCGGACGCGATCAAATTATGGATGATCTTGCGCTGCTTATTACGCATGATGATTTCACATATACAACGCCAAACCGTGTGCGCTCTGTGTTTTCGGCCTTCGGCATGTTAAACCCCGCCAAGTTCCATGACGAGAGCGGCGCAGGATATGATTTCCTGACAGATGCTATTATCAAGCTGAACGGTATAAACCCGCAGATCGCATCGCGCCTTGTAACGCCTCTGCGCGACTGGAAGCGGTATAGCCCTGACAGACAAGAAAAAATGCGCGCCTGTTTGGAACGTATTGCCGAAACGCCAAATTTATCCGACAACGTATTTGAAATTGTTAGCAAATCATTGAAAGCCTAACCCCATGACAGAAACACAATTATGGATTATCTCGGGCTTAGGCCTTTATTTCGTGGCCATGATCGCAATCGGTATTATATCGGGGCGATCACAATCTCATGACGGTTTTGTTATCGGCAGCCGTAATGTCGGATATATTCCGACCATCGGCTCCTTGTCCGCCGGGTTTCGCGATGGCGCGGGCGCATTGTTCTGGTTCGGCTTTGGCGCGCTTATGGGGTACGCAGGACTATGGCTCATATTTGGCGCTATGATTAGCCTGTTTTTCTTCACTGTCTACGGCCCTAAAATAAGGGCTTATGCAGAAGAGCAAGGCTTTATTACAATCGGCGAAATCATTCGTCACCGTCTGGGCAAAATTACAGAGCGCACAACAGCTGTTATCATCGTAATTTTTGCACTAATGGCCATTTCCATTCAGCTATTTGTTGCTGGCAATCTTTTTGCTACGGTTCTTGATCTCTCGGCGACAACGGGCGTGTTCTCTGTTGCGGCGATCGTCGGTATTTATCTGTTTTTTGGCGGTTATAGCACCGTTGTCAAAACAGACGCTATTCAATTCTTTCTGATTATCGGAATGATTATTACGCCTTTTTTCATACAGCCAAGCGCTAGTGATATTATGGATGTTTCAACATTGTTTGCCATGTCAAGCAGCGATCAAATAGGTCTGTTTTTAGTAGGAATCTTTTTTGTTTTGGGCATGGCGGACGTATGGCAACGTGTTTTTTCTGCGCGCGATGCACAGGTAATACGCAAAGGATTCCCTCTCGCCGGCGTGTTTGTTTTAATTATGACGCTTGCAATGATTTGGCTGGGTATGGGCGCAAAAGCCTATCTCGGGGATAACATCAATACCAATGATGCCCTTTTCTCTTTTTTCCTGATTGAAGAGATTGCAGCGCCGCTTCTCGCCTTTATTGCTATTGCACTTATGGCGATTACAATGTCTACACTGGACACACAGGCTTATTTAACGGCTTCGACAATTGCCAAGAATATTTTGCCTAAGGATATTTCGCAAAATCGCGATACCTACATTAAAATATCAAGAGCTTTGTTTATTTTGATATTGGCAACCATGTCCATTCTTGCCATTACAATTACAGATGCAATTCAATTTATTTTTGATGCAGCAAGCCTTCTTTTCATCTTGGTCCCTATTTATCTGGGCGCAGCGCTCGGCCTTTACAAAAAGACATTAAAAACCGACATGGCAGTATCTTTCGTAACGGTTATTTCTTGTATTATCTATATATACATGTTCAACGAAAAAATGTTCGATAGCTTAATTCTTACTTCTGTTCCTGTATTGATCAACTCTCTGTTCTGCGGCGTGATAATAATCTCGCAAAAACTCTGCAAAGCTCAAGAGGACTAAGATGGTTATGGATGCATTCGCGTTTGAAAAACAATTTTACGCCGCAGATGATCTGTATTGCGGCCTTGATGAAGTTGGACGCGGCCCGCTTGCGGGGCCTGTTGTTGCAGCCTGCGTTATTGTTTCGCCTGCGGCGCGTCAATTTGAGTTTTGGGATGATGTCAAAGACAGCAAAAAAATTGCAGAGAAAAACCGAGGCGCTCTTTATGATTTAATTCTGGAGCATTGCCATTGCGGCATAGCCGAGTGCAGCATAGATGAAATTGATGAGCTAAATATCTTTCACGCTTCTTATCTGGCGATGAAGCGCGCCTATGAACGCTGCATAGCGGATAATAAGCTCACGTCGCCCTCTTGCGCATTGGTGGATGGAAAACATTTACCGAAACTGGATATTGATATGCACGCCATTATAAAAGGCGACAATTTATCCAAAACCATCGCCGCAGCCTCTATACTCGCAAAAGTAGCACGTGATCGGCATATGATAAGCCTGCATGAGGAACACCCGCATTATGACTGGCATACAAATAAAGGATACGGCACAAAAGCCCACATTGCAGGCCTCGGCCGCGCGGGCATAACAAAGCATCACCGCAAAAGCTTTGCGCCTATCAAGAAACAGATAGATTCTTTACAAAATTAAAGCTGACAAGTTTGATTTGACTGATTTTTTTCTGCTTTGGGCGAAGAAAAGAAACGCGCCCAATATTCTGGTTTATTAAATTTCTTAGCCTGCGGATGTGATGCTAAGGCATATGTTTGCGTTAAATCAAATTGCACAGAGACGGCATTTCCACCAACGTATCCATGACCATAGGCATTATAATCTGATGGCAAACGACTAAATCCTCTAATTTCTAATGAAACGTCCAGATCTTTTGCAAAGTTATGCAAATCAGTCATCGCTTCTGCAACAGCGTCCAGATCCGCATCCCTAATATCCGCAGAATCTACATCTATAGAATAAGCTCTTGTCTTAGTATTAGCAGATTTGTTCTCTTGTAATTCTTTTAGCATATTCGACTTCACTTCTTTTACCCACGAAACAAGTCTTTCGGTATTTGCTTTGGAAATCTCGCATTGTTTGGCGGTCTCGCATTGTTTGGCGATTTCTTTGTCATCACGCGTTAAAATTTCCCAAATGGCTTTAAGTTTCGGTGTCATTATTTATACTCCTTATGTTTTTTATGACAATATTAACCAAACCTAATTCATGCAATATAAAAAATAAGCATTTGATCTGACTCGGTTTTTTGAGTCCATGCGCTAGATTCAGACTCAAAACCCCATTACAAGCCATTGACTCCAATAGAAAAATATACATTTTTTTCTTGACGTAGAATCCCAAATGACTCATGATTCGTCCTTAATTTTAATCAGGAGCAATAATGTCTAGTAAAGAATCAAAACAATCCCCAGTTAATACTATCCTGCAAGGTGACTGTATTTCGGAACTTCAAAAGATCGAAAAAGGCTCGGTGGATATGATTTTTGCCGACCCGCCTTATAATTTGCAACTTGGCGGCGATCTTCATCGTCCTAACAATTCCAAAGTCGATGCAGTTGATGATGCGTGGGATCAATTCGATAGCCTGAAACATTATGATGATTTTTGCAGGCAATGGCTGGGCGCTGCGCGTGAAACCCTGACGGATGATGGCTCGATCTGGGTTATCGGCAGCTACCACAATATTTTTCGTCTCGGCACGATACTCCAGGATCTTGGGTACTGGATATTAAATGATGTGATCTGGCGTAAAACCAATCCGATGCCAAACTTTCGTGGTCGCCGTTTTACCAATGCGCATGAAACATTGATCTGGGCGTCAAAATCGGAAAAATCAAAATACCGTTTTAATTATGACGCAATGAAAGCTCTTAACGAGGATCTGCAAATGCGTAGTGACTGGTTCATACCGCTCTGCACAGGATCAGAGCGTCTTAAAAACAACGAAGGTGCCAAAGCCCACCCGACACAAAAGCCCGAAGCTTTGCTATACCGCGTTATCATGGCATCGACCAATAAAGGCGATACTGTGCTTGACCCCTTCTTTGGCACAGGTACAACAGGCGCTGTTGCCAAAAAACTCGGCCGCAATTACATCGGTATCGAACGCGAAGATGAATATATCGAAGTCGCGCAAAAACGCCTTGAAGCTATTACTGAAATACAGGAAGACGATTTGTTAACGACACCGTCAAAACGCGAAGCCCCGCGCATTCCTTTTGGTACGCTTATCGAGCAAGGTCTTTTAAAGCCCGGCGCAACCTTGCAGGACACCAAAGGTCGCTATGAAGCCAAAATCGGCGCAGATGGAAGCTTAGTATCAGGCACCGGAAAACGCGGCTCCATTCATAAACTAGGCGCAATCCTTCAGGACGCGCCATCATGCAATGGCTGGACATTCTGGCATTATAAAGATGGTAAAAAGCTGGAACCAATTGATACATTACGCGAACAAATTCGCGCGCAAACAGTGCCGAATGCTGCAACGAACTAATTAAAATAAAAATTATGAATGAAAATCACACAAAACTCATTATCCGCGATATGACTGTTAAGATGTCTATTGGTGTCTATGAATTTGAAAAACAAAAGACACAGCGTGTCCTTGTTAATGTGATTGCAACCATTCCAAACAATCCTGACTGGGAAAAAGATACCATAACAGACACGGTCTCTTATGAAACGATCGTCAATAAAATAGAAGCTATTGCCTCTTCGGGGCATATTGAACTGGTTGAAACGTTGGCTGAAAATATTGCTTCTTTTTGTTTATCCGATGAGCGCATCACAGATGTAACAATTCGCGCAGAAAAACCGGATATTTTCGAATGCGCACAAGGTGTCGGTATAGAAATTTTTCGAACCCGTAATAATTAGCGAGAACGCCTGTTCACTTTGTGAACATATAATGGTTTCTTCATCGCTTTGTCGCCATACACTTCTATACTATCCACATTTGCAAGCATCACCGGCACCGTAAATTGGGTATTTTTACCCTCCAGCCCCATGAATGCTACAATTTCAACACGAAGACGCACAAAAGCCGGTCTGCTCCTCCTTGACATGCGCACACTCTCAGGTATCAATTTATTTCTTTCTTTCATATCCGCTATATACAGCGCAGCAAGTTCGTTAAAAACCGGAAGGCGTACAAGGCTGATAGGTTGGGTTAAGCTAGCAACCATATTTTGCGGAAACGTTTTTATGATATTTGAACGATTGCAAATCGTTTGCCTGTAATTCTCGGCGGTCTCAATATTCTGAACGTCCTCTAATCGGGTATCTTCAGTGATCTCAAAATATTCACCTTCTACATTATACCGGCCAAGATTAATCTCAGTGACCACCTCAAACTTATTTGAAAAAGACCAAACATCCTTCTTTAATTTCTCGCGCGTTAATTCTCTTATTTTATCCCACTCAAATTCATTATAGTAATAATCAGTATAAATTTGACATTCGTTGACCATAAGATAATTATCAATATGATCGTTATCATCAATTTTCCAAAAATTTGTAAGCCAGAAAAGCTCCATCAAATTTTCAAGGACAGGCTTTTGAAACCCATCATCAGGCATGGATGCATTTTTATAAAAATGTAAGATCTGTTTTTCCATTTTTGAGGGCTCTTCGGATTCCGCATAAACATTATTTACGCCAATAAATGCGAGCGTAATAAAAATCAAAAACGTTAAATATTGTATTTTTTTCATATTCATATCCTATACATTATAACTGATGAAGCTTAACAAATTTCTTAAATAATGTCGGAAACCCAATTTCATCCAGCTTATTTACATCATGCCATATTAAATTGTCTGCAGCCATAGCCGCTTTGTCAATCTCTTGTTCATAGCCATACAACGCCAAATCAAAATGCGTAAAACTGTGTTTCACCAGCCTGCTTTCATCTTTTTTCGCGCCGGAAAACAGTGCCAAAGGCGGAATATTTTCATTAACAGACACCCAATCGGTTGTCGGAAGCCCCATCATTTTTGCCAGCATCCCCTTATCTTCGCGGCGATGAAGCAAAACATTTTTTCTGTCCTTGCAGGTGATCCAATACACAAAACCATGTTTTTGTGGCTGCGGCTTCTTTTTTGCCTTACGTGGGAGCGTCGCTTCGACACCCTTTTTATGAGCTTCACACGCTGCAGAAATCGGGCAGAGCATGCATTTAGGTGATTTCGGCGTACAAATGGTCGCGCCCAAATCCATCAAAGCCTGCGCGTAATCTCCGGGGCGATCGGTCTCATTATCCGCAACCATCTGCGCGCTAGCCTTTAACAATGGCTTAGAATCAGGCATAGGCTGCGTAATCGCAAATAAACGTGCCATTACGCGCTCTACGTTACCATCAACAACATTTGCGGGCAGATTAAACGCAATTGCGCGAATAGCAGCCGCCGTATAATCACCAATCCCAGGAAGCTTTTTGAGCGCTTCAAACTCTTGCGGGAAAACACAATCATGCTCATGCGTAATAACATTGGCGCATTTATGCAGATTACGCGCCCGCGCATAATAGCCCAGCCCTGCCCAAGCGCCTAAAACCTCATCAAGCTCCGCGCCGGCAAGATCCTGCACGGTCGGCCACTTCTTGATAAACTTTAAAAAATAAGGAATGACAGCCGTAACAGTTGTTTGCTGTAACATAATCTCGGAAAGCCAAGTTTTATACGGGTCTTTTTGCGCCTCGGTGACAGCGCGCCAAGGCATTCGCCGCTGGTGCATATCATACCAGCTCAGAAGTTGTTCACGTATTTTCAGCGATTGTTTTGAATTCATATTGCGATCTGACCAAGAAATGTCCTAAGATACAAGCTTATAGAATATGCATTTTATGCTTATCCAAATTTAAATATAGAACAGTTAGCAGACAACTCAATGTATGGCCCAACCCTTCTGGCGAAAACACTTCCGAAAGTTACAAAAAAGATTTGCTCGCGCAAATTTGTAATGCTCGGACGTTTGATGGATCATTGGGATGACATCATGGGCGAAAGCTTCGCGTTTAAAACGCAGCCTGTAAAAATTCGTTATTTTAAAGCAAAGCGCAAAAATGAAGGGCCTACTGCGGCACTGGATATTGCGGCCTCGCCCTCAGATGCGACATTGCTGCAATATCAAAAACAGCTTATTTTGGAACGCCTCAACATGATTTTCGGAAGCGACAGCTATATCAATGATATTCGCTTTGTACCGCAAACCGCCAATCAACAAAGCCGCGCGCCCAAAGCTCCGATTCAAAGGCGCGCCCTGCTTCCTTCCGAAACTAAACAACTCGCAGAGCTTGTCTCGGATATACAGGATGCCGAAATCAGAGAAAAATTACTGAATTTCGGAAAGGCCGTTTTACAAGACAAAACAACTTCTCTATAACAAATTCAGATCGTTAAATATCAGGATTAATAAACATGAAAACAAATGCTATCAACCTTCGCGCAGGCAACGTCATAGATTATAATGGAAAACTATGTGTCGTTGAAAAATATGACATCATGCAGCCTGGCAAAGGTGCCTCCGTTATTCAGGTGGTCATGCGTGATTTAAAAACAGGTAACAAAGATAATGTCCGTTTCCGTACACAGGAAACAGTCGAGCGCGTGCGGCTCGAGCAAGAACAATATCAATATCTGTTTGATGATGAAGATAATTTTACCTTCATGCACACAGAAAACTATGAACAAATACCCGTAGCAAAAGATCTTGTCGGCGAACCTGCTATATTCTTGCAAGAAGGTATGGTCATTACGATTGAATTACATGAAGGCGTTCCGCTGCGCGTAGAACTGCCTGCAACCGTTACAATGGAAATAACAGAGGCCGAGCCTGTGGTCAAAGGCCAAACGGCAACAACGTCATACAAACCTGCAATACTGGAAAACGGCGCAAAAGTCATGGTTCCTCCGCATATCGAAGCAGGCACACGCGTTGTTGTAAAAACCGAAGATTCAACATATGTTGAACGCGCAAAAGATTAACAGCATGATGCGAACACACCTTATTTAACGACCGGACTTAATTAAAAGGAACACCCAAAAATGTCTTTATCTCCGAATATGAACGTCATGATACGCGCTGCTGAAAAAGCAGGCCGCACACTTGTTCGCGATTTTGGTGAAGTCGAGCAGCTTCAGGTTTCGCGCAAAGGCCCGGGCGATTTTGTCTCCGCAGCAGATCACAAGGCCGAGAAAACTATCTTCGAAGAGCTTAAAAATG
>Ga0136600_1001058_pt1 | contig 13348 bp, 23 predicted proteins | sample AntRauMFilla2698_FD_104634 | JGI IMG/M metagenome (GOLD analysis project Ga0136600, IMG submission 104634) | Saline lake microbial communities from Rauer Islands, Antarctica - Metagenome Filla 2 #698 | ecosystem: Environmental > Aquatic > Non-marine Saline and Alkaline > Saline | place...
GTGCTCCGATTGTGGGTGTGAAGCTAGTTCACAATCTGATAATCCAGAGCCATCTCAATCTGAAGTCTGAATCCTTCTTCGGTTTCGACCTGTTCCACAGTAGGCTTTAGGAGTAAGAACATTACTCCTGTGTGGCCTTTCCATTGGATGATCGGTTCTTCTGTTTCCAGAATCGCAGCGATCTCTTCATATGTGAAATAGGTGATTTTGAGGTCTTTGTACGTATTCCTGGCGATCGTATTGATGCGTTTCATCAAGTTCGCAGGAATTTCACGACCAGCCAAATCGTCCAGGCTTGATTCTAGCCTTTCTTGGATTTGAGCCAGAATATGATCCAACGAGGCACTTTCTGGGCTCTAAAAGCCTTGAAAAGCTCTTTGCGGCAGAGTTCGTTCATCCTCCAACTACTGCTTAAACAGAATTCGTAGTTGGGGATATAATCTAAAAGTGCCCCGAAATTGCGTAAAAGAGCTTGGTCTATAAGTTTCCAATCTTCCCGATGTTTTTGCCACTGACTGTATGTCTTATTCGTGGCCAATACTCCGTCGATGTCGAGAAAGACCCAAAAACGCCAATTCATGATTATTCACTTTGTGAGTAGATACCATAACCCCGACTTGGAGCTAAGAATGCGATACTTAAACCTCATCCCAGATTGCCACATCAAAGAGCTGATGTACGAAGCTTATCTCGAAGCTTTGAACAGCCCAGATCCGAGCAGCCAAAATGGTGCATTGCTTTACCACGTTCCATCTAAAACGGTCGTCGCACGTGCTTGTAACACATTCCCAATTGGTGTCTTTCAAAACGAAGAACGATGGAATGACAGAACATGGAAATATCCACTAGTTGACCATGCTGAAGCAAGTGTGCTCTTAACCGCATTCCGAGCTGGTGTCTTCGAAGATCTGAAAATCGAGGATATGGCGATGATTTGCCCTTGGGCTGCTTGCACGTCTTGTGCCAAGCATATCATCGGATTTGGTTTGAAAAGTGTTATTACTCATAAGCAAGGCATGGTGTATAATCATGGCCCGTGGGTAGCGGACGTTGAAATAGCCAAAAAGATGTTCGCTGAAACAGATGTTGCTTACGAGCTTTACGACGGTCAAGTCGGTGATGTAACCATTCGTCGTAACGGCAAACCTTTCAGTCCGGATAAACAGACCGATGTTGAAATTGGAAACACTGCTTGAAGCAGCAGAAGCCAAAAAACCGCTCAAATTCGCAGAAGAACCATATTACCTCGCTGCGACTGACTGTAAGCTCAATTTGATCGGCGACGTGCATGGTGCTAAGTATTGGTACCAAGACGTCTGCTATAAAGCAGACTACAGTATCCAACTGGGTGATATTCATAACTCTCCCCTGATGCGGTCCTACTTTGGAGGTCTTGATGCCAATAAGCACAAGTACATTCATGGCAATCATGACTGGATCAAGGGGAAAGCCACCGCCAATTATCTTGGCCCATTCGGGATTTGGACTATCGATGAATACGATCTAAAAATCGGGTTTATAAGCGGGGCTTATAGCGTGGATCGTGCTGCCAGGACACACAACAATTACGATCCGGTCCATGAACACGAAGAATTATCAACAGATCTTTTGCAGAAAGCAATTGATTTGATGGTCGAAGAGCAGCCTGACGTAATTGTCTCTCACACCGCTCCTCTAGCAGTGTACGATAAGCTGCGGCTGATACCTCATTTTGGCAAGATTCGGTCGAGAACTAGCCAGGCACTTTCTATAGTGTTAGAAGAGTGTAGCCCATCTTTGTGGGCTTTTGGACATTTTCATCAAGATGTTCATTTCACTTATCAAGATCGAGTGACATTTGCATGTGTGAACATAGCGACGACTTTGCCATTCCACTAAGCGACTTTAACATCGACATTGTTAAAGTATCAATGCGTAAAGCCATTAGGTACGAGGAATACCAAGATTTAAGAGTCCAGTACGGTATCGAAGCCATACAAGAGTCTGCCGATATCATGGTCTTGAATTTGATGGCTTATGTCACTGGTAAAATCGCCGAGAAGATCCATATCGATGTTGAATATCCAGCGGATTGGTGGGAAGCCTTCAAAGATCGTTGGTTTCCTGAATTCATGCCCAAACGTTGGCCGGTCAAAGTGACCAGGATCAAAGTCAACGAAGATCGTTACATGATTTGTCCTCATCTAACAACCGAACCCCGAATGACCCATTACAAATGGCTCCAATCATATGAAAAAGTACGCGACAGTCAAACAGCCTCAGGGCTCTAAACTCTGTGGTGCTGCTTGCATGGCTATGATCTGTGGATACGATCTTGAAGCACTTTATCGGGTGGTGTCTGATTCTCATCCTGGTCGGGAACCGTTCACCATTGATGACGAATTAGCAGAGAAATATCCGCACTTTTGTCACATGATTGACATTTGTTCCTTCTTAGCTGAACATGGTTACATGTTGGGCACTCATGCTGTGGCAGAGGGTGCCGATGATGGGAAACGCATGTCTTTCGGTGATGTAACTGAAATTCTGATCCCGGTACGAATTCCTGGATGTCCCGCTCTCGTGGGTGTAGATAGTGTGAACTTTCCAGGAAAGTTTCATTGGGTCTTTTGGGACGGTGAATATGTTCGTGATCCCGATCCGAAACAGCCTGATACTAGGCCCCTTTCTGATTTCGATGGTAAAATCTATGATTGGTTACCATTGATAAAACTTGAGCCATTTGATGAATCAGTACAGTGGTGATATAACAAAGATCGCGTATCCTCCCGGATGCGTAAACATCATTCCTCAAGTCTGCAATAACATCGGAAAGTACGGAGCAGGTCTCTCTGGCTCTTTAGCCACCAAATGGCCTATCGTGCGGGAACGCTACTCAGAATGGGTCGGAAGGCAAGGAAAAGGCTCTTCTGGACCTTACGCTCTTGGACAAATACAGTGGGTGAATGTGGAACCCAACGTTGCGGTAGTCAACATGGTCGCTCAAAACGGTGTTCGCAACGCATCGAACCCAAAGCCTATTAAATACAAGCACCTGGAAATGTGTCTAATCAGGCTCTTTGGAATGACCAGTGTTCTTACTAGTCGATATGCTGACGGACATTTCAAAATCTGGTGCCCGCAAATCGGAGCCGGATTAGCTGGTGGGGACTGGCAAAAAATACAGGGTATGGTCGCTCATTGGTTTGATAGACCTGAATTCGAACTCAACATAATCTATTATGAAGCTAATTAGCAGCACCGTTTCAGGATTAGGTAACAGAATTAAGTGTCTGGTCGGTTCTCTTTATCTCACGAAAGATGTAAAAGTCTGGTGGCCCCGAATACTTGACAAGGGGATGATGAACAATTTCAGGGCCAAAATAGAACCATTTTCGGATCTATTCGAATCGGATATCGTGCAAATCCAGAATCGAGTCGAATTGCAGCAATTAATTGATAGTGGTTACGAGTACCGTGCTGCTTGGCGTTGGCATGATGATATTCATTTTGATTATACATTCGATAAATCCAACATCGATTTGAAGATCAAAATGTACGATCTAATGACGGAATACTTGAAACCGTCCGAAAAAGTTCGAGAAATATATGATTCAAGGATTGAAGCTGTGAAATCCTGTGACTACGGTTGTTTTATTCGAACAGGCGATGTACAGCACCCAGATTACAAAGCTCAGTTCTGTTCGCCGGAAGTTTTTAAGGTCGACAAAAATGATCGTGCTTTCGTTGTCGGCGATTCGCCGTTAGTCTACGAGTATTTTATGGATTATCCAAATGTGGTTTGTTACCTAGAGGACAACTACATTTATGGCGGGTGGCCAGCTCATTTGGCCAATGCAATGTTATTAGGACAAATGCGTAATATACGGATGCCCAGATCGTCCACATATTCGGATTTAATATTCGCGTACAGCAAATTTGAAGCAGACGTTAGGATTATAAGACCGAATGTGCACGGAGTAGGAGGACGTCGTGGAATGTACAACGACCTGAGACGTCTCAAAAAAGAACGTGACAGCAATTAGACATAAACGTCTTTGCACTCAAGGGCCATGTTGACCTTGTCTTCGAATAAGAAATCTTGGGGATGGTCTACATCTCCAATCAAGTCTGGTACTGACGGATCGATTAAGACGATTTTTCCTTCCTTGTTTTTCTTGAAGTTGTCAGGCTGCAGGTCATAGACGTGGGCATTGTGCTTATCAGCCAAGTCTGCTATCATATCTGGGATATACTCGAAATCGGGATCGGCTTCCGCTAGCTCATCGAAAGCACTCATCAATTTTACGCTTCTATTAGCCACATATTGTTCTCTTGACAGACCAGTTCGACCATCGGGCTCTTTGCCCTTATTCAGGGCTATTCGCACCATTTTGCCCTGCTCGGGGCTGATGTCGTGGGCGACGAATTCGACTCGGACTACGAATAGGTGGGTTTCGCCGGTTTTGCTGCTCTTGAGTCTTACGACGTCTTTGAGCTTTGCGATTCCTTTCATGTCCATGTTTTTGAGCCGGTGCCACAGCATGGCTTCGTTTTTGTCGATGGTGTATTTTACGACGTCTCCGTCCGCTGTTTTGAACGCTACCCCGTTATCTCCGGCACCAAGATAATTAATTAGGCTCGTGTTAAAATATTGGGGCACGACGTTGATAATAGCGTCTGCCTTGCTAGGATCTGGCATCGTATCGCCAAAATCATCATGTAGTTTCACGAGCCACTTTTTAAGAACGTCAATAGGATTCATATGATCGAAGGCTCCGCATCAGTAGCATTGAAAAAAGCAAAGAACCATCTAGTGGTCGGAGAAGGCAACGAAGCCCTTTCCGAGACTTTAAATGCTGCTAGATTTTTGAATGTCATCAATTCCCCTATTTTAGGCTTGGATATCGATGGTACAATCACTGAATCATGCTTTTTCTTCGCCACTCTATCTAAATGGTGGCCGAACAAGGTGATTATCGTCACCTACCGGAAAGACCGTGCCAAGGCAGAGAAAGACCTAGCGGAATTGGATATATCCTACGATGAACTCATCCTCACAGATTCCATGGACAAATCACAGATCATCATAGACAATCATATTGGTGTCTACGTCGACGATCAAGACGAATGTATCCTAAATATCCCAGAAAATGTGACCGTTCTCAAAATCAGGAACGGCGGCAACTCAGAAAATGGACGGTGGCTCTATTCTCAGGACACCGGGAAATCAATCTGATCAAGAAGTCTTAATAGGACTTCTCCATGGCATTTCTGTGGGACACAATGGCAACCCAGAATCTTACCCTTTAGTTCTGGTAGAGCCGCAAGCAGTTCGGGTTGTGTCTTAATCCATTCTTCGTACTTCTCAATAACGGCATCTCTATTGCCGTCTCTCCCCATGATGAATGGGTTGCCCCATTTCGGGTCCCCGTGTTTTTTGTTACGACCAATATAAACGTCGTACCAATCTTCACCGACTTTCACGAGGTACGAATACGGTTCGTCTGTTGTGCTCATCAGCTAAATCCTTACAAATTTGATACTTCTCTGTGAAAACACTACGGCGTCCCTCGAAGTGAAGCTCGGAGCCACATTCACCAACACGTAAGAATCCAGCTTCGTAAGCCGCATCATACACATTTTGGAGGTAGTTGTCTTGAATCAAGTCCAGACAATGCCATTCGGCATGGCAATTGCCCTGTTCATCTGCCATTCTCTGACATTCAGATCTGACTTCTTCAATTTCGTTGTCAATTCCTTCAATCACAATGCAGCCAGCATCATGCTTTTTAAAGCATTAATATGCCCCTGGATTCCGCATTCATGAAATTCATTCTTTGGATCGAGCCAACCGTACATCATTGTCTTCCCATGCTCGTGACCATTTGCACAGTATGTCCACCTTGAACACATCCCGGAATCGGGCTCAAAATATCACCAGTCTGATCTGGTTGCGTGATCTCTACGATCCTTGGGTGCCAATTCTTGATTTCTGACACGACCTTTTTGGGTTCAACCAGCAAATGGTATCCACCCCTAGTCTTAATAAGGCTAACGGCTTCTCGCCCAACCAATTCGATGACTTGATCGAATTGTTCCGAATTAGCCTTTATGAGAGGGTTATCAACATCAATGTCGAAAGTGACGAAATTGGCCCGAGACTTGGCTCTATGGATCTCGGTGAGGGCGGCTGAATGAGGACGTAGCTCCGCGTTGTTCTGGACTTTGTCCACCAGGGTCTTGATGAGGTTGAATGTTGCTTTCTTGCGGCAACGTGGGTTTGTGCTGATGTAAACAGCCAGTGATTCTTGCGAGACGCCTACCCCTCGCAAATTGTACGCTCCTAGTGGGACCTCCATCATTCGCAGTGAATTGACGAGACTATCTGGGTTCGTTACGATCCTGCGTGTAAGGTTGTAGGTCTTACTTTGTGGCATTGTTTGGTCGTATTTTCGTCGACAGAACAACTCGATGTAGTAGCATTCGTCATCGACGAGTGGCGGGAGTCATGCGGCGAAATCACGGACTGCTAATTCGTTTTTGATGATCTGGTAATGCGTGCCACTTGGGGCCGGGCTGTCGTTCTTTTCCTGTTCCATTGCAACACCCGCATGGCGGGCTCCCATTATGATCGTAGTATCCGCTGCCGCTGCAAGCCCCACACGGAACTTGAACCCAGCCATAGATGAACCGATAATAATAATTGGTTCGACGCAGCTTTTCACGCCAGTAAATGCTGTCCTGTTGTTCAGGTCTTAAAGGCATCTTGGCTTCCTGTAGAAAATGTGACTTTGATCTACTGTCACATTAGGAAACACTGCGTTAATTAGCATTCAAACTTATTATAGGAGAAAAATCATGGCAACAGTACAAATCTATCGAGATGCACCCATTATCGCCTCCAAGGTGCGACCAAATGGGGTTATGCCAAACCAATTCAACCAATTAGATGGTAGAATTGGCATCAGCAATTACATCTTCGGCGGTCTAACAGATGACCCCGAGCCGGAACAATTGAGCCTTACCATGTCTTCTAGACGAGGCAATCGCGGCTGGAGAAACAATTGGGTCCGCACAGAATGGCAAACCGCATTCTAGAAAAGCTCGTCGCGTTTAGCGTAAGCCAAGTGGAGCATGGCCGACATGCTCGGACCGCCAATTAGACCTTCTCCATCATTGGCGAATATCCACCATTCTCCATCTTGTTTGTCGACATAATTATCTGTCCCAAACAATTTGTCCATGAAATCGGCCATTTCTGGGTCAATCATTGATGTGACTTCATATTCGTAGGCATCGTGGACCCGTTTCAGAGTGATATGACCGTCTTTCTTGGTCGTACGATGCAAGTATTCCAACTTGTGAAGATGGTCATTACAGGCACCAACTTTCACCTGAATCCGGTGTGGTTCACTTTCTCTATAATCCAGGGTTGCCCGTTGGTCGAGCATTCGTAAGGCTTTTTCACCGTCTTCTTTGGATGTGACAAAGGCCGAGATATTAGATCGCATTGAGATTGCGTAATTCATGCACCCAGGTATAAAGCACCCACACATTTCAGATCCGATTCCACGTGATCTGAAATCGACAATCAAGTCTTCGTCTAGACATTTCGGAAACATGATAAGTATTTAATCGCTTTCTTGAGGAGTCGTATGTCATCATTAAAACACCCCAATCCGGGATTGCATTTTCTGCATAGAATCCCTCTAAATTGGTTTGTACTGTGGCAATGATCGATGTGGAAATCTATTGTAATATCGCCACAGATTTCACATTTTGCTTCATTCAGTTGCGAAATTTGGTCCGCTTTTCCTTCGGATAGGCCATATTTTATGCATTTCGATCTCTTGTTTCTAATCCTTCCTTGGATTCTGCAACATTCAATACACGTAACTCTTTTTTGTGGTTTTGCTCGTACCCATTTATAATAACAATCAGCAGTTTTTGTTTGCTGACAATTAGAACAAGTTCGTGGTTCTTCAAGATCGGGCCTAACCGATTCCACATAACATTCTAAACACTCCTTTGACTTCTATGACATTTCTTTCCCACACCGACATTTCTTTGTAGGAGTGATTGTTGGTTTCCTATTCTTATTATTTGTTTTTATTCTACAGTCATTACATTGCCTTGCTCTTTTGTCTTTTAATGAACCACAAACACATTGATTAAAAAACGATGGTGATCTTGATTTTCCTTTCCTATCGTCTAATTCTTTTGATTTTCTGCAATCGTTGCACTGTTTGGCTCTTGTGTCTTTAAGACCTTGACATGTCGGACATTGATTTTTCTTGTTCATAAGCTATATCCTAAATCTTTAGTGATATAGCTTATGTTTGCCGAAAGCACTTCATATATTCTTTCTTGTTTTTCATAGCAACACCAGCCAATGTCGTCAACACTGAACTAAGAGTGTCGTAAAAAAGAAGCTAAGACCAAAAGACAGAAGTATATCGATAAAGGCTTGTGTAAAAATTGTGGTGCACATCCTATCAGAAGCGAGACAACCACCACCTGCCAAAAATGCTTCGACAGAGCGAAAGCAAACAAAAAGAAGCGACAAAGTAAAAATTGGGAAATGATTTTAGATCATTATGGGCCAAAATGCAATTGCTGTGGCGAGACGACTACAGAATTCTTAACGCTGGATCATATCAATAATGATGGAGCAGTACACAAAAGATCTTTAAATACTAAAGACTCGCATGCAATAAAAAAGTGGGTCGTTCAAAAATCACTTCCCAGACAACTTTCAAATTTTATGCTATAATTGCAATTGTGTTCGGAATACACTTGGTTATTGTCCACATGAGAAGTTGTAGTCAAATTAGACTTGTGATTCCCTGTCTACGAAAAAAGCCCGGTTAATTTCTCGACCGGGCTTTTTCGTTTGATTATTTCTTCTCGATGGTATTCAAGAAGTCGCTCAGCCAATCCAGGAATTTCTTCCAACCTGGTCGTCCTGTTGGAGGTTCCGGTTTTGGAGGACTTGCGATCGGGGGTAGAGGCGTGATGATCGGCGGCAATGGTGGTTTTGGATCGGGTTTCGGATCAGGATCGGGTTTCGGATCAGGATCGGGTTTCGGATCAGGATCGGGTTTCGGATCAGGATCGGGTTTCGGATCAGGATCGGGCTTCGGATCGAGAATGCTAATGTCAACTGGCACACCACCGAAGTAGCGAGTCAGCAGTCTTTCGGAAGGATCTCCACGCCATTCATTGACGTCGAATTTTCCGCCGATGATCGATGGATTCATGATACCACCACGAGAGTGGCTCATCCCCATGTTATGACCGAATTCGTGAGCCAAAAGTCGAGCCCATTGATCTAGTAAGTTAGTGGGACGGTAACGATTATCAAACTTCGCCCAGATTCGCTGCCCACAACGCGGGCCACGTGGAACGATCGCAAGTCCGATCCAACCTCTACCACGCTCCCATGTGACGTAGGTATTGGCTCTATCGTTATTATCTTCCCGTAAGAAGACAATGCCCATGTCAGCGTAGGCGGCTCGGCATAGTTTGAACGCATTTTCAAATACGCCGTCCAAGTATGATGGCATACCACGCTTGTTGACTTGCAGAGTAAAGACGTGGTTGTCTGGCCAGTCTGGGTGGCAGCCCGAAGGCCAAGATCCAGATCCGGTTTCTAGAAGAGTAAATTCTGGATAATCTGGCTCTCCACAACGGTCGAGTTTGAACAGTTCCATTGTTGCGGGGCCGATGATACCATCGGCAATTCCCGCTCTTGCATGAACCCTGAAACTTAGAGCTTTGAACTCTATTTGCATGAATTCTTGGTAAGATCGGATTGCTGTTCGAACGACTGTGTCATCCAATGTCAAATATTCAAGGTCTTTCTTTTTGACACCGGTTGGCATTGTGGGATTGCGGAAGTGACCGTAATGATCCAGCAATCCGATAATTTCTTTGGTCTGCATAACATCTCCCTATCGGGTTACACAAGTGAGTTTTAGTTCCTCCTATGTTTGTTGACGAAATATAAAGTACCTCGTGCCGGAGCTACAATATGCAATATCAGAAAATGCACACTCTCCATTTGAAAGCTGTCGCTCGAATCGAGAAGGATTTATACGACGATCCCTGGACTATCAAGCAATTAAGAGACATGTTACCAAATGAAGAAGCCCGACTAATATCGGTCGTTCATGAGAACGAAGTAGTAGGGTACATGGTATTATATAATGGCTGTGAGGGATGGATTATAGAGAATCTATCCGTGTGTAAAGAGTACCAACGTAAAGGTATCGGCACAGAGCTAATGGGTTTGATACCGAAGCTCGTTGGCGGTCGCAAAGTCCGTGTTTATGCGGCTGACAAGTACCTTGGCATGCACTTGTTGCTTAAGAAGATGGGGTATGTCGCCGTATCTGTGGAACACGATATTGGGGGTGATGACTATTATCAGTTTGTGTCTCCAACTGACGTCGCTCTTCCAGCATAGTCTTGACTTGTTCCTGACGTCTCACTTGTTCGACATGTTCATCGATACCAAGATTGTCACAAAAAACTGGTTGGAAGTAATTCGTAAAAGAATCATTTGAATCATAAATGAGACATTGGTTTCTGCCTTTAGATTTCTCGATGACATTGCCATACGGGAAGAAATCAACAGGTCTATCACAAACAGTCCACGGAGAAAGCTTTCGGATAGTGAAAGGAACTTCCATCTCTATCATGACTCTTTGCAAAGTCAATTGGAAATGCCTAACTATACCAAAATTGGCCCCGGTGATGATGAAGGTATCCAATTGGGGATTTACTTCTAGTACACCAAGGAAATAGGTAGCATGGGCTACGGATTTTCCGACGCCCCTGCCACGTCTTATCCCTGTATAAACCTCATCTAGCCAGTCGTGATCGATCTGCCAGGGTGGGTGAAAATCAATTTTTAGTGATTTTGAATATTCGTTCTTGTTCTTTCCTGTCGAAGAGAGCCCAAGTGAGGTCTTTAACTTCTGGACTGTCATTTTCATCGATATTGCTCCCGCCTAGACTATATTTGTAAGCACCTTTTCCGGCTTTTCCGCCACCGGTACCACCTTTTCCAGAGCCCAGTTTCTTACTGAGATTCGGTACTGAAATGGCTGAATTCGAACTTCTAATACTTCCTTCGATTCTCAACCCATCCACTAATGCGAAGACAATAGCTGTGTTGACTTCTTCCCAGCTTCGGATATCATCTGCAATATCTGCTATGAGGTCCCGATGCTTGTTGTCGATTCTTCCGATGCCAACGATAGCCAATCCTTCGACTATAATGACCTGAGAAAATATTTCGGCTTTCTTCTCGACCCAGAATTTGGGTTTTTCATAATTCAGGATACGTGCCAGAATATCTGGATCACGGAATTCGAGTAGGTCAGACCATGTCGAGATATCGATTTTAGCTGTGTCGGGGCTACACATGGTGTCTGTGTCGGTTGCGATGCCCACGAGAATTCCAGTGACAATTCTTTTGTCAATTTCGGAATCCATATCGAATACTAAATTATTATTCTTGATGATTTGGTAGATTGTTCCGGCACATGAACCCGCGTGGAGGTTGATGTAATTGTCGGTTTCGATCTTTGGGGGTTCTTTATGATGGTCGATCACTAGATCGAATTTGACATCATTGAATGATCCGACCCCGGCGTTGTCTGGAACGGTGTCGACAAGAAAGCACTTGTCGTACATGATTTCTGGGATTTCTTCGACATCCCGGAGATTAGGTTCGAGAAGGTTATCGAATACTTGATTTTGTGGGTGAGATATTTTGCCCTCGAAAATCAAGTCGATTACCTTTGTACCGGCTAGCTTCTGGATTGTCCAACGTAATGCCATCATGCTACCGATAGCGTCTGGATCTGGGAAGCGATGCGTGAATATACCGATGGTACTGTTCTCATCTATACCTTCTAAGGCGTTAGACAAGAAATTCAGTTGGTTGTTGTCTGGCATTGTTTTTGCTTTTGTAGTTGATCTCTGATTTCCATCCAAGCTTTACCCAACTTATTGAGCCCGCCTTTGTCTTCATCTAAGCCTAGCCAGAATAAGTCTAGGCTTGAGAATTTGGACACGACGTGGATAATTTCGGAGTCTTCGGTTTCAGTGAGATATTCTTTTAGAATTGGATGGTTCGCAATTTTGGCTCGCAAAATTCCGAGCAAATGACCGTATTTTTCGGTGTCGTTGTACGAGGTTTCCCGTGTCTTATAATGCCCTTTGGCGAAGTCGACGCTTTTAACACTGTGGACAATAGAGTACCAAGCTTGTGCGGCACTGTTCCAGGTTTCTTTTGCATAGGTGAAACCGTGTGGACTATGCAAACTGAGCCACCCGTTGGGGGCGTTGGGTTTCGAGAATCTAATCACTGGATTCGAGCGTGTCAGCGAATTCTGCTGATTCTGCATCGGTCACTTCTTCGTAAGCCAAAATGTGGTCGGCATCCAGGACGTACATTTTGTTGGAATCGTCGAACGACAATGGGACCGCACTACTCGGTTTCACTAGAACCTTGTAGTAAGGCTCGATCGGACAAAACACTGGATCTACTTTTGGCCCGATTTCCAAGACTCGACAGGTGATGACCGGGATTTTGGCAATGTCGGGGAGAATTAATCCACCTTCTGTTTTTCCCTTATCATCATCCTTTCGGACTAGGACCATATTATTTATCGGTTTCCATGTTCGTAGCCTAGCCATTATATCCCTTCGACGTGAAACAATTTTCATTCAACAATTCCGGCGTACTTAATACATCAACCAAATTACTTTCGACTTGCAAATAAGCGGAAGGCTGAAATACGAGGTTAACTATGAACGCATTCCTCAAATTTTGGTACTTCCTGCTCGTTTTAATAGGTCTTAAGAGGCCGGGAAGAGCCAAAATTTCAATTCTAGAAACACTGGAGAAGTACGAGATGGCAGTTGACACTATGGTTTACACCCTTGATCTGGGTCCATACGATCACGATGTTGTGAAGAGAGAAGTCCTCATTCGCGTCGAAGGGTCGGACCAAAAACATCCACCCATCAATCTCGACCCAAGAGAAAACAATACTGTCGTCGTGTCGGGTCCACAAGATGCGAAAGCCACTATCGTAGTGGTCGATTATGACGACGGCGGCAACAAAACGGTCCCCGTCGAACACGAACAAATTCTAGCTGACACCGTTGGCCCACGCCCCGGTTCCGTGATTTCAGTCGTTGCTGTTGAAGAAATTCCTGGAGTCGACGACCCACCGGCTGAAGACCCACCGGCTGAAGACCCACCGGCTGAAGACCCACCGGCTGAAGACCCACCGGCTGAAGACCCACCGGCTGAAGACCCACCGGCTGAAGACCCACCGGCTGAAGA
>Ga0136600_1001060_pt1 | contig 13339 bp, 13 predicted proteins | sample AntRauMFilla2698_FD_104634 | JGI IMG/M metagenome (GOLD analysis project Ga0136600, IMG submission 104634) | Saline lake microbial communities from Rauer Islands, Antarctica - Metagenome Filla 2 #698 | ecosystem: Environmental > Aquatic > Non-marine Saline and Alkaline > Saline | place...
GCTGTCTACTGAGGTGAGTGAAATTTTGTTTGGCGAAACAGCAATTGCTGATATCAGTCTGGCAGGAATTGAGTTGCTTAAAAACCAAGCCCCTTGTTTTACCGTGCAGTCAACCGATGTGCTTGAGGTATTAGTACAAACAAACCTCGCGACCAGTAAACGGGAAGCTCGGACGTTTGTCGAGAGTGGCGCGGTAAAAATTGACGGCGTAAAAATAACCGATCCCGCTAGTACTATCACACAATCAAAGCAACCAATCACTCTACTAAGCAGAGGAAAAAAACAGATGGTTGTTATTGAGTGGTAAAGAAAAAGCGCCCGATCGGGCGCTTTTTCTTTGTTTATTTTTACATCTCATCGACGTCGTCGAATGAATCATAGTCAACGTCTTCAGCGTCTTCTTCGAGCGCATCGAGACTTTCTTCCTCTTCCTCGTCATCGTCGACCTCTTTGTCATCTGTATCGTCATCTTTTTCACTTTCATCAATATGACCAAATCCCTCCACTTCATCCTCGCTGTCATCGTCAGAATCAGATCCACTGACCTCATCAAGAACGTCGTCATCCAGGGTTGAGTCGGCGTCATCCATATCTTCTCCTTCGGTAAGGTCTTGTTCTAATTCGTCAGCCATATGTAAAATTATTTTCTTCTATTTTGTAGCAAATTCCGACCGGGGATACAATAGTCATGCTGTTGGTCGGCACGATTCTACGTTGTTCGACCGTGATGTGCAAGGCAGGTAATCCCAACCGCGATCGCGTCGTACTCGTCGTCTAGGGCTTTTGCTGGGGCGGTTGGGATTAGCTGTTTCACCATAACAATCATGGCAGATTTATCACTGTTCCCGTATCCGGTCGTCGCGATCTTAATCGCCTGGGGGCTGAATTCATAAATTGTACAACCGGCTGATTGTGCGACGTATAAAATTACCCCCCGGGCTTCGGCTACTTGCAGCGCAGTTTTTACGTTTTTGTTAAAAAAGAGGGTTTCGATTCCCAGCGTATCGACTTTGTGTGTAGTAATTATTTCTGCAACCGTGTCCCCAACAATCTGATACCGTTCCGCCAAGGTCAGGGCGCGATCAGTTTCAAGACAGGTGGTGTAGATAATATGCTCTTTGCCAGAGACGTACTCAAGCACTGATAATCCAACTCGATCATAACCAGGATCAACCCCAAGTACCCGCATACTAGTTGGTTTCAGCGCTATCGGCTCCGGTATAAATATCGGTCACATCGTCTTGGTCTTCCAGTGTTTCAATAAAATCAGCCAGTACTTCACTAGCGGCGTCGTCTAGTTCCATTGGCAGGTTTGGAACATAACCATCACTAGTTTTGGTAAACGCCCAGGCGGCCGAACCAGGGACGCCCAGTTCTAGCCCAGCTTTTGTAAACGCATGTTTGATCAGTGGGGCAGTGCGGTTGTTGTTGTCGGTTACCGCGTGGATCAATAGCGGAACGCCACCAGGACCATAACCCTCAAACATAATCTCCTCCAAAGCCGCGGCACCTGCGCCCGACCCTTTCTGTAGCGCCCGCTCGATGACGTCTTTGGGCATAGAGTCTTTTTTGGCACGATCAACTGCTGCTAGGACGCTGGCTGCTGTGGTGTCGCCAGTAGATTTTTTAACTTCCATCGTAATGAGGGAAGAGTGTTTAGAAAAAATCTTACTACGCTGCGCATCAGTTGCGCCTTTTTTGTGTTTAATTTTACTCCATTTGTTGTGTCCAGACATGATTTTTCTAGTTGATTGATTCCAAATGCGACACTGCCTCGGCGCTGGTGATTCGTCCCCGTGGCGTGCGTTCGATCATACCCTGGCGGATGAGGTAGGGTTCAATGACGTCTTCGATGGTGCTCGATTCCTCGCCGGTGGCAGCCGCGATGGTGTTTAGTCCCACTGGACCACCGTTGGTTTTATCAATAATATATGACAACACTCCCCGGTCAGAAGCATTCAGCCCGCGGTGATCGATTTCAAGTAATGTAAAAGTGCGATCGATGATGTCGGCGGTGAGTTCGGTTTTGTCTAACTGCGCTAGGTCACGACAGCGTTTTAATAAATAGTTGGCCGTTCGTGGCGTCGCGCGACAGCGTTTGGCGATATTTCCTAAGAGTGCTCGTGAGGTGTCGACCCGGAGCAGGGTCGCCGATCGTTCGATGATGTCGGTGATTTCACTGTCTGAATAAAATTCCAGTCGAAAGGTTCCGCCCGAGAACCGTGATCGCAGCGGGGAAGAGAGTTGCGAGATGCGCGTGGTGGCTGCCACCATAGTAAACGGCGGCAGTTCTAGTTGTACGGTGCGAGCGGAGGGGCCTTTCCCAATGATTATATCGAGCACCCCCGATTCCATCGCGGGGTAGAGGACTTCCTCGATACTACTACTAAGTCTATGGATTTCGTCGATAAACAATACATCACCCGGCGACAGGTTGGTCAGGATCGCCGCCAGGTCGGCGATTTTTTCAATCGCTGGACCAGACGTGGTGCGCATGTTCGTGCCAAGGGTTTTGGCGATCAGGTTGGCGAGGGTGGTTTTCCCTAAACCAGGCGGACCATACAATAAAATATGTTCGGCCGCGTGCCCACGCTCTTTGGCGGCAGTTAGAAGAATGCGTAAATTTTCCTTGATTTTAGCTTGACCGATATATTCTTCCCAAGTGCTGGGACGTAGGGTGCGGTCAAGGTTGGTGGCATCGTCGCGGGTAATTGCGGGAGGTTTGTCAGTCATACGTGTGTCAGTATTGTACCAGGAACCCGTAAAACCGCCCAAGGTGTTGACAAACAATTAAACTATGCTATCCTATTGGAGATTCGTTGTTCTCGCTACCGACACATTCTGTTGGTAGCTGATCTCTTTCATCCAGCCTATAACTCTCTAAGCAACTTGGATGCGTTGCGAGGATTTGCTGGCGCCCGGCCTAGACCGGGGTCGCTGGCAATATCCTTAGCGCGGCATTCACTTTCAATGCGGAAGCCTTGCTTAGAGAGTTATCGGCTGGATTGAACAACGGATTTCTTCTCCATCGAAAATACCATAAAAAACAGCGCCGCGGTCTTGACCGCGGCGCTGTTTTTGTTTTGAATGTCGTCAGACGATGTGGGAGAGAAAATCATCTTCTACTTCAACTGCAACCGGCTCTTTTGTTTCAATGGCAGTGGCGAGCGCACGTGGGAGTTCGACTACTCGCTCCAGTTCAGTCATGGATGTCATGCCGAGCAACACTTTTTCAATGCCGTCTTGGACCAGGGTGGGGATTCCTTGGGGTTTAGCGGCTTCTCTGATCATGTGTTCACGCGGGTCACGCAACACCATTTCTTCAACCGCGTCGTCCATTACAATTGCTTCATAAATACCACTTCGTCCTTTGAACCCCGTTTTGCCGCACCGCTCACAACCTGGGGCACGATAGAGTTTTTCTACTGGCGGTAGGTTTTCTGGGTGTGGATGGTCAGCAAGCACCGTTTTAATAATATTTCGTTCGCCGTCGGTCGGTTCGTAGGTAGTTTTGCAGCTAGGGCAAAGTAGTCGCACTAAACGCTGTCCCAACATAACATTGAGTGAGCTACCAAAAATCCGGGCGTCGATCCCCATGTCGATCAGTCGAGCAAAGCCAGCTACTGCGCTGTTGGTGTGCAGGGTGGTAAACACGAGGTGACCAGTTTGGGCGGCGTGAATGGCAGTTTCGGCGACTTCATAATCTCGCACTTCCCCAATCAAAATCACGTCGGGGTCTTGACGCAAAATGGCTCGCAGTCCTTTGGCAAACGTGTATTCGTCCTCGATTTGGGTTTGCACGATACCTTCCAGTTTGTATTCAACGGGATTTTCGATAGTGATAATTTTGACACCTTCGGCGTGTACTTCCTGGAGAAAGGCGTACAGGGCGGTAGTTTTCCCGGAGCCAGTTGGTCCCGTGGTGATAATTAAACCATTTGGTTTTTTAAGTTCTTGCTCGAGGACCGCTTTGACGTATTGATTGAGTTGGAGTTTTTCCATTTTAAAACTAGCGACGGTTGGGTCGAGCAAACGCATTACGATTGATTCGCCATATGCACCCGGGATGATAGAGGAGCGAACCTCCACTTCTTTTTCAGCTGCGTCAAAAGTAAAACGACCGTCTTGGGCTTCGGCTTTGGTATTTAGTACCATACCTGAAAGCAGTTTCAATCGAGACATCATCCGACCGTACATATATGAATCAATATCAACGATGTCTCGTAATACACCGTCCATTCGGTAGCGCACCCGAATTACAATTTCTTCTGGTTCGATGTGTATGTCCGAGGCGCGCAGGGCAAGTGCCCCGGCAAAAATAAGTTCTAGTGTAGCCGAAATACGACGTGAACTGTTGGCGGTGTTTATTTCGGTCAAAATACCCAAGATGTCTTTGGTGGTCTTGATTCGTTTGGTGAGTTCTAAAATATCAACTGCACTAACTTCAAACACGCCCCGGCGCTCGGCGGTACTGGTGGTGATGTCTTTGTAGCGTTCCCACGCGTGGTCGATACTACTCTGGGTAGTCATGTAGATATTGGGAATATAACCCAAAGCTTGGATTTTTTGGAGGGCGTCTTTCGTAGCTTGGTCGTTGGGATTTTTAACCGCAATCGAAAGTGTTTTTTGGATAAGTTCAAAACCAGCTAAACCAGCGGCACGGGCTAAATCTTCAGGGATTGCAGCAAGTGCCTCAGGGTTGATAGTGTAGCCATGTAGGTCAATTGGTTCGTACCCGTATTGTGGTGCGAGCGTGGCGACGGAGCGCGTCTCTTCTTTGGCACGCAAGCTCGCAAGTCTGTCGTTTGTGTTTGAGTCGTCAAATTGCAACATGTCTAGATAATTTTAACACGCTTCTGTATAGTGATAGCCACATGCAAACAAAAAAATTCAGCGTCGCCACCCCCGCAGATTTTGCGGTCGTGATCGAACACATATTGTCCGTTCTACCGACTCAGGATACCGCCCAGCTGATTTGTTTGGCGGGTGATTTGGGGGCTGGTAAAACCACCTTTACCCAGCAGCTCGCCGCGCACCTAGGGGTGACCGAACCCGTAACCAGTCCCACTTTTGGGATTATGAAAAAGTACGAACTGGCAGACCATCCGCAGTTTGAATTTCTGGTTCACATTGATGCGTATCGGATTGAGGATTTGTCCGAAGTCGGTCCGTTGCGACTGCAGGAAGTATTCGCCCAGCCAAAGACACTTATTTGTCTCGAATGGCCAGAAAATATCGCCGCGGTGTTGCCACCAAGTCGAGTGGAAGTGTCGATTGTGATTGGAGCGGGGGAAGTCCGAACTGTGACAGTTCGAGCGTAGATTGCCAAGGGTGGTAGTGATCAGAAAACGGTATACTAACACTATGCCAAAAAAAGATATCCCGACATTGGTCTTGCTTGACTCACACGCTATTTTGCATCGGGCGTATCATGCGTTGCCTGATTTTGCGTCCCCGACTGGCGAACCGACCGGAGCGTTGTATGGCGTGACGACGATGCTGCTTAAAATCATTGAAGATTTTAAGCCGCAGTATATTGCCGCTTGTTATGATTTGCCTGAACCAACTTATCGGAACGAAGCGTACGACGCATACAAAGCCGGGCGCAGCAAAACCGACGAAGCGCTAATCACGCAGATCAATCGATCACGAGACATTTTTAAATACTTCGGGATTCCGATTTTTGAAAAACCAGGTTTTGAAGCCGACGACTTGCTCGGGACGATTGCCCATCTAACCAAGGACAACGAAAACCTGCGGGTAGTGATTGCCTCAGGCGACATGGATACACTGCAATGCGTCGACAAAACCCGCGTCGAAGTATTTACCCTGAAACGGGGGATCAACGACACGATCATGTACGACGAAGCGGCGGTCAAAGCGCGGTTTGGGTTTGGTCCAAAACTAGTGATTGACTACAAAGGGTTGCGCGGAGACGCCAGTGACAACATCCCCGGGATTCGTGGTATTGGCGAAAAAACAGCGACGACCTTGTTGACCAATTTTGGCACCCTGGAACAAATCTATAAAAAACTGGAAGCAAAAGGCGGAGAAGAAAAGTTTATCGCCGCCGGGATCACCAAACGAATCATCGGACTGTTGCGCGACGGCAAAGAAGACGCCGAGTTTTCCAAAATGCTGGCAACGATTCGGATCGACGCGATTGATACCTTTGATTTGGATAGCACCGAGTGGCGAGAACACGCAGATATCGAACAAATCCAAACCCTGTTTGGTGAATTTGGGTTCCGCAATATGACGGGGCGGATCGAACGCTTGTTCAACGTCGTGTTGGTTGATGACACTGCACAAGCAGCGTCCATAAACACCAGAGAAAAAAGCGAAGCGGCGATTTTGCTGTGGCTGCTTGAAAGTGATCGCACCAACGCTACCTACGATGATGTCATCGAGTACGGTCGGTCATTTCTGGGTACGACAACCTGGGCTGACACAAAAACGGCGCTTGAAAAAAACGTTCGGGCTGCTGGACTGTGGGATTTGTACGAACAGATCGAGTTGCCGTTGATCGATATTTTGGCTGAAATGAAACAGATTGGTATCAAACTCGATGTGCCGTATCTCGAAAAACTAGCAAAGAAATTACACACCGAAATCACCGCGCTTGAAAAAACTATTTACAAATTGGCGGCGGGTGAATTTAATATCAATTCACCAAAACAACTGGGTGAAGTTTTATTTGATCGACTAGAACTCAAACCAAAAAACGCTAAAAAAACCGCGGGCGGAAAACGCAGTACCAAAGAATCAGAGCTCGAAAAACTACAAGACGAACACCCCATCATCGGAGAAATTTTGCGGTATCGTGAGTTGGCAAAACTGACCTCGACGTATGTTGACGCGCTCCCCAAAGATGTCGGTGCAGATGGTCGGGTGCATAGTACGCTGTTACAAACTGGCGCAGCCACCGGTAGGATGGCGAGCAAAGATCCCAACCTGCAGAACATTCCGATTCGCAGCCAGGAAGGACGTGAAGTCAGGGGGGCGTTTGTGGCGGAAAAAGGCTATGACTTGGTCGCGATTGATTATTCTCAGATCGAACTGCGCATCGCTGCCATCATGGCCAAAGACGACACGATGATCGAGATTTTTGTGAACGGTGAAGACATTCACACCGGAGTCGCGATGCGCGTGTTTGGCGTGACGGCAGACGAGGTGACAGGCAATATGCGCCGCAAAGCCAAGGTGATTAACTTTGGGATTTTGTATGGAATGGGAGTAAACGCCTTGCGAGCAAATCTGGGTGACGAAACCACGCGAGCGGAAGCTCAAGAATTTCTCAATGCCTATTTCAACACGTTCACTCGGCTGGCAGAGTACCTAGAAGAAACCAAATCAATCGCCCGCGAGACTGGCTACACTCAGACATTGTTCGGCAGGCGGCGATATTTCCCCGGGATCTCGTCGAGCATTCCGTTTATTCGTGCCGCCGCTGAACGAATGGCGATCAATGCCCCGATCCAAGGGACAGCCGCCGATTGTATGCGGGTGGCGATGCGAGACATTTCTACCTGGATCAAAACCACTACAGAAAAAGACGACGTTCGTATGTTATTGCAAGTGCACGACGAACTTATTTTTGAAATCAAAAAAGAAGAAACCAAAAAAGCCATCCCACATATCGTCGACCTGATGCAACAAGCCTTGAAGGGGATAGAAACGCACGGTGTTCCACTCAAGGCTGAAGTGAAAGTGGGGGAGAATTGGTTTGAAATGCAGGAATATAAAAAGTAGCCACTGCTATTTTGGGTGATTGATCAGTGCTACCACAATGTAGTGTGGATCGACGATATAAAAATAAAAACGGTAACTTTTGTCGATGCGGGCTTGCCAGAGGTTGTTGGTACCTCTGTAAAGTTTGGCTTTGAGGGATGAGTGGCGGAAGTCTTGTAGTAGGTACGAAAATTGTTTGTCGACTTTCTTCTGGATGTTCTTGGGTAATTTGTCGTATTGTTTATCCGCTTTTTTGTTGAGCTTAATCTGCATGATCAAATTGCTTGCGTTTTTCGTGGAATTCTTCGATCGTGCTAAAGGTGATGTAGTCGCCGTTGGCGATGTCTCGTTTGCTATCGGCAATTGCCTCAGCTAGTTCGCGCGGGAGGGTAACTTCTGGTTGTACAAAAAAACCACCATCGCGTTGTTCAACTCGCAACGTTTGACCTTCGGATAGTTGCAGGGCGTCACGTAATTTTTTTGGTAGGGTGATAACGCCACGCTGCTGAAGCTTAATTGTTGTATTCATGTAATTCAGAATATCAGTAATTCAGTATTTCAGCAAACTAATAATCAGTAACGTTTTGCTCGCTTGAATACGTGACGTACAATACACGCATGCTCCACGTCTACTTTGGAACCGATCGACAGAAAGTCCGTGATGCGGCGGGAGATTTTTTGAAAAAAAATCTCCCGCCCGACGGCACACTACACACGGTGGAAGCTTCCTCTTTTTCTCCGGGGCAGGTGACTGATTCGCTGGAGGCTAGTTCGTTATTTGGTGGGGCACAATGGTTTATGTTTGATACGCCATCAAGTGAAGAGGAGTTCCAGGCGGCGGTGACATCGTCACTAAAAGAAATGCAATCATCCACCAATACATTTATTATCCTTGAAGGTGCACTCTTGGCACCAGCTAAAAAACAGTACGCTAAATACACCGCCAGCATCGAAGAATTCACGGCAGCAAAAAACGCCGCTTTCAATTCATTTGTGATGGCGGACGCTCTGGCGAGCAAGGATCGCAAAAAACTCTGGCTCTTGCTCCAAGAAGCGCGGCTAAATGGTCTGGCGCCCGAAGCCATCATTGGTATTTTGTGGTGGCAATTAAAATCACTACAGTTGGTGGCGGTGACGCGAACTGCAGCCGAAGCGGGAATGAAAGAATTTCCCTATAGTAAAGCCAAACGCGCCCTGTCTACATTTGCACCTGGTGAAGTTTCGCAATTGTCGTATACATTATTACGTTTGTATCACGACGGTCACGCGGGAGTGCGAGATATTGATCTGGCGCTGGAGCGGTGGGTGCTTAGTGGGAGGTAGTTTGTTTCGAGTAGAAGAAAAACAATAACCAGCAGACTGCCGCTAACTGTACCTCACAATCGGTACAAGTGGTACAATTTTGGCATGAAGCGGTCTCTACATAATGCCTTTGCAGACACTTCCACCAAGACGTATTTTTTGACGCAGGATTTCTTGGCACTCCTGACGGTTGTGTCTATTGTGGCTCTGGTACTTGAAACCGTGCCATCGCTTTCACACTACAGTCATACATTCCTGATCATCGAATGGGTCGCGGTGTTCTTTTTCTCCCTTGAATACATTGCGCGGCTGAGTGTTTCTAAACCCAAATGGCGATATTCACTTAGTTTTTTTGGCATCATTGATTTGGTTTCGATTGTGCCGACGTTTTTAGGATTGGGGAATTTTACGTTTCTCAAATCAGCGCGGGCGCTACGAATCATTAGATTGCTACGAATGTTACGGCTGGCAAAGGTGACGCGCACCAGCGCTGCCAACGAAGAAAACATGAGCGTGATGACCCTAAATGTCTTGATTTATTTTGTGACACTGGTGTTTGCGTTGTTGGTTACGGGTACGGCGATGTATTTGGTGGAACCAGGCACACAGTCATTTGCGAGTATTCCCGCCGGGATGTGGTGGTCGCTCAAGGTATTTATGGCCGGGATTCCCGTTACCGAACCAGTAACGATGCCGGGAGAATTTTTCTTTGTGTTGACCAGGTTTGTGGGGTTGATGTTGCTCGGGTTGTTGATTGGAGTGGTGGGGAACGTGTTTCGAGTTTTTTTAAATAATCAAAACTAAATATAAAGTAATACGTCGTACGTCTAGACATACTACTTTATTTGTTGTGTGATCTATTTCTAGTTTAAGAGGTGATACTCTACAGGTATACGATCTTAAACAAGGAGAGGATAAGATGATGCGTTTAATTACCATTATTGCAGTTGTTTCTATTTCTGTTCTGGGAGGCTGTGCACCACCGATCACGTTTACCGAAAAAGCAAATGGGATTGTGAGGCAGGGAACGCTCACAGAACTGGCTGATAATGCCGGTGTTGTGTACTGTTATGACGTGGGTACGATTCGGGTAGTGAATATCACCGATCAGGAACGCAATCTTACTGCTTGCGGCAAACCTGTATACGTAAAGGGCAATACAGACCTGGTACTGCTGCCCGATGGTGAAGTAATTGGCTATCCGATGGGTCCGCTCTCTGCGATTCTGAGAGAGGATCGGTCATGTCGAAATCGGCCGATTTGTCCAAATAAAGAAGTATCGGCTACCCATAACGGTATGGCGTTCAAGTTTTCTTACACAGACGGAAAAATGCGAGAGATGTCAGTCCGTCGATTGGATGGCCTCTGGTCTTCTGAAACCGAATACCACTGGTAGTGATTGATTCACTTCGAAAATGGCTCGTACGAATGTGCGGGTCATTCTCTTTGGGTTTAGTTCTAATAGTTTTTACTCAGTGGATTGTGGTAAATAGTCTGATCAAAGGAATCGACGGCGACGGCTTTAGCGGCAGCTACTTCAGCTACCCTAATAATGGCTGCTTCACTTTCGGAGATGACGTTTTTTTGCAGAGCATCTTCCACTTGACGAACTTGCTTGACCAACAGTCCGGCTCGAGTGGCTACTCTGATTTTTTTGTAGATCGGTTCAGCTTGGATCGCTGATTTGAAGGCGACTTCAAGCTTGCCAGTTATATCCTCGGGGTCAGTTGATACGTAACAATACTCAGACAGTTGGTCTCGTACCGTTGCGTTATCAAGTACGGTCGTCGCCACAGTTTTTACCAGTGTATCGGCAGCCGGTTTGCCCCAAGCGCCAAGCGTGAATACGCACACGTGCAGGAAAGGTCGTGCAGCTCGATTGGGAAAATTAGTAATAGCGGTAATTAAGTTGGTTTGAATAGTATAAAAACCGTTTTCGAGCACTTGTTGCACAATCGGAAGTTGATCGGGAGGGCAGCTGTCGTCTTGGTACCGTTTGAGGGTTGCGGATAGTAGGTACAATTCTGACAAAATATCAGCCAGGCGACCACCCAATTGTTGTTGTTTTTTTAGGGTTGTTCCCATCAGCAAGATTGTGACATCAGACACGATTGCAAACGAGATGCTGTAGCGATTGATTTGTTTACACCACTTTTTGATAGTTGCTGGTGTATCTTTTGGAGTGGAAACAAACCAACCGAACGTGAGGTTGTGAAATATAGCGCGCGCGCAGTTATATATAAATAATCTTACGTGCTTCCTCAGTAGATTATCAAACGTCCTCAATCCTTGTTCTTTATCATCCATTTGGCGGCTCTCTATTTCTTTTCTGAGGTAGGGGTGACTTTGCAACGCCCCCTGTGCGAACGTGATGACCGAGCGAGTGACGATGTTTGCTCCTTCCACGGTGATACCAATTGGTACTGCGTTGTATGCAGAGAGTAGGTAATTGGAGGGTCCGTCACAGATAGCCCGTCCAGCGTGTACATCAAGTGCGTAGTCTGTGGCTTGCCGACCGTATTCTGTCAGTTGGTATTTCATAATGCCCGATACTGCCAGTGGGCGTACTCCACTATCAATCAAAGCGGCGGTCACTGACCGTCCGGCTTCAGCTTTGTAAACTAATTCAGTAAGTTGGGCAATTGGTTTTTGAATACTTTCGAACGTTCTCAAAGCCAAACCAAACTGCCGTCGAACGGACGCGTACGCGATGGTGGTTCTAAAAGCTGCCTTGATGGATCCAACCGAAATAGAAGGTAGTGCGAGTGCTCGACCGACGAATAGACATTGCACGATCATTTTCCAACCTAAACCAATTCCGGCTTCCGCACCGACGATCCAATCTATTGGGATAAATACATTTTTCCCAACGATCGGTCCGTTTGGAAACGCTAGTCCAGCCGGGTAGTGGCGTTTACTGGCATCTATACCTGGGTGATCAGTCGGAATCAAAGCGAGACTAATACCTGATGTACGCTCGCAAGTTAAAAGATTGTCTGGATCAGAAAGTGAAAAAGCCAGCACCAATAAGGAAGACTTGGGCGCAAATGTGATGTAGCGTTTACTGAAATTTAGGGTGACGCCAAGTACTCGTTTGCCTTTGTATTCACCGTATCCAACTACACCAGAGTCAGGCATGCTCCCAACATCGGACCCCTGCACACTGGTAACTCCAAGAGATACGATTTCTTGCCCGTTGGCTAAGCGGGGGAGGTAATATTCTTTTTGGGCTTGCGTACCGTACTCCTCGATCAATTCGTCGGGGTACAAAGACGTCGGCATTTCAATCAGGATCGACGCGTCGACTGACCGCGATGCTGCCTTACTTAACACTAACGATTGCGCCTGAAATGAAAAGTTGCCACCACCCCACCGGTCCAGTACTCGTAATCCAGAGAAGCGATGTTTTTCTGCAAAATCCCACACCGGCTGGGGAATGTTTTTTGTGTTACGCATTTCCCAGTCATCGACCAAAGTACAGTACTCGTCAATCGTATCGTTGACATACGTGGTTTCAGTTTTGGATAGGTTGATCCCTGGTAAGGCGTGGAGACTAGACCAGTCTGGTGTACCAGTAAAGAATCCGGCTTCAAACCCAGCTTGACCAGCCGCGAGGGCTTGGCGCTCTAGTCCGGATATTTTACTGTTGATTTGGGAGTCAAGCGTAAATAGTTTATTGGTAATAAAAGTTCGACGAACCACCGGGATGGTTATAAAGACTAGTAGCGCTCCTAGCGTTAATAAAGAAATCCCGACAGCATAAGCAAAAAAATGTTCGGCAACTTGCAACCACATAACTCCGATACTACAAATAAAAGCTGCCCACAGCAGCAGTGGCACCTGTAATCGTATAAACAAGAGTGGGGTGACAACACTAAAAACCAGCAGCAGGTAAGTAAATATAATCATATGTAAAATTTATTATACACAAACTTTTGCCTTGCGGCATTCTTGGGTGACAGCTTGTCTAATCAATTCAGCCACTTGTTCTAACGGCTGATCCGATTTTGATGGAATAGTTAATGGAGTGCCAATTGACACTACCGCTCTCACAAAAAAACCTTTACGACAGTAATTGATCCCGCAGGGAATAATTGAAATGTCAGTATTGCGGTGGAGTGCGGCAACGCCATTTTTGAATAATCTTGGAAAATCTTCGTTATTGGCGCGACCCTCAGGAAAAATAATGACTGAATTACCAGCAGCGAGCGCTGCTGACAAAGGGGCTATTTTTTGGGCAAAAGTCTTTTGTTCGGGAATTATCACAACATTAAATATGTAGTACACAAATTGTATTAACCCCATA
>Ga0136600_1001061_pt1 | contig 13337 bp, 12 predicted proteins | sample AntRauMFilla2698_FD_104634 | JGI IMG/M metagenome (GOLD analysis project Ga0136600, IMG submission 104634) | Saline lake microbial communities from Rauer Islands, Antarctica - Metagenome Filla 2 #698 | ecosystem: Environmental > Aquatic > Non-marine Saline and Alkaline > Saline | place...
GCAATTAAGATGATGCGTTCTATTGGGACTTTCGCTGGAGGTTGTAATGTGCAATTTGCTATGGAACCAGGAAGTGATCGTTTCGTAGCTATAGAAATTAATCCAAGAGTTAGTCGATCTTCAGCATTGGCGTCAAAGGCAACAGGATATCCAATTGCCAAGGTTGCTACAAAATTAGCTGTTGGATACACTCTTGATGAGCTTAAAAATCAAATCACAGGAACAACTTCAGCTTGTTTTGAGCCATCTATAGATTATGTAGTTTGTAAAGTTCCTCGTTTCAACTTTGACAAATTCCCAGGAGTAAATGAGGAGTTATCAACTCAGATGAAAGCGGTTGGAGAAGTGATGAGTATTGGCCGAAACTTCCCAGAAGCATTGAATAAAGCTTGGCAGAGTATGGAAGTAGGTCGAGATGGTTTGGGAGCTGACGGCTATGAGGAAATTGATAGAAAGCATGTTAGTGAACGTTTAATGAAACCATATTGGGATCGATCGCTACAGATCCGAAATGCATTTAAACTTGGGGCTTCGGTAGAAGAAATTGCTGATATCACGAAAGTCGACCCATGGTATTTACAGCAAATTCGATATATGGTTTCACTCGAGAATAGAACGGAAGGCACCACCTTAGACGAAATCACGAAAGACGAAATGTTTGAGATGAAACAAGCAGGATTCTCAGATACCCAAATTGCCTGGTTACTTAGTAGAAGTGGAAATGAGGTAGATGACAATCAGGTACGTACTAAGCGACTTGAGATGGGGCTAAAACCTAGCTTTAAATTAGTAGATACATGCGCGGCAGAGTTTCCTGCACAAACGCCATATTACTACTCCTCATATGAAGGGGAAACTGAAAGTGTAGTCACAGATCGTAAAAAAGTTGTAATTCTTGGAAGTGGACCGAATAGAATTGGCCAGGGAATTGAGTTCGATTACTCATGTGTGCATGCTGTTCTAGCCGCCAAAGAGATGGGATATGAGGCAATTATGATTAATTGTAATCCAGAGACCGTTTCAACTGATTTCGATTTTGCAGACAAGCTATATTTTGAGCCCGTATACTGGGAAAGAGTATTAGATATCATCGATTATGAACAACCTGAGGGAGTAATAATTCAGGTTGGTGGACAAACGGCGCTAAAATTGGGTAAAAGATTTGTAGAAGCAGGTATCAAGATTTTTGGAACAGCATTTGAGATGATTGATTTTGCTGAAGATCGTGGAGAATTTTCAAATTTACTTACCAGACTTGATATTCCATTTCCAGAATATGGAACGGCAACTGACGTTGAAGGTGCTCTTAAAATAGCAGACCGAATTGGATATCCAGTTCTAATCCGTCCAAGTTATGTATTGGGAGGACAGGGAATGAGAATAGCAGTAAAAGAAGAAGAGCTTCGTAGATATGTTGCAAATATCTTAAAATCACATCCTGAAAATGCTTTTTTGATAGATAAGTATTTAGAACATGCTATCGAAGTAGATGTAGATTCAGTGTATGATGGTGACCAACTTCATATATCCGGAATGATGCAGCATATAGAACCTGCAGGAGTTCATTCTGGAGATTCGACAGCTGTGCTTCCCCCTTATTCATTAAGTGAAGAAGTGATGCAGACGATTCGAGGATATCAGAAAAAGATAGCTTCTGCAATGGAAATTCTAGGGTTTCTTAATGTTCAGTATGCTGTTAAAGATGAAAAAGTTTTTGTTCTTGAAGCAAATCCAAGAACAACCAGAACGGTCCCGTTTTTAGCGAAAGCAAACCAGATACCAGAGGCTGCGATTGGTACAAAAGTAATGCTAGGTGCTAAACTTAAAGACTTTGATCTTAAATCAAAGTTAAAAAACTGGGCTATAAAAGAACCTGTGTTTCCTTTCGATAAATTTCCTGAAGTAAAGAAGGAATTAGGACCTGAAATGAAGTCAACTGGGGAGAGTATTTACTTTGCAGAAGATTTCAATGACGAACACTTCAGAAAACCATTTGAGTTCAAGAGTCTGTACTTAAGTAAATAAATAAGGATACGAAGCTTTACGATTCATTTCTGTTTCTAAGCTGTTATATGAATATCTTTATAGGAGCTAAAAAAAGAAGATTTTTAAATAAATAGAATGATCGATCAGGCAAAAAAAATTCTCAAGGACACGTTTGGGTATGAGAATTTCCGACTACAACAAGAACAGTCAATTACACAGGTTTTAGATAAAAAAGATGCATTAGTAATAATGCCTACTGGTGGTGGTAAGTCTCTGTGTTATCAAATTCCTGCACTTATATTTGACGGATTAACGATTGTGATTTCACCATTGATTTCTTTGATGAAAGATCAAGTTGATCAACTTCGTGAGTATGGTATCGATGCTGTGTATTTAAACAGTTCTTTGAAACATGAAGTTTATGAATTCAATGTCCGAAAGGTGAAGTCAGGCAAAGTTAAAATGCTCTATGTTGCTCCTGAAACATTGATGATGGATAAAACACGCGAAATGCTTGCAGATCTTAATGTTGATTGTTTTACTATTGATGAAGCACACTGTATTTCAGAGTGGGGACACGATTTTAGACCAGAGTATAGACAAATAGCTACTCTGAGGGATGACTTTCCAAATGCCGTATGTCTGGCTCTGACAGCAACAGCGACCCCAAGAGTTCAGGAAGACATTAAGAACATTCTAAAGTTTGATGACTCTGAAGAATTTATTTCTAGCTTTGATCGTGATAACCTCTTCCTAAAAGTTGTAGATAAAAAAGATCCAGTTAATCAATTACTTGATTTTTTGTTTACCAGAAAGAAGCAATCAGGAATTATTTATTGTTTTTCACGACGACAAGTAGACGAACTTGCTGAAGCACTTGATGAGGAAGGTTATTCAGTGAAACCTTACCATGCAGGTCTAAGTGATGGCATGAGGGCAGGTAATCAGCGCGCATTTATTAAAGATGATGTTCAAATTATTGTAGCAACAATTGCTTTTGGGATGGGTATCAATAAGTCTAATGTACGCTTTGTGGTCCATTACGATATGCCACAAAATATAGAATCTTACTACCAACAAATTGGCCGTGCCGGGCGTGATGGTTTAAGGGCTGATTGTTTATTGCTTTATGGATCCTCAGATACTCAAAAGATTCAGTACTTCATCAACAAAAAGAAAGGACAAGAAAGAGAAGTAGCTGAGAATCATTTAAAGCAATTAGTAAAGTATTTGGAGTCACTAGAATGTCGTCGTAGGCCTCTAATGGATTATTTTGGGGAAACGTACCCCCAGGATGAATGTACCATGTGTGATAATTGCCTATCGATTGATGATGATGTTGAAGACTTGACTATTCAAGCCCAACAATTTTTATCTACAATAATCAGAAGTGGAGAAAAATTTGGAGCTACTCATATCGCAGATATCTTACGTGGATCTAAGGCCAAAAAGATCATAGAGAAGGAGCATGAAAAGCTTTCTACTTATGGTATTGGTTTAGAATTCTCAAAAGATCAGTGGATGCAGATATCTAAAATGCTACTTCGTCAGAATTACATCAGTAAAGGCGAATTTGGAGGATTGAAGCTTGAAAAACCAGCTCTATCTGTACTTGATGGAACAGAAAATGTATTTGGCACGATGGACCGAAGTAAGACTTCATTAGAAGGTGAGGCTTTAGTTCGTACTTCTTCTGAAATCGAAAATGAATATGATGAGGCTCTTTTTGATATACTTCGCTTGAAACGTAAAGAACTTGCAGATGATCAGGATATTCCACCATATGCCGTTTTCCCAGATACAACATTAGTTGAAATGGCATATTTTTATCCGCAGAGTAAAGAGAGCTTGGAATCTCTATATGGTATAGGGTCAGTTAAGAAAGATAAGTATGGTGATACTTTTGTTGGTGTGATTAAAAATTACTCAGCAGAGCATGGAAAAGAAGAAAGGAAAAAATCTATAGCGAAACAGATCAAAAAGAAAAAAGGTGGTCAGAAATTTGAAATCATCGGGGAAGCTTTTAATTCTGGACAATCAATGGAGCTATTAGCTGAAGAACATGGCGTAAAAACCATGACTATTTTGAAGCATTTAAAGGACTTTCTGGATGACGGGAATAAATTAAGATTGGAAGGCTTACTTGAATCATCTGAATTATCCCTGAGACAGCGCGATCAGGTTATGAAATCTTTTGATAAAAAGAATCCGCTGATGTTAAGACCTGTTTATGATGATCTAAACAAAAAGATTGGATATGATGAGCTTAGAGTATTACAACTCTATTATCTAGCAAAAGAGAAGTAATTAATAATCATTTAATAGTTTCGAGATATTTTTAATAAATCTATTTTAAAACAAAGCGACGTTTCATTTATTGGATAGAACTTGTAATCTAGATGCATGATTTTAAAACCTGATATTTTATCAAAATTATCTTCCATTGAGTTAAGAGCCAAAAAGATTGTGGAAGGTTTTATATCTGGATTGCATAAAAGCCCATACCATGGCTTTAGTGTAGAGTTTGCAGAGCATCGGCCATATAATCCAGGAGATGACTTTAAGCATATTGATTGGAAACAATACGCGAAGAAAGAGAGGTTTTATGTAAAACAGTACGAGGAAGAAACAAACCTTAGATGTTATGTTTTACTAGACACTAGTTCTTCTATGCTATTTAAGCATTTTGGTGAGTGGAGTAAATTACGATACGGGATTCATTATGCTGCCTCACTTTTATATATGATGCATAGGCAAAGAGATGCATGTGGTTTAATACCATTTTCATCAAAAATCGAAAATTTTATACCTGCAAAAGGTACATACGCACATCTCAGGCAGATATATCTGGAACTCGAAAAAGAGCTTCTTAGAGAGGAAAAACAGGATGAAATTAAGAGAACCACGGCAACGGCGAATGTAATTCATGAGGTTTCGGAACGTCTAAATCATCGCAGTCTGGTTGTTATTATTACAGACCTATTTGAAAATGTAGATCATCATGATGAATTGATATCTGCGCTTAAGCATCTTCGTCACAGGAAGCATGAAGTGTTATTGTTCAATACTTTGGAAAAGAGAAGTGAACGAGAATTAGATTTTGCTGATCAGAAGTTTGTATTTGAAGACATGGAAACGGGAGCAGAGTTAGAAGTGATGCCATCTCAAATTCGGGAAGATTATATTTCAAAGGTTGAAGAGCACACCAAAAAATTCAAGATGGCGTGTAGCGAATTTGAGATTGACTACGAAGAAATCGATACGGAATCAGGTTTCGATAAAGCGCTCTTGGCTTACCTTAATAAACGTAGAAGATTGGGATAATAGGTGTAGCCAACTCAATGAGACGTGATATTAAAATAGATAATTTAAGTAGTTTTAATATTTCGGTTAGTCTAAACAACCTTACTATTTTTTAAAATTATATTTAATAATCGAGGTGAAAATCGTTTCACAATTAAAGCCATTCTCTCTTTCCAGCTGGAAATGATAATCTCTTCTTTTTCGGAAGTTAAACGCGACCAAATTCTTGAAACCATTTCATCTGCATCCATTGCTGAATCATGTATATCTCCCATTTTACCAAATGAAGAACCATCACCAGTTAATGCATTCTTAGTAATATCAGTCTTAATAGGCCCTGGACAAATCAAGCTTACGCTGATATTATGCTCATACATCTCTTGTCTTAGCGAATCAAAAAACCCTTGAACAGCATGTTTACTGCCTGCATAAGCAGTTCTGAATTTTGTCCCAATTTTACCTGCTATACTACTTGTAACCACTATATGTCCACTTTTTCTGGTAATCATATGAGGGAGTACTTCTCGGGTTAAACCCACAGAACCAAAATAATTGACTTCCATAATCTTTCGTACGGTGCCTAAGTCAGTCTCTTCAAAAATTGAACGTTGGCTAATGCCTCCATTATTCACAAGCACATCAATAGTGCCAAATAACTCAATTGCAGTGCTTGTTTTCTCAGCAAAAGTATCTGATTTAGCGAGATCAAGAGTTAGAACTTTTATTCTTTCTCCACCATCATTCAATTTAACACGAACTCCATCCAACACTTCTTTTCTACGCGAGGAGAGAATCAAATTTGCACCCTCTTTATAATAGGCTTTGGCTAAAGCTTCGCCAATTCCCGAAGATGCACCAGTAATCCAAACTGTCTTATTTTTATATTTCATTTTGTATTTTGACCTGTCAATTGAATATGATATCTAATCAATAGAATTTAAAACATTAATATTGGTATTATTAGTCTAAACAAAAATTAATACACCTACTGTGACGGAAGCAAAAACTATTTTACTTGTAGAAGATGAAATTGAATCAGGGGAAATGCTCTCTAGTTTTTTAGAACTAAAAGATTTTGAGGTGCTTTGGGCCAAAGATGGAAATAAGGCACTTGAATTCATCGAAGAACAAGCACATAAGATCGATATTGCGATTTTAGATATAATGGTCCCATATCATGATGGAAAAGAAATATGTAGACATATTCGTGAACATCCTGTTATATCAGATATACCTGTTTTGTTTTTAACTGCAAAAGATGAAGAAATAGATGAGATTGAGGGATTAAATTTAGGGGCTGATGACTACATAAAAAAACCTGCAAGTCTAAGCTTAATTAAAGCTCGAATTGAGTCTCAGTTACGCCGAATGAGTCCTGAAGATGCGCATTGGCTAAAATATGACCATGTATATTTGGATACTGATAGCAATCAAATGTTTATCGATGAAGAATTAGTCGAACTAACGCATACTGAATACATTATTGCTGAGCTATTTTTTCAACATCCTAAGCTGGTATATTCCAGAGCTGATATTTTGAAACACATAACTGACGAAGAAAAATATATTTTTGACCGAACAGTAGATGTTCATATCAAGAACCTTCGAATTAAGATGAAAGAAGAAGGTAAATTAATCAAGACTTATAGGGGTTTAGGTTACGGTTTCAACCGTGAATTTTTGAAACGATGAATATTCAGTCAAAATTAGCCTATACATATATTACTTTATTGAGCATTGGGGTAGTAGTAATAAGTTCCTATGCAATTTTAAGTATTCGGTCGTTCTTGCTAAATGAAGCGATTCAGGAATTTGAAGCAGATGCTCGTACATTCGCCATTTCTTTCAATGACGTTAAAAAAGACGAGAATTTGTTTAATAAGGTGAAGTTCGTATCAGACTTAACAGGGTATAATATATCTTTATTTGATTCCTCAGCTGATCAAATTATAGCTTTTCCCGATACAGGTTTTGTGGATGCAAGCGAATTCTTAAATGATGACATACAGAAGGTACTAGTTGAAAAAGGGAATCCTTTTATCATAAATGAAGACAGGTTAGAAAATTTGATTGTTTTCGAACGGATTCAGAACAATCAAACCGAAGCGCGATTTTTAAAAATAAGCCAACCCAAAGATGAATTATATGCTGCTGATACCAGTATTCGCCATTTAATATATGGTGCCATGCTTGGGTCAATTCTTGTTGTGATAATAGTGAGTTTCTACTTTGCACAATATCTTGCAAAACCAATAACACAGCTTAAAGAGGCTGCTTTGGATATCTCGAAGGGTAACTTAGATAGAGAAATCAATTTAGAACGTTCAGATGAATTTGGGACATTAGCTAAATCTTTAAACCAAATGGCTAGCAACTTAAAATCTGATAACGAAAAGCTTAAAAAGCTAAATGAAAAGCAGAATCAATTTTTCGCTGATATTACACATGAAGTTCGAAATCCATTACATACAATATCAGGGTCTTTAGAAATGATTGAGATGGAAGATCTTTCAGAGGAGAAAAAAATAAAATATCATCAACAAGCAAAAAGGCAGATACAACGTATTACTCGTTTATTTGAAGATATTAAAACGTTACAGCGTTATGATTTCGATGAAAGCTTTATTAATAAGCAGGAGTTTGATCTTAATACTTTGATCGATAATATTGCAGAAGTTCATAGACCTATTGCTCAAGAGAAAAATATAGTCATTAAGACCAAAGTAGATGTTGGTTTAAGTGCAGTTGCTGATCCTGATAAAATTGAACAAGTAATGGATAATTTGATCACTAATGCTGTTAAATATACTAATTCAGGTGAGATCAATATTACAGCAGAAGAGAAAAATAAAGTAGTAACAATTACTGTGAAAGATACAGGAATTGGCATCAGCGAAGAACATTTAGAGCGATTATTTGACCGGTTTTATAGAACTGATAAAGCCCGTTCACGTGATAAAGGGGGAACTGGTTTAGGTTTAGCTGTAGTAAAGGGCATTCTTAGAGCTCACGAATCAAAAATCCTTGTAACCAGTAAAGTAGGTGAAGGAAGTACCTTTAGCTTTACCCTTAATACCGTTCTTCAATAACAAATTTGTATGTATAAGCTGCAATTAACGCACCAAATATTGGCCCCATAGTATAGGTTATTACATCTCTATAAGAAGCCCCTCCTAGTAAATAATCGAGAATAGATGTTCCAATCGAAATGGCAGGATTGAAAATTCCCCCAGAAATATTTTGACCAATCAACACAAGTGCTACTAGTGTAAACCCTACAACAAATGAATATGTAGCAACATTTTTGTGTGATTTATTACCAATCCAGGCAACTAATGCTGATAGTGTTAAGAGAAACGTGAGTATAATTTCTATACCTAGCTGTTGATAAAATCCTGAATTTATTGGAGGCTCAACATAAAAGACAAAGGAAGAGATAAACAGAACTGTAGAAGCCGCTAAAAAAGCACCCACTATTTGGGAAATTATATATCCACTAAGTTCAGAAAGTGTTAATTTTTTTAGCAGAAAAGCTCCAATACTTATTGCCGGATTGTAATGTGCACCAGAAACAGCTGCTCCAATAAAAACTAGTGCACTAAGTGTAAATCCTATTGCAATGGCATCGCCAGAAAGACCATAAGCAAGAACCAAAAAGTACGTTCCTATACACTCAATAAGGTATTTATTTTTTTTCAAACCCAATTTTTAACCAATTTGTCCTTCAACATTGTCTTTAGAATCTAATCTGTGAAGAGTGTAATTGCAACATTTTATAAATATTTATTGTGTCTTTTTTAGGTAACTTTGAACACTAAATAGTTTTCTATTGTTTATAAATTGACTTTAAAATAGAACGTAAGAAAAATAAATGATTGTTATAGATAGACTTAAGTCCCGGTGGGGGATTGAAAGTACCTTTCAGGTTTTGATAATATTAGTGGTGTTTGCCTGTACAGGTTTCACGGCGCTATACGCCAAAGAATTTGTTTTTGACCTTTTGGGAGTAACCGAAGAGTTTCCATATTGGCAAAGAGTATTGATTTGGATAGTTACAATTCTCCCACTATACAATGTATTTCTATTTGTTTATGGTACTATTTTTGGGCAGAGAAAGTTTTTTACCTGGTTTTTGAAAAAGACTTTTGGGCGCCTTATTCCAAATAAAAGCGAACCTTCTAAGAACGAAGCTTAAGTTCTTCTTTAAGCTTATTGGGCAGGCTTTCTAAAACTAGTTCATATGAGTGAATGACTAATTCTTTAAGTAGTTTGTCATCAATATCACTATTTAGTTTCACTGAGTTCCAGTGCTTTTTACTCATATGCCATCCTGGGGATATCCCCTCATATTGTTCCCGTAATAAAATAGCCTTTTCTGGCTCACACTTAAGATTTATGAATTCGAATTTTTCTACATCTGTAAGCGCAAACATTTTGTTCATGACTTTGAAAACTAGAGTATTCTCACCGAACGGAAAACTCTCAGTAACTCCAGACAGTGAAATGCAGTAATTGCGATAAGATTCAATATTCATAGAATATGAGTTTTGTTTATCAAGTAAGATGCTAAAAACTAAATTTAAATTCTTGTTCCTGCGCTTAACTTTTTATCTGGCTATCTTTGACATATGAATATTTTAGCTATCGAATCTTCTTGTGATGACACTTCAGCAGCAGTATTAACTACTGACGGAATAAAATCAAACGTAATTGCATCTCAAGCTATCCATATTAAGTTTGGAGGAGTAGTTCCTGAACTCGCATCTAGAGCTCACCAAAAAACTATTTCGCAAACAGTGAAGCAAGCAATAACAGAATCAGGTATTTCAATCGACAGTATCGATCTAATAGCAGTTACGCAGGGTCCTGGTTTGATGGGATCATTATTAGTCGGGTTATGTTTTGCAAAAGGTCTAGCTATATCATACCAAAAGAGATTAATTGGTGTGAATCATATGGATGCCCATATTTATGCTAATTTCATTGATTCCGCACCAGAATTTCCATTTATATGTCTCACTGTTTCTGGTGGGCACACGCAACTTGTTCATGTTAAAGCACCATTTGAGCATGAGATACTAGGAAAAACCAGAGATGATGCTGCAGGGGAGGCATTTGATAAAATCGGAAAAATCTTTGGTTTAGAGTACCCGGCAGGACCAATGATAGATAAGTTATCAAAATCAGGGAATCCTAAATTTCATAAATTCCCACAGGCATTGGTGAATGAAGGATTAGATTTTAGTTTCTCTGGCCTCAAAACCAGCGCATTGTATTATGTGCGAGATAAGGAAGATGGATATGTTGAAGAGAATTTGAACGATCTGTGTGCTAGTGTATCAGAAGCAATCTCTGAAATACTCATCAAAAAGTTAAAGAGTGCAGTTAATCAAACGGGAGTAAAAACCATTGCATTAGCTGGTGGTGTTTCTGCAAATTCGATGCTTCGAGCTAAAGCGGTAAAGTTAGCTGAAAAAATGAATCTAAAATTACATATCCCAGATATTACCTATTGCACAGATAACGCTGCTATGATTGCAATTACAGGCAAGATGAAAGCTGAACTTGGACACTTTGATGGAATGGAATTAAGACCTTTTGCTTCCTTGTAGGATTTTAAAATTCAAGATTAAAAATGAAAGATCAGGGAATGGTAATCTGCGATACTGGACAGCGAAACAAAGTGTAGCGTGATTCAGCATCTGTTATTTACTTTATCTCTGATTAAGAGCCATCATCCTTGTAATTCGTTGATCGTTTTGGTTGAATTGAGCGGGGATTTGACCACCAATTCTCTAATCGGAATGAAATGCTAAAGAGTTTTAAAGAAATTATAGTTTGGGAATTGGTAATCCTTGTTCCAACCAATCTTGTATGCCATTTACACCTAATTTTCTTACCAATTCTTCTTCACTTTTTACTCCTGATATTATACCATCGATCATTCCCAAAGAGTCAACATTAACGTCGTAAATTCTCTTTGTAAGAACTAATTGTGGAACCATTGGTGTGCCAGGTATATCATCAAAAATGTATTTTAGTCCACCCGTGTTAAACCAGCTGTTACCCGTAATAATCTCATCAAAAGAGCTTATCTCACTTAAATGTTTAATTCCTTTTTCAGGTACCCAGTTTAGTTCAACCCCAATGGTCATAAAACCAATTCCCATACTGTCGGCTTTTAAATGGAGCCTGTCAATGGTTTCTCCCATCATACTTTTAGTATTGTCTAGTGTGCAAAATCCACAGGCTGAACTTGTAATTAAAACAGCTACTAACTCGGTTGCACGGTCTGTAACGTTATCACGCTGATAAGTGCTTTGATAAAGCACTTCACTATTTGAAGTATCAGTGGAGGTAATTTTAGTTTCTTTTTCCTTTGAACAAGAAGCAAAAGAAAATAGTAAAACTAAAACAGTTATTGACAGGTGGGCTTTATAATTCATTGAAGGGATTCTTAAATAGGTTAACAGTTGGATATTCTTCATTTTTTGAGATGATTAAATAATCGTTTGTGAGGGAAAGAATTCGAAATGTTTCATTGGAAACTAAACGCCCTTTACCATTATAGGAATCAATTTTATACGTGAATAAAGTACTTGCTATAGATTCTCCGTTGCTCTTTTCAGTTCTCAGGATTTGAAGGAAATTAGAATCAGAACCTTTCTGTTCATTGAAATTCAAATAAAAATCTGTAAGGCCATTTTTGTTATATGATTGATTCAAAGAGGGTTTTCCATTAGAACCGATTCCCTCAGTTGCTGCCATAGGATGGAACTCATCTATTTTGGAAACCCATTGTAGTTTCCCATCTGTGTCATAGGAATAGACATAAGGCAGATATGGGGAAACAACCAAAATAGACTCCGAGGTTGAATTGCAACTGATGAGGTTGTTTGATAACATCGTTCTTACAAGAGGAGTATTAGACTTGTAGGTTTCATGAAATTGACCAAGGAGCTCGAAGGTTTCTACATCGTATTTGTAAATTGTATAGTTTCTTTTGAGATCTATTCCTGTTACAAATACGAAGTTGCCTATGCCACATATCCTATTTGGGCTGTAATTAATACGTATCTCATCACTAAATGAGATAGAATCATCTTCCATGCTGTAAAAAGAAAGTTTTAGCAATCTGTCTCCAACCATTATTTTTTTACCAAGTACCTCCATAGCTGAGGGCTGAGTAAGTTCACCCGGTCCACGTCCTTCTCTTGCTAAAGAAGCTTGTAACTTACCGGTTTGAGCATCAAAAACTCTGAGCCTGTTTTTGCTATCATCTAGTACTACTACTTGTGATGAGTCGATAAGCTTTGCGGTAATAACTTTGCCTATTAAATGTTCATTGTTATCTCCAATTTCAGTGTATAAACTCAAAGAACTCAGACCTATCAATTTTACATCTGTGCTCTCGTATAGGTAGTTATCGATTGCATCTTCAGGGAGGAGGTTTTCCTTATTGGGGTGTATGGATTTAGCTTTTTCACCAGAACTTTTACAGGAATAGCAAAACACTAATGAAAATACTATCAAACTTATTTTTTTCATACAGTTTGCCCCAAATTGATATAAATATTTTTTGAAAAAAACGAGCTTACATTAGTTTGCTCAACCCGTAAACCCGATTTTAATAATGTAAAATAGAATGCTAATTATCAACACTGACTAACATTACAATCTTCCCCACTTGTAGCTTGACAATGAAGCCCCGGGATAAAATAGCACCCTACAGAACAGCCATTGGGGTTTCCTGGTTCCAATTCACAGAGAGTTTCATTCCAAAGACATCCCATACTATTACATCCCGATTCCTTTGATTGGGCAGTTGCTTGATATCCTGTTGATAAAACAAGTAATAAAGCAAATAAAAGCGATGAAAGCATCGCAATAAACGTATGTTTCTTTTTAGATTTAACCATAATAAAATATATTTATTGAACATTGACATATCAATAAAAAAAAAAAAAAAAAATTAAAATTAAAATTCAATAAAATTTTGTTTATTGTTTTTAAAATTAATTTCCAATTTTATTTAAATATTATATTTA
>Ga0136600_1001062_pt1 | contig 13310 bp, 10 predicted proteins | sample AntRauMFilla2698_FD_104634 | JGI IMG/M metagenome (GOLD analysis project Ga0136600, IMG submission 104634) | Saline lake microbial communities from Rauer Islands, Antarctica - Metagenome Filla 2 #698 | ecosystem: Environmental > Aquatic > Non-marine Saline and Alkaline > Saline | place...
ACTCGGGGAGTTCGGAGCTTTTAGAAAGTATTAAAAACCGACACTACTTCTTCTTGTGTCTGTTTTTGCGAAGTCTCTTTTTGCGTTTGTGCTTAGCAATTTTGGAACGCTTACGTTTTTTACCGCTTGGCATATTGCACCTTTAGTTTATTATGATGATTGTTCGATAGCTTTACAATATAAAGACTATTTAACTTTACTTAAAGTAAAATTATGAATTAGCTTCATTGACTTCTTTTTTAAACTCTTTAGAGATCTTTAATACCGGAACGTATTGCTCAGGTACTATTACCTCTTCGTTGGTTTTTGGATTACGGGCTACTCTCTGAGCTCTCTTAACTACCTTAAAGCTACCAAATCCTCTCAGTTCAATGTTCTCGCCGCTTTTCATGGCTTCAATAACCGTGTCCATAAATCCGTTCACCACGGCTTCGGTTTCAATTTTCGTCAGTCCCGTATTTGTTGAGATTACATCTACAATATCAGCTTTTGTCATCGTTTTATTTTATTGGTTTTCAGTGATATCCGTTCTTACGTATTTCGTTTTAAACACTCTACAACAATTATTTACAGAACGTTCCCGCTATTCGTTTTTTCTATTTTGTTTTAAGAACATATATTGTCCCGGTTATGATAACAGATGAATTTAGAATCAAGTGCATAATTTTGACTTGTACGGGATCATTTGAGAGCATCTCTCAAGCATATTCATGCGCTATTGTCAGAAACAAGTGTCTGGTCGTGTATAAATAAAAGGATTTGCGGATTTATATAGTTCCAACTTTTTTTCAACTATCATAAATCCGACTTTTTATTGGTACACTGCTGATACCATTAATGTTCAATTTAACTTTCCGCTTTAACCGCGGAATGGGTACACCTAACTGTTTTTTATGGAATATTTTGAGTTAATAGTTGATACAATCAACGGGATAGTATGGTCAACGCCAAGCGCGTTTCCTTTGATGATTGTATTACTACTGAGTTATGGCGTTTTTATCACACTTCGCCTTGGATTTATTCAGGTTCGTAAGTTTCGTCATGGATTCCGTGTCGTAACCGGATATTACGACAGTGAGGATGACGAAGGCGATGTAAACCATTTTCAGGCATTAAGCACCGCCCTTTCAGCTACTGTGGGAATCGGTAATATTGCCGGAGTTGCCATCGCCATTCACTATGGAGGACCCGGAGCATTGTTTTGGATGTGGGTCACAGCTTTACTCGGTATGGCTATTAAATATTCTGAGTGTACTCTCGCCGTTCATTACAGAACCCAAAATGCGGACGGTTCAGTGAGTGGAGGCCCGATGTATTATATTGAACGCGGACTTGGCCCCAATTGGAAATGGCTCGCCGTTACCTTTGCTATTGCAGCCGTTATCTGTTCATTTCTTACCGGAAACGCTGTCCAGGCCAACACGGTGGCTGATACGATGTTGAGCGCCTTTCAGGTTCCAACATACATTACCGGAGCGGTTACAGCGCTGCTCGTTGGAGTTGTGATTTTAGGTGGTATCAAACGAATTGGAAATGTTACTTCCCGCCTCGCCCCTCTTATGGCTATCGTTTATGTATTGGGCGCTCTTGTAATTCTGCTTCTCAATTATCAGGATGTTCTTCCCTCACTCGGACTCATCGTCACAAGCGCGTTCTCTCCTGAAGCGGGCGCATTCGGAGTTGGATCAGGCGCATTTATGACAACATTGGTATGGGGAATCAAACGTGGTTTGTTTTCCAACGAAGCCGGACAGGGTTCTGCTCCAATTGCCCACGCCGCCGCTAAAACTGATGAGCCTGTCCGTGAAGGCGTAGTTGCTCTGCTCGAGCCTTTCATCGATACATTAATGATCTGTACCATGACAGGACTTGTGATTATTATCACAGGCGTATGGGACGATAAGCACGACACCGTAATCAACCTCAACGGCGCAAGCACTAATATTGAAATGGTTGATGAAGCTCCCTACGCAGATCTTACGTTTGTGGACGGTGTTGCTGAAAATGCGCTTATATACGTCAACGACGCTACGGTTGACACGCTTTACACCAACGAAGACCAATCTGCTGTTTTTAACGGCGTAGTAACCTACACAGAAGCTGGTTTTAGCATCGACGGAAAAACCGGAAAATTTTATGGAAATATTGTTGAAAACGGAGCTCCGCTTACGGCGCTTGCTTTCGAGCGCGGACTCTCGGTGCTATTTCCGGGCGGACAAATTATTGTAACGTTCTGTGTACTCTTATTCGGAATATCGACATCTATCAGCTGGAGTTACTATGGAGATCGCTCCATACAATATCTACTGGGAGATAAATCGATTAAATACTACAAAGCGATGTATGTGATCATGCACTTTGTGGGAGCTGTTTTGGCACTATCTACTGTCTGGGCAATTGGCGATATTATGCTGGGAATTATGACTATCCCTAACATTATAGCCCTGTTCGCACTCTCAGGAGTTGTGATGAAACTGACACGAGACTATTTCAACAAATCACACGATAATCCCGATGACTGATCACAATTTTAAAAATCTGACTGTAGTTCAACACCCTGTAATTGATCGTGACCTTACGTTTCTGCGTAATCGCAATACAGAAACATCCACCTTCAGGCGCGTACTTGAACGCGTCTCCATCATTCTGGCTTATCACGCCCTGAGTGACCTGAAGGTTAAATCAAGAGAGGTTGAAACACCGATCCAAAAAACGCAGGGATTTGAACTCGATGAACAGGTCATTGTAATTCCAATTCTCAGAGCGGGATTAGGCCTGGTTGATTCTGTAATTCGCTTTATTCCCGATGCCAAAATCGGCCACCTGGGAATGTATCGTGATGAGGAAACGAAAAAACCGATCGACTACTACTCCAATCTCCCGAAAGGACTCGACAAAGCCTATGTGCTGCTGGTTGATCCCATGCTGGCTACCGGCGGAAGCGCCTGTGATGCGCTTGGCTTTCTGAAGAAGAACGGGGCAACTAATGTTCATTTTATGTCGCTCATAGCTGCTCCTGAAGGCATCGCCCGCGTGGAGAAAGAATATCCCGATGTGCAGTTGATTACGGCCGCACTCGATGAAAAATTAAACGACGAAGCATTTATCGTTCCCGGATTGGGCGACGCTGGTGACAGAATTTTCGGCACCGAGTAAAAAATGTGTTCACGCTCCTTTCTTACTGTTTTTCAGTGGATGTTTTTTTTTCTGCTGACGTTGAGTCTGTGGAGCTGTACGTCTGACAAAGAGCAAGATCAAAAAAAGATTTCAGATGCTCTCTCCGATACATTAACCTCTTCCTCCGAAAGCTGGGACGTGACTGTTTCGATTTTTGAGGAAGAACTTCCGAAAGTCACTATTCAGGCCGGGTATGCTATTTCCACACAGGAAATAGAAAAAAACACGTCCCGGTTTAAAGATTCTGTGTTTGTAACGGTATGGGATTCAACCACCACCCGACCGCCCGCCTCTACTATTCAGTGTGATGAAGCTCTCTATAACTCCAAAGAAGCCATTTTTGAATGCTTCGGAGGTGTAGTTGTCAGAAGCGGTGAGGAGAAAGTCCTGCGGACAGAATATTTATTATGGACACAAGAAAGCGGTGAGATTTTCAGTGATCGGTTTGTCACCATCACCACAGAGGAAGACAGTTTAACCGGATATGGAATTACCGGAACCGAAGACCTCTCAACCTACACGCTTACCAAAGTAAAAGGTTCTGTTGAAACTGATTAAATCCATATCACTAATTACGATCATCTTATTATTGGGGAATGTTTCGGGATTTAATCAACTCTCAGCTCAGAACAGAATTGATATTCTAAATGCCGAAACCCTCAACGGTGAAGTTCGTGATGGTGAACAAATCAGACAGTTAAGCGGAGATGTGAAATTACGGTCAGGGTCACGTTTACTCTATTGTGATGAAGCCATTCAATTTATTGAGCGCGATGTGGTTGAAGCCAGCGGATCAGTATTCATAAAAACTGATGAAGAAGAGATCTGGGCCGATTTCGTAACGTTTAATAACAGCAGCGAAATCGCGGAATTCAGGGGAAACGTCGTTGTTCATAAAGACACATTGAAGATCTTCACCCGAAATCTGCGTTACGCTTTCGGCACAAAAACAGCTTATTTACCAGAACAATTTCTCCTTCAGGATAAAGACGCCAATCTGACCTCCGAATTCGGAATCTACTTCACTGAACTCGACAGTGCGGCGTTCTTCGGAAATGTCCAGCTGCGCGATTCCACTAAATATATTGAGGCAGACACCCTCTACTCCAACCGTAAAGCTGAGCGATATGAACTCAGACACAATGTATTTTTAAAAGATTCGGTTGAGCAGGTTTATCTCAAAGGAAATTATGTTTTTTCAGACTCAACCGGTTACAGAGATATTGAAAAAAACGCTCGTTTAGCACGGATTTCTGAAGAGCAAGACACCAGCTTTATATTGGCACATCGCATTCAGCTGTTTGAGTCAGATTCCTCCTATACCATTGTCGCTAATGGAGATGTGCGCATTTGGAGCAAGGACTACGCGGCCCGTTCACAAAAAGCAGACTACAGTGATTCCACCGAGATATTTTTGTTAAGCGGAAAAGCACGGACGTGGCAGGATCAACTTCAGCTTTCGGCGCCGACAATTAATATCACTCTCAAAAACGACACCCTTAAAATGCTGCAAGCCTGGCCTCAGCCCTTTGCGGCACAGAAAGACAGCACTTCAGATCGTATTCACCAGATGGCGGCCGATTCACTTACCGCCCATTTTAAAAAAGGAAAAGCCGAGCGGGTTGATCTGGACAGAAATGCTCAGCTACTTTATTTTCTCTCGAATGAAAGTGATAAAAATGATGGAGCAATGGATGTCATCGCTCAAAAGATGTCTGTTTTTTTTAAAGACGGTGAGGTGAATCGTTTCAAAGCCCTCACAAACATCACCTCTAATTACGCAGAAGAACGCTCAGGCCTGGAATCCATACGTCTCGTTGGGTTTATATATACCCCCGAGCTAAAACCCGAAAAGCCCGATTTTCCAACACGATCAATCGCCCCAATTCCGGTCGATTCTCTTAAAGAGGTATTTTCCCCGGCGCACTATCAGCCTCGTGAATAGAAAAAATCTGGCTTGTCGTGACTCTGCAAGTTTTAGTTTATGATGACCAAAACTACTTCTGCAGTATTCTCGTCTTTAATCCATATTTCTCAGACGTTTTATTAAACTTCTTTCTGACCGCTTCATCCAGGTCGATGCCCTCGTGCATCGCAATCAAATCAGCGCAGATTATTACATCGGCCAGCTCTTCCGACAGTTCCTCTTTCGAACTTCGACTGCCGCGAATGCCGAGGCGCTCCCGCTCCAGTTTCTTAATAATGTTGCAGGCCTCTCCTACCTCACCCGCCAACTCATTCCCTCTGTACGATAACGAAATCTGATTATCAGCATCCCACTCAATTTGGCGATTGTGGTTAGCTTCTCTCAGATTCAAAAATTCAAATTCTTTCATAAATTGCATTTCAGGTTTCGTAACAATGTCACAATAAAGAGTGATACATCATCACAATTAACAGTTATTTCCTTTTAAACAAGCGCCCTAATATTTAAGACAATTTTATACTAATTACATATTCAGTCACTATCTTCAGAGAACATAGTCGCGATGCTGATGCAGAGCGAATATCATCATCGCATTTCAATAATGACAATTTATTCAAGGAGGTTATTATGAAACTGTCGAATAAAGTCGCATTGATCACTGGTGGTACAGGCGGAATCGGAAAAGAAACCGCAATATTATTTCTGAAAGAAGGTGCACGCGTATTTATCACTGATATAGATCCCGAAGAGATAGGTAACGCTGTTGAGGAGTTAAGTAAACTCGGAACAGTTGATGGCAAATCCGGTGATATTTCAAAGTCCGGTGATGTCAAAGCTGTTGTTAAAGCCTGCATCGTTTCATTTGGAACATTAGATGTTGTGTTTGCGAATGCGGGAATTGAGGGCGTTGTAAAACCCTTAACTGAATATCCTGAAGAAGTGTACGACAAAGTACTTTCTGTGAATGTGAAAGGCGTTTGGAATACGCTTCGTTTTACCTTTCCAGAACTTGAGAAAAGCGGTGGTGGAAGCGTCATCATCACCTCTTCCGTGGCAGGTTTGCGGGGAACACCGAATGTAATGGCCTATGTGACAAGCAAACATGCTGTAACCGGAAGCATGAAAGTTGCCGCTCTTGAGGGAGCACCCAAAGGAATTCGCGTCAATTCAATACATCCTTCTCCGGTCGATAATCGGATGATGCGCTCACTCGAAGAGGGATTTGCTCCCGGCGAAGGTGAAGTCGCTAAAGTACAGTTTGAACAAACGATACCGCTCGGACGCTATGCCAACAACGACGAAATTGCCAAACTCGCCCTGTTCCTCGCCTCCGATGATTCCTCATTTATCACCGGCGCTCAATACCCGATCGACGGCGGAATGACGACCTGAGTTTGAGTTCAGTTTTAAGTCTCAAGTCCGCCAGCCGGTCGGAGGCTCCGCCGACCCTATTACTCCACCCTCAAGGGACTGAATCAGCCATCAAGCAAATCAAACCCTCAAGGGACCGGCTCTGCCGTCCCGCTGTTTATAAAAAATCTCCAAATCCACACTCACAAATCTTGTCCCTAAAATGCATAACTCATCTCCGGGCTTTGGTTACTATTGTCCCACCACCCTTCGGCGGACGCTGCGCTGCTCAGGATGGATATATGAATTGGCATAAGACTCAGTTATGCGGGACGGCAGAGCCGATCCCTCAAGAGAGATTTAATAATTATAGGATATTGAAAATTACGATCCTTTAAGGAATCAAACGAAACAAACAACCTCATCCCAAAACCAGCTGCGGAGCAGCGCAACATATGGTAGATGAACAAGCAATCAACAAGTTCAGTGTGAGGAGTTCATTACACCATAAAAACCTACAGTTTAACCGACGAGCATCAGATTAATTGCAAAAACCAACCAACCAGAATCAATTTCACCAGAGCCAACATCCATATGGGAGGGCAGCAGATCCGCTCTCTGGAGGGTTTGTACCACATTTGAAAACCAAAGATCCGAAAAAAAACATTTCATCTCCGACCCATGCTCGTCGGCAACTATTCGGCCAATAATAAACTTAAAGCCTCCTCTCTATTATTCATGATTTTACAATAACCCCGCGCTTCGCACGAGGCTATTGTTATTTAATCCCTTCAGGATTAGCGGGCGTTGTTTTTTGCTTTCATTCAGACCAACTGAAAGGATCATTCAATCATATTTAAACATTTAATTTATAATAATTTAACCCCAAACATACCCAATCATACCTACGAAACGATCACAACGGGATCAAACACGAATAACACCGTACAATGCGTGGTGACAGAAGTACAAATCCACGCCCACAACAACACTGAAGAGGTCGAATTAGAAAGGCCAGAAAACCATAAAAAACCACCCATCCTGATCCGCCACTCGGGGGACAAAGGATAGCAGGGAACGACTCAAATCAGGGCTACTAATTCATTATTCCACAGAATGAAATAGTGCCCAAGCCTTGGCTTACCCCTTCACATCACCCTTCGACGGACGCTGCGCTGCTCAGGATGGATTTGGGTGGCAAGAACTAAACCGCATTCTATTTTCCTCGAACTGTAATCCAACCTGCAACCATCTAATCCACCGGACTACAAATCAAGCTCTCAAGTCCGCCAGCGGTCGGAGGCTCCACCTTCCCGCTGTATAAAATAATCTCCAATCCACCACCCTCAACTCTTTCTGTTAATTAACGAACTCTGTGGGTATCTTTGGCTGTTTGTTCTCAGGCAAACAATCGCTTTCTTAATCCAAAACAGATCTTTTTTCATGGCGCTGACGTCCTTAGCACGCACCTGCTTACATCATCTCCCAACAGAACGCATTTCCGGTCTTGTTCAATCAAACAAGCATATTCAGTTGAAACAGTTTGCAGGATCTCTCCCTTCTGTTCTTATGAATGGCATAGCTCCCGATGATAAATTTACCGTTTGCGTGTTACCCGATTTTGAATCCGCTCGATTTTTTGAAGCCGATCTAAAGGAGCTCGGCTCAGAACAAGTGTACTTCTTTCCTCCTACTTTCCAACATCCGTACGACAAAACGCAGCTTCACGAAACTTCCGCGTTGGTAGAGCGCTCTGAAGTGTTAGGTCAGATTTCACAGGCAAAAGGCGGTATCATTGTAACATCTGCTGATGCGTTGTTTTACAATGTCCCAAGTCCGGAGGATTTTCAGAAACAAACGCTAACTATCAAAAAAGCCACTCAGTTTCCGCTCGAGGATCTAATCGATCAGATTATAGATCTGGGTTACAACAGAGAATCGTTTGTGGAAGCGCCCGGAGAGTTTTCTCAGCGTGGCGGAATTTTGGATATCTACCCGTTTAATTCTCAGTATCCTGTGCGAATTGAATTCTGGGGAGATGAAATCGACTCTATTCGCGAGTTTGACCCCGACAGTCAGCGCTCAGTCGCTTTCCTTGATGTTACCCGACTTGTGCCCAATGTTGAGGGATTGGTCAATGCTGACGCCAAACCGCTGTTTTCTTATCTGCCGAAACAACCAACTCTCTATTTGCAAAATGAGACGTTTATTCGACAGTCAATGGATGATTTGCTGGCTGAAGCAACCAAACGATTTGAGAATCAGAAAGAGGACGATGATCTAAAGCATCCGGATGAGTTTTTCTTTACATGCGATCAGCTGAATAATTATCTCAGTGATAAAGCTGTTATCTTTCAGGGATTAACCGATGCCGCATTCTCTGACGAACAGGTTGTTACTTTGAACGCTTCTCCTCAGCCCGAGATGAACGCTTCGGTGAAACTACTCCGCGAAAACCTCGGTCTTATGTCAAAACAGAGTTACGATACGGTGATTTTGTGTGATAATGAGGCGCAGAAAGATCGTTTTGAAGAACTACTCGGAGAACCTGGTCCCGCAGCGCGATACTCACTCCAACTCGCCACACTTCACGAAGGGTTTCAGCTTCACGAAGCCGGTTTAGCGGTTTACACCGATCATCAGATTTTCAATCGCTACCATCGTCCCAAGAGCAAACAGAAAGTCTCCCACAAACGCGGTGGATTATCAATGAAGGAGATTCAGGATTTGAATGTGGGCGATTATGTTGTGCATGTCGATTACGGAATCGGGAAATTCAATGGATTCCGACGCATCAAGGTAAAAGACGTGATGCAGGAATCGGTGATGCTCGAATATCAGGCAGGCTCTACCCTTTTTGTAAACGTTTCGAGCCTGCACAAGCTTCAGAAATATTCCGGGAAAGATGGTGTTGCTCCCAAAGTCACTAAATTGGGAAGCGGCGAATGGGCTCGGAAAAAGTCAAAAACGAAGAGCAAGTTAAAAGACATAGCCCGTGATTTGATTGAACTCTACGCCAAGCGAAAATCACAGGAAGCGTTTCAATTCTCGCCCGATACCAAATGGCAGACTGAACTCGAAGCCTCGTTCATGTTCGAGGAAACGCCCGATCAGATGAAAACCATTGACGCCGTTAAAACCGACATGATGGCCGATTTTCCAATGGACAGGCTGGTGTGTGGTGATGTGGGATTTGGCAAGACAGAAGTGGCAATACGAGCCGCCTTTAAAGCTGTAAACGATGGAAAACAAGTTGCTGTGCTTGTTCCAACCACCATTCTGGCTGATCAGCATTTTAAAACCTTCAGCGAGAGAATGAAGAATTTTCCCGTGCGTGTGGATGTCATCAGCCGATTCAGATCAACAAAAGAGCAAAAAACAATTATTGAAGACACAAAGAAAGGTAAAATTGATGTTTTAATCGGAACTCACCGAATTACATCCAAAGACATAAAATTCCGTGATCTGGGATTAATGGTGATTGATGAAGAGCAGCGCTTTGGCGTTTCTATAAAAGAACGGTTAAAGCAATATCGTGCCACGGTCGATGTGCTCACACTCTCAGCTACGCCCATCCCGAGAACGCTTCACATGTCGCTCATGGGCGCACGTGACCTTTCTACCATCAACACGCCGCCTCCCAACCGACAGCCGGTTCTGACGGAGATTCACAGCTTTAATGAAGAGATAATTCGAGACGCTATCATGCAGGAAGTGGCCCGTGGCGGACAAGTATTCTTCATCCACAACCGCGTGCAAAACATGTCGGTATTTACGGAGATGATCCGCAAAGTTGTTCCCAATGTTCGTATTCGCTCGGCGCACGGGCAGATGTCGGGCAAAGAGTTAGAGAAAATTATCGGCGATTTTTATCATCATAAATTTGATGTACTTGTCTCAACCAATATTGTTGAAAACGGCATCGATATCTCAAACGCCAACACCATTATCATTAATCACGCTCAAAACTTTGGACTGGCCGAGCTCCATCAATTGCGTGGACGTGTGGGTAGATCGAACCGAAAAGCATTTTGTTATTTGATAACTCCCCCCTTCGAAGACCTCAGCGTTCATTCCAGAAAACGCCTTATGGCGCTTGAAGAATACTCCGATTTGGGTTCTGGGTTTAACATAGCCATGAGAGATCTTGACATTCGTGGCGCCGGTGATGTTTTAGGTGCCGAACAAAGCGGATTTATAAACGAATTGGGATTTGATCTCTACAACAAAATCCTGAATGACGCTATTAAAGAGCTCAAAGAAACAGAGTACAGCGGTGTATTTGATGATGTAAAAACTCCGGAAGAAACGCCTGACACCGTTATTGAGATCGATCTGGAAGCGATTATAAATAATGATTATGTGGAGGATGATGTTGAAAGACTTAATCTCTACCGTCGCATCGCCCGCGCTAAAACAGATCTGGAAATTGATGAATGGGTCGAAGAAGTAAAAGACAGATTTGGGCCGCTCCCTAAATCAGTAAAAAACTTAATAACTGTGGCCAGAATCAGGCTCTACGCGTCTTCACGATACATTGAGAAGGTTACCATCCGCGCTGACAGAATGTGGCTGCAATGCCCGTCCAATAAAAAGGAGAGCGGACAAAAATTCTACGAAGACGGACGATTTAAAGAACTCTTTGAGGAAGTTCAGAAGAATGCGGGAGACCGTCTTCAGCTCATTCAAAAAGAACATGTGGTCCGGTTTATGATAAAAGAAATTCCTGATCTTGAAGCCGCCGAATTTTTCCTGAAAAAATTGTTTAACGAATCAATTACAGCACATGAACTTATCTGAAGCGGCTAATTTGCTGAATAAAGGAAACGTTGTCGCTTTCCCCACTGAAACCGTGTATGGACTTGGCGCAAGGTGGGATCATCCGGAGGCGATCGATCAAATATTTTCGCTTAAAGGCAGGCCAAACGATAATCCACTCATTGTCCATGTTTCAACCCGCGAACAACTTGATCTGTTAGCAGTAAAACAATCTGATTTAACAAACGCCATCATCGATCATTTTTGGCCCGGACCTGTTTCCATCGTTTTTCCAAAAAGAGCAACCGTGTTAGACAGAATAACGGCGGGACTTCCAACAGTAGCGGTGCGTATGCCCAATCATCCGCTCGCGCTTCAGCTCATCGACCAAACCGGCCCGTTAGTCGCTCCGAGCGCTAACATCAGCGGCAGGCCAAGTCCGACCAAAGCAGAACATGTTACGAACGACTTCAATTGCAAAGTCCCCGTGCTTGACGGCGGACCATGTTTTGGAGGCCTTGAATCCACTGTATTAGAAATATTGGATAACAACACTGTACGTATCCTCAGACCGGGACTTATCACCGAAGATATGCTCAAAAAAACTCTGGATGTATTAGTTACAGACAAGGTTTCAGAATCAGAGAAAAACGAGGCAAACACACCGGGAATGCGCTACTCTCACTACAAACCCGATGCTGATATTCACTGGTGGAACGGGAATTTTGATGATGAAGGGGAAAAAGATCAATCATCATCCCTGTATATAAAAATTGAGGCACGGCCTTCTGATATTGAAAATCTAATTCACCTGGCAGGATTTGACGTACTTGCAAATTCTCTTTACGATCTGTTTCGCTCAGCAGACATCCGGGGAATTGAAAACGTATTTATCGAACAATTTGAAAGAGATCGTCACCCGCTTGCCCCGGCCTTGATTAATCGAATTGACAAAGCTGTTAACAGCTAAAAACGCTCGAAACCTTAACCAGCAGGAACCGAATACAAATTCGGGATAAGGACAATTCAAACAATAAGCAGGTATCCATGATGAAATTATTCAAAACTCTTCTATTCCTTTTAATACTGCTGATTTCAGGTCAATTATCAATATTTGGGCAGAATAATGATAATAAAAACGAATTTGAGCGGGATAACATCCTTGCGCCCATTGTCACATTATTTGACAGTATGCGCGCTCAGGACACCACACTACTTCGCAGCACTTTCATTGAGAATCCTTATCTGGGCACTATTTCAGGACCTGTTGAAAATCTGAGCTACCGGGATGCCTCAACCTTAGATGATTTCGTAAATAGTATTGGCAACCACAGCGGTTCTCAGCTCGATGAACGGATTAACACTGAGAATATCATTATTCAATCAGACGGAATGATGGCAACAGCCTGGGTACCCTATCAGTTTTATGTAGGTGATACGTTTTCACACTGCGGGGTGAATGTTTTTATTATGATGAAAGATGAAGCGGGAAACTGGAAAACCACTTCTATCACCGATACGAGAAGAAAAGAAAGCTGCGAGATTTAATAATCCGGATTAAAAAAAAAGAAAAGCCGACTCACAGTTAAGCAACTCGGCTTTCAAAAATTCTTAAGACTCATTTCGTTTTTTATGAGCGTTCAGCCCGTTTCCTCAGACTACCGAGCAGGGCGTCAAATCCATTACGATTTATGATTCTCTGAAATGAACGCTGATAAGATTCAGCCGTAGAGACGTCATCAATAATCATGTCGCCAATCATCCAATCTCCGTTTACTTTCAGCATTTCGTATGAGACCGGTGTTGTGACGTTCTCAAGAGATGCGGTTGTTTTAACATAAGCTGAATCACCATGCACATCAACGGTATTGTAGATTACGTCTGCGCGATAAATATCAAGCTTTGCAAGAGACTGGTCGCGAATAATACTGGCAAACAGATTGATAAACTCTTCTCTTTTTTCAGGGGAAATTTCATGAAATGTTTCCTGGAGAGCGATCTCAGCCAGATTTTCAAAAAAGATAATACCGTTAATCAGCTCTTTCAGCTGGCTTTTTTGCTCTTCGGTGTACTCGGTACCTTTTGGGCCCATCACCTC
>Ga0136600_1001066_pt1 | contig 13256 bp, 13 predicted proteins | sample AntRauMFilla2698_FD_104634 | JGI IMG/M metagenome (GOLD analysis project Ga0136600, IMG submission 104634) | Saline lake microbial communities from Rauer Islands, Antarctica - Metagenome Filla 2 #698 | ecosystem: Environmental > Aquatic > Non-marine Saline and Alkaline > Saline | place...
AAACAGCTTCGCATTCTTTATCCAAAAATATCTTTGGGTAACATGCAGGCTACCTTCTAAACCATTTAATTTAACCTTGGATTTTAAGTAATTATCCAACTGAGGAATGGCTTCATTAGGAAATGAAACCTTAAAGTCTATTGTAAAAATATTCTTAAAGAAGCTACTCTCAAGGTTTAAGACCTCTACTGACTCATTACCTCTATTTAGGTAGGTCTTCTTGACCTCAAATCCCCTAAGCTTAAATGGTAGTTTATTAAAAACGAGACTTTTATACTCTTTGAAGATCTCCTCCACCTTCAAGTCTTGAGGTGTATCATTTAAGGCTGGTGGTAGTTCCGCAATTGACTCCACTATACTCACCTTGCCAATCGAGAACTCTTTGGAAAAAAGGTCTCTTAATCCAAACTGTAAGCCAACCTTCCCAGCATTTAGGTAATAATTCTCTTTTTCAAACCTCAAGTTTATTAGACTCGTCGAAAGGGGTAGTAGAGATAGTCCGATTCTGTCAAAGGTCAAAGTTGCTTGGTACTTTTTAGATACATAACTTGATACTCTTTTGCTCAGCATCCCACCAAACCGTTCAGTTTGGATAAGCTGTGAGGTGCCTATTACTAGAATAAGCAGCACAAATACAACAAATATGAATACTCTATTTGTTTGCTTCAATTTGCCTTATCCTCTCATCTGTAAGTCTATATCCAGGACTTAACTTTTTCACATCCAAGTAACCTCTTAGGGCCTGACTAAAGTAGCCTAAAGAAAAATTCGCCTCAGCCCTTAAATAAAGAAATGTAACCTTCTCACTTTTCACCAACGGAGTTTCTGCGAGCACATCTTCTGTCAGATCTTTTGCCTTAAAGTAATCACCTGCGGCCAATAAGGTATCTACATTTAAAAATTTTGCATTGATATATTCATTCTCAGGAAGATTGCTCCAAATAAGCTTACTTAAAATGTGTAAAGAGACCTCAGGTAACTTTAAAAAATTAAAGCTAATAATAATGTCTTCATAATTCTTTGAGATATAACTAGGATCAAAGTGATTAACCATTACCTTAAAATCTTGAATGCTTCCCTCTAGGTCATCACCTGGCGCAACCTCAACTAAGGACTTTAAATCTGGACCATCATCTCGCAGCCCCTTACCTCCTAACCCCTTGATCAGCTCATTTGCTATTTTACTTTTTGGGTCTTGCTTTATTAGACGATAGGCAACCTTGAGAGCATCCGCATTCTTACCGGTTTCTATAAGAAATACTATCTTCCTCTCAAGGGCCCTCCCCTCATCTCCGCCATCGGCTTGAAATAAGTCCTCTCCGAGATCATGTTCCTCATCCCTAAGTAAACTTAGGGGTAGGCGGTCACTATAGAAATCGATCTTTTCTAAATCCCCCGAAAACTGTGCAATTGCCCGCCCGACAATCAAAAGGTCATACTTTTCTACAATATTTAGTGTCTCGGACAAAATATCATGATCAATACTTTCATTTAACCAAACATCTTGAATTAGCTTTACCACTCTTTTTCTACTTAAAGACAACCTCAAGTTACTCGAAATCACCTTCCACAAGAACGTTCTGATCTCCTTTGAGCTTTGCCAGTAAGTAGTACTATGGGATGTAAGAGAGAGTAGTGTTAAACAAACCTCCTCCTCTTCCTCTTCCACCGCTTGGATCACTTTTAAAATTTCTACAATACCACTAATGTTACCGGCAAGAATCTGTGCGTAGATTTCCCAGTATCGAGACTCGCTATCCGAAAACATGTCTGTATTGTCACTTATAAAAATAATTATTGAGTCGGGTTTTTTTTCTTTGCATAACCTTTCAAGGATAATACTGCTACACTTTTTAGCTTCGTACACTTCGCCAGACTTTATTCGCGCCTTAAATACTCTTTCTAAATAATAGGTATCTTCTGTTTTTGAAAATAAGCTTTCATTTATTTCTGCAGATTTATCATAAACGCCAGTTTCAAAATAACTATCACTAAGAAGCTCTAGTATCTCGATGCTATCTTTTTTCTTAAGAGACTTATTTATTTTTTGAATTTGTTCCGAGACATGGATTTTTTGTTCTGTGGACAAAGGATCCTGACGCAAGGATGCCTCATAAAACTCTAGAGATTTATAAAAGTGACTTCTTTTATAATTTTCTTCGGCTAGCTTAAAATAATGCAATCACCAACACCTTGAAATACAGTCTAACTATTTAATTTTACTGCATTTTCAGGTTTAAAAAGTTGGTAGAGTAATTATTTCCCCTGAAGTCTTCATCCATCAAAATTTCAATATGAAGTTCTTTATTTGTATCAATTCCCTCAATTACTGTTTCCCGTAATGCGCGGAGCATTCTATCAATACAAGTCTTTCTATCCTTTCCGTGGACGATTACTTTCGCAATCATAGAGTCGTAGAATGGCGGTACCTTATAACCAGAATAAATAAAGTCATCAACTCTGACTCCAAAACCAGCAGGACGATGATAATGGAGTATTTGACCCGGACTTGGCATACCAGTCTTTGGATTCTCAGCATTTATCCGGCACTCGATTGAATGGCCAAAAAACTCTATATCCTCTTGCTTAAGAGAGAGTAAGTTTCCCTGGGCACTCAAAATTTGTTGAGCAATTAAGTCAATTCCAGTTCTCTGTTCAGTAACAGGGTGCTCCACCTGAATACGAGTATTCATTTCCATAAAGTAGAATTTTTCTTCGTCTTGGTCATAGAGGTACTCGACGGTACCAACAGAATCATAGCCAACATGTTCAGCAAGCTTCACAGCTGATTGACAAATTTCTTCTCTTTTTTCATCAGTAAGAACTGGACAAGGACTCTCCTCTACCACTTTCTGGAATCTTCTCTGTACTGTACAATCTCTCTCTCCAAGGTGAACCACATTCGCATGCTTATCAGCTAGAATTTGTACTTCAACGTGACGCGGATTTGTAATATATTTTTCAATAAAAAGAGTATCATCTCCAAAGCCAGCCTTTGCCTCTGTCTTTAGTCTTTGAATATTGACGAGTAGGTCAGCCTGCTTATCAATTCTTTTCATCCCCCTGCCACCGCCTCCGGCAGAAGCCTTAATCAAAACAGGGAAACCCATTTCATCAACAGCTGATAAAATATCTTTATCAGTCATTTCATTTACTTTAATTGGTTTTAAAACTGGCAAGCCGGCTGCTTCCGCTATCGCCTTACTCAAAATCTTATCGCCCATTTTCTCAATGCATTCAGTGTTTGGCCCAATAAAAGCAACTTTCCACTTCTCACACAATTGAGCGAACTCACGGTTTTCACTTAAGAATCCAAAGCCTGGATGAATGGCATCAGCACCAGTTATTTCAGCTGCTGATAAAATTGCCGGAATGTTAAGGTAACTAAGGGAGGACTTCGCCGGACCGATGCAAACAGATTCATCAGCTAGTTTCACATGAAGGGAATGCTCATCAGCAGTAGAGTGAATACAGACTGTTTGCAAGCCCATCTCTCTGCAGGTCCTTAAAATTCTAATAGCTATTTCGCCACGATTGGCGATTAATATTTTTTTAAACTTCATGTAAGATGCCTAAGGTTTTACTTTGAATAAGACTTGTCCGAACTCAACATAAGTTTCGTTTTCAACGCAAACTTCTGCAATCTCACCACTTATCTCACTCTCAATCTCATTCATGATTTTCATGGCTTCAACAATACACAGGGCCTGACCTTTTGATATCTTGTCGCCGGCTTTAACGTATGGGCCAGTATCCGGTGAACTCGAACGATAAAAAGTACCAACAAAGGGAGAGGTGATCTCTAGTAAGCCATCACTTACAGCAGCCTTCGCAGAAGAACCGATCGCTGTTGATACCCCAGCCATAGGCGATTGCATTAAAGACTGAGAGTAAACAGGAGCTTCGCCCCCTATCTTTACAGAGTACTTCTCATCGCCATTTTCATATTTAAGTTCTGATACGCCAGAAGATTTTGCTAATTCAATAAAGTCTTTAAGCTCTGCTATTTTCATAAAACTCTCCTAAGAGTTAACTCTCTCAACATACTCACCAGTTCTTGTGTCTATTTTTAAAACCTCTCCAGTTTTAATAAAAAGAGGCACATTTATTTGAAGACCTGTCTCCATAATTGCCTTTTTTGATCCCCCTTGAGCAGTATCACCCTTTAAACCTGGGTCAGTCTCATCTACTTTTAAGTTTACAAAAGTTGGCGGCTCAATAGAGATGGTCTTACCTTTATAATAAAGAACACTTAGGCGAATGCCCTCTTGTAGGTAATATTTCATATCTCCCACTTGTTCACTACTAACATGAATCGTTTCGTAATTCCCCTGATCCATAAAATTAAACCCATCAGGGTCAGAGTACATGTACTCCACTTCTTTTTCGTCTAAGTCGGGCTTGGTGACTCCAGTTGAAACACCTGATTTATAAGTTCTCTCAAGAACACTTCCGTCCTCTAGGTTCTTCAAGCGTACCTTAACAAAGGCGGAGCCCTTTCCAGGATTTGTAAAATCAGACTTCACAATAGCGTAAGGCTTGCCATCAACCTCAACCTTTAAGCCTTTTTTTAAATCTGTTGTCTGGTAGTCCATCTTATTCTCCGTTAATCTTTTCTAATAAATATTGAAAAGCTAAAAAGTAGCTCATTTTTCCGAACCCTTCTATAACACCATCGCTTGCGCCTGAGGTTACCTTTTGCTTTCTAAAGTCTTCTCTTTGGTAAGTATTTGAGAGATGAACTTCAAGCTTAGTGCCCTGAAATGCCTTTAAAGCATCATAAAGAGATACGGAAGTATGAGTTAAGCCTGCTGGGTTAATGATAATAGAGTCTTGCTTATCAATCGATTCGTGAATTTTCTCTATAAGCTTGGACTCACTATTGGATTGAAACCATTCAATGACAAAACCCCTTTTTTCAAAAGACTTTTCAATAAATAACTCAATATCTTTCAGGGTATCCTTTCCATAAACTTCCGGCTCTCTTGTACCGAGCAAGTTAAGGTTTGGCCCCCCTAAAACTAAAACGTTCATCACACCTTCTAAAGATAAATTTAGTGCATGACGCTATCAGGTGACCCCTATAATTGTAAAGGAACAAAGTACCGGGATTGCGCCAAGCATTACTCGCAATTAAGACGATTGGCGCGCTCTCGAAGCTCTTTTGCAAAATCATCAAAAACCTGTAGACCAATATCAGGGGCGTCCTCTGGGACTAGAGTTTTATCAAAAGCTGCCATCAGATTTTCATGACCGCTATTGTCCTGTCCATCCGACTCGGTTTCAGACTCAGCCTCGATTGACTCCTCAAGGGAGTCATCTGAAGAAGTCTTCTTAAGGCTTGCTAGCTTTTCTTTGCTCGACGCGCTATTAGGCTGAATTTCTAATATTTTTTCAAGAATCTCTATCGCTTTTTCTTTGTAACCTTGCTGAATATAGAGATCAACCAAGGTGTGGGTGATGACCGGTGTGCCATCACTTTCTTCTACACTCTCAACTTCTTTAGCTTCTACTCCGGCTTGTTCATTCAGCTCTACTGTCCAAGAATCTTCTTCTTCAAGCTCTTCGTCTTCTTTTAGCCTAGCGAGATCTACCTGAATCCACTCATCTATTTCTTGATCATTTAACGGCGAGACATTAATTTTATCCACATCAAACTTAATATCTTCTTTTGTGGCCTGAACAGTTACCTCTTCAAGCTCAGCCTCAAGTTCGATAACCTTTTTAATAACCTCTTGATCTTTCGGATTGAGATAGAGGAGGTATTTGTAAGCATCTAGCGCTTCTTCTTTATATCCAGTTAAATAAGCTCCTTCTGCAAAAAGCTTTTGAACCTTTATATTATCTCTATTTTTTGAAATTAATGGTCTAAGTGTTGAAAACACTAGGGCATACTCGCCCCTGTCGAAATAACATTGTGCTAGTGCAATATAGCCAAATAAGTAGTCTGGGTTGTACCTCAAGCCTTTCTTTAAAACCTTAAAGGCATTATCAATCAACCCTACCTTTCTATAAGCTTCCGCAAGTGGCGCAAATACTCGTGACCTTGGATCATCCTCAAGACTTTTTTCATACTTAACAATTAAGGGGCTAATTCCTCCCTCACTCACAGACTAACTCCTCTCGGTAATTCCAGCTTCTTCCTGGTTTATAATCCGAGGAGTGATGAATATAATCACCTCTCGCTTCTGAGTTCTGGGATTGAATTGATTTCTAAAGAGCCAGCCCAAAATTGGAATATCTTTTAGATAAGGGACACCTGATATTGTTTCCGTCTTTATATATTCATAGACGCCGCCAAGAACAATTGTAGAGCCGTTATCGACTAATACATTCGTCTGAATATTATTTCCAGTTTTATTTGGAGGCAAATCATCACTTACCTGTTCTGCGAAATCTTCTTTTTGAATAATGATGGCCATAGAGATTGAACCTTCATTAGTAATTTGAGGAGTAACCTCTAGCTGAAGCACTGCTTCTGCTGTTTCAGCACCAGATGTTGTCGCATCCCCTGCACCACTTATAACCCTATAGGAAACGGTTCTTGTCGATTTCAAAATAGCCCTTTGCTTATTCTGAGTGACCACTTTTGGAGAAGAAATAATTTTACCTTTGGATTCGGACTCAAGTAACTGAAGCCTAAAATCTAAGTCGAAAACCCGCCCAAACTGAGCAATCCCAAGCTGAACAACGCCATTATTTGTTGAGTTTCCAATACTCCCCCCTGAAGAGTTGAAGGAGAACCCAGGTCCGCCATTTGTTCCATTTCCAGCCACACCGACATCGGATAAACCTGATCCCTGCTGTCCAACAGGATCGTAACTAAAGTTAAAGCCATTTTCTAAACCAATGTTTTTTGAATAACTTTCAGAAACTTCAACAATTCTTGACTCAATCAGAACTTGAGGGGTTTGAGTATCTAAGACCTCAATAATTTTTCTCATCTTTTCGATAACATCTGGAGTGTCTTTTATTATTAATGAGTTGGTTCTTATATCCTCACTTATCCTTCCTCTCTCCAGCGTTAGGTACTCGGTTAGAATTTTAATTAATTCTTTTGTCTCTGAGTAGCTAATTGGGAAAACCTTTGTTACCAAAGGTTCTTGCTTAATAGTGAGCCTCTTTGCCTCAGCTTCTTTTTGCTTGTCCTCTGTTGCTGTTGCCAGGGTTTGGATCATTAAAATAATTCCGTTTTTCTTCGCAACGAGCTTATTTAAACCAAGAAGAGTATCAAGAGCCTGATCCCAAGGAACATTGGTTAAGTTTAGACTTAAGGGAGCGAGTTTCTTCACCTCATCTGTAAGAATAATATTGAAGCCGGATGCTTCTGCAATCATCTTCAAAAGGTCTTCAACAGAAACATCTTTAACATTTAGAGAGATTTTCTTCCCAATATATTTTTTCCGCCCCGCCATGGTTAGGTTTTCAAGAATATCTTCAACAGAATCCGAGCGAGGCACGAGTAGCTTTCCAACACTAACCTCCTCTTCACTTACCTTCTCCTCAAAAGACTTTGCCTCAGACATGTCCCTTTGGTCAAAAACACCAAAACGATTTTCAATCTCCAAGACAATTCTATTGGCCTTTCTTTTAAGAATGGATCGGACATTATCTCTTAACTGAAGTGCAATACGAACTTCATCCTCTGCACCTGGCTTCTTGTAAGATGAAACAAAGACAACACTTCCTGAAAACTCTGAAGTATCAAAAGCCCTCATCACTCTTTCGCTTGCTTGAGCACCCTTTATATCTAAGATAATTTGCTTGTCTTCGAGAACAGCAAACTTTTTAGCGGGAACCTTGTTGCTATCTAAGACAACTTCAAGCTCAGATATTTCTCCAACCTGCCTAAAGTTTATAGCTTCAATAGTTGATGCTTGAGTTTTTGGCTTCTCTTCAAGCTGAACCTGTAATTCATCTTGTGCTAAAGCCATGGGGGTAAGACAATAAAGTACTGTCAAAAATATGTGAAAAATTCCTTTTTTCATATCCACTCTTCCATAAGTAAAAGGACATAACCTAATGAAAATTATAGCATCCACAATGAATTTGTGCGAGGGGTTTAATCTAGAATTAACTAGAGAACTTCCGAAGAAACGGGGATTATTGTTTCTATGTATTCATCTTGATCGTAAACATTTCTAATCTTCTCCACCAACACGATACCGCCCGGCACAATGGCGCGAACCTCCGCGTCATTTTCTCCAATAACCATTCCTTCCTTTATAATATAGGTTTCGGGACTTAGGTTTGCTTGTCCAATAACCACCTTTGCAATGGCCCTTCTGTTTTTACCAAGTAACACGCCGACTATTCGGATTTTATTAAGGGGAAATTCATTGATGGTTGGAAGATTGGAATACTTATTATTCTTGAGAAAGCCACCGTATGTTTTTGACCTTACGCCAATCTTTCGCCTCTTCCTCTTAAAGGGATCCCTCATATCAAGGGGATTCTTTATGGAAGTTGCTCCATCTTTAAAAATAGGAAGTGTTGACGCCCGACCGCCTTTAGCAGACTTCTTCTCTGTTTCTTTAGCTGATTGCTTTGGCACAGCTTGAGGTCTCTTAGCCCCCTCCTGAGAGTTAGCTGAGAAAACGACAAATATGATTGGCAACAATAGTTTTATGAGAAACTTCATTTCTTCTTACCTTTCTTTTTTCCCTTTTTCCCTTTTCTCTTTACCGGCTTTTTATTTTTAAAATCAGTTTCGATTTTGGAAATCCCTCTCTCTTCTATGTGGTCGGGATTATATCGATAGGCCTCTACCGATATTTTTGCATTTACCAGTTGGAAGCGGCCTCTTTGCTTATCTTCAGATTTTTTAATTTCCAAGGCCCTAATATTTAGTAGCCTCTCACTCGCACCAATCTTTTCAAAGAAAATTAGAAATTGGAGAAAAGTCCCTGAAGCTGAAAGGTCATATCTCTTTGTGAAGTAAAAACCTTTATTCTCTTCAATTCCAGGGGAGAGGAATATATTCTTTATATTTAAGCTCTCTGCGAGTTTTTTAATAAGACCAAGGTTTTCGGCATCTCTAATGGTCTCGGGAAGTTTCTTTTGAAGTTTTTCTACCTCCATAGCAACGATCTCAATATTTTGCTTAGCTTCTTCAATATCTCGAAGGTAGGTTTTTATCTGCTTTTTTTCTTTTTTCGCTCTTCTTATTTTACCTTCTATGGCTGGAATTCGTTGCTCAATACTCGTAATTACCTCAGTGTGCTCCATCCAAGCACCATATAGCAAAAAACCCCCATAGCCGAGGATCCCAATCCAAACATATTGTAAAACCTTCTCCATAAGCCCTACCTAAAATCCCTCATTCTTAAAGGGGTTATAAAGCTTAACCTCACCCTTGATCTCAAATTGCTCTACTCGAAAATCTACACCTTGGAACTTTTCCTCTTCAGTTTTACTTTCAGCTAGTTTAAGAGTTCGTCCAAAAAAGATACTTTGATTAACATCAACGAGAAACTCACCAATACTCCGATATGTCTCAGCACCACCATTTATAATAACTTCATTTTGATCTGTTATCTGTAAAAGGTTTAGCCATAAATCGTCAGGTGCAGACCGTGCGACTTTTTCTAACAAATATCGAGGATTTGTCTTCTCTTTAATAATCTTGTCAACTTGTTCACTTCTTTGTTTCAGACGCTCTATTTGTCTATTAAAAGCCATAAGTTGATCTTTAATATTTTGGTTCTTACGAAGATCGACTTGTAGCTTTTTTAATTCATTATTGAGGTCCAAGGCGACTTTATTTTTTTCTGCCTGTAATTCCTTAAAGTAGTCCTTTGCAAAGTCCACTGGATACTTAGCAAAAAGAGACGAGATAATAATGGCTTTCCAGGGAAGCTTGGCAAAGTCTATTCCAAGCACAACTGGTGCTTTAAATGCTTTCTTCTTCTCTAGTAGGTTAATCTCAATCATAACTAAGCTTTTCTCATTGCAAGTCCCAAGACCTGCACCCCACGGTAGGCGATTTGATTTATTTCTTCTTCAGTAAAATTCTTCTCTTTGTAATCAATTGCATCAAAAGGATTTAAGACACTAACATCAACACCCAGTAAGGCCTCAAGCCCTTCTAATATTCCTGGAATCAATGCACTCCCGCCTGTTGCCACACACGCAACAAGAGACTCATCCGAGGTTGAGCTAATATAAAAATCTATTGCTTTTTTTATTTCTGAGAAGAATGTCTCTACCACCTCATCGATGATTTCTAATATCTCTTCCGGAAGGTTGCCATTTTCATCACCTGTAATTTTTAAATCTTCGGCCTCATAGTAATTAACACCCATTTGCCTTTGAATTTCCTCTGTGATCATGACGCCACCAACATTCACTTCCTTTGTGAACATTATCTTGCCGCCCTTATAGATAGTAAAAAATGTTTTCTGTGCCCCCATATCTAAAAGAAGATAGCCTTGCTCCGGATCCATTACTTTATCACCCATAACAAACTCAAACATATTTGTTACTGCCAAAATACCAAGGTCAGCTACAACAACCTTCCCACCGGCTTCTTCCACCATTTCTTTGAAGTTAGTTATAACGTCATTTTTTGCGGCAGCAACGATCACATCAACTCCACCGCCTTCATTTTCACCAACAAGGTGGTAGTCAACTGTGGACTCCTCAATATCAAAAGGAAGATACTGCTCAGCTTCCCATAAGACCTGATCTTCAATTTCTTCTTCAGAACCACCTGCAAGTTGTAACTTTCTGGCGACAGTATTTGGACCGGAAACTCCCATGCAACAAGTAAGCGGATTAGCACCGATCTCACCTGCCGCTTGAACAATAGCTTGAACAATGTCTTCTGGTTTTTGAATTTCATCTTCAATAACAGCTCCCTCAGGTAGGGGAACCATTGCAAATTTCACTAAGGTATAGCCGTTACCTTTTTCCTCTAACTGGGCAATTTTTACCGCACTCAGTCCGATGTCTAAACCGACAATCGACTTCTTCCCAAATGAAAGGGAGCTCGTAATTTTTTTGAGTTCTTTTTTTAAATCCAAAAAATTATCCTAAAGAAAAACAGCAAAGCGTCAATGTCAATTATAACTAGCGAGGACAGGTAAATTCAAGAAATTACTATAAAGATGCATTTAAAATACTATTCATAAACCAACCATATTGGTCGGGAAAGAAAATCTGAAAAAAGGCAACAATTATAATAAAGGGGCCAAAAGGAATTGGAGTCTTTCGGTCTACTACTTTAAATAGAATCAATAAACCTCCAACTAAGGCACCGACAAAACAGCTTAAGAAAATTGTATACATCACTTGCGCAGGCCCCAGAAAAATCCCTAAAGCGCCATAAAGCTTTATATCCCCTCCACCTAAGCCAACCTGACCTTTTATCAAGTAAAATCCATAGGTAACAGCCAAAGGAAACAGTATGCCCAAGGAGGCTCCGCCCACCCAGTGAACCCAAGTTTTATTGAGTATAACTGCCGCCAAAAGGTTAATGGCGAGGTAAATATTTAAAACATTGGGAATCAGTTTGTGCTTAAGGTCAATTACAAAAATAGCGACAAAGGTGGCAAATATCGAAGTTTTAAAAAAGTAATTTAAAATTTGGGGCTGTCCTAAATCTGTTGGGGTTATAAATAAACAAAAAAGTCCAACCACTAACTCTAAAAGCGGATACTGCAGAGGAATCTTAAAGCTGCACTTTGAACACTTTCCCTTAAGGATTAGGTAAGAAAAAAGCGGGACATTCTCATACCAAGGAATCAATTTTTCACAGCTAGGGCACTTACTCCTGCTGGTAGAGAAAGGGATCTTCCTCGGAAGGCGGTAAACGACGGCAGTTAAAAAACTGCCAATGCAAAGGCCAAAAACAAATGAGAAACAGTAGAGAAGTGTCATTAGGAGAACTCTTTCTTGCGAATAATTAAAATAGAGAACACTGATAAAATTCCAAACCAGAGCAATGAATAAAGAAAGCTATTGAAAAGATAAGAGGAACTTATTAAATCGTCATATAAAACAAATGGTTTAATGTTTAGCTTTCCAAGATTTGGCATTAGAACTGAATAGATGTCGATAAAAGTTCGTACTGTACCATTGAGTTTATATAGCATTGTTTCTTTCACGCCCTCAATACCGTGGCCTGCAAAGAAAATACATATCCCCATCATTACAGTAATAATCGTTCCAGAAAGGAGTGAGAATAGAATAACGACCAATAGAACGATAACGGATTCCAAGAAACTAAAAAATATTGTCCAAGGGATTAGATAGTGCCATTGACCATCAAGATTAACATAAGAAAAGAGAACAAAGAGAGATAGACAAATAGTGTTAACGGCTAAAATACCTACTAAACCTAATATCTTCCCAAAGAGAAACTCCATCCTACCCACAGGGCGGCTTATCACCATATATAGCGTCCTGTTTTCAATCTCATTATTGATTAAGCTTGCGCCGAGAAAAATACTGATACCGATAAGGCTCAAGCTCAAACAACCTAACCCTACATCTAATGCAACCTTTGGCGCGACTCCATAACTGAACTCTGATGCTACGACAGTAACAATTAGAAGAAATAGACCTAGGAACAAAACATTAACGAGAATCTTACTCTTAAATATTTCTTTGAATGTCTGAGCCGCAATGAGAAGTATTTTCATCTGTTTTCCACATTCGACTTTTCAGAATATATCACCTCTTCAAGCGTTGGCTTCTCTGGTGAAATTTCTAAAATCTCTAAGTTTTTATTATTCACAATATCAGCAATTACTTTATTTTTAAACTCTGGGCCAACAAAACCCCTAATAGTTCCCTCCACGCTAGAGTAAACCTCGATATTATCTACCTTTTCAACTGCTTCAGGGCCTAGATTTCGAATAGCAAAACGATACTTCTTACTTTCATTAACCTTTAATATATCTGTAGTTTTTCCACTATAGAAAAGCGCTCCATTTCTAATAACAACTAGTGAATCACATATCTCCTCTACATCCGAAACAATATGGCTACTAAAGAATACAGTTACTCCCGAGGCGTTTAATTCAACAAGAGCATCTTTAAACTCTTTTCTTCCAACAGGGTCAAGACCACTTAGAGGTTCATCTAGGATAATAAAAGCTGGTGAATGGATCACTGAGGACAAAAAGCCAAGCCTCTGAAGCATTCCCTTTGAGTACCCTCTAATTGGGGAATCTAGCGCATATTCAATATTAAGTCTGGCAGACCAATTTTTCATTTGCGAAGTTAACTCTATTGCACTCACGCCTTGGAGC
>Ga0136600_1001067_pt1 | contig 13253 bp, 13 predicted proteins | sample AntRauMFilla2698_FD_104634 | JGI IMG/M metagenome (GOLD analysis project Ga0136600, IMG submission 104634) | Saline lake microbial communities from Rauer Islands, Antarctica - Metagenome Filla 2 #698 | ecosystem: Environmental > Aquatic > Non-marine Saline and Alkaline > Saline | place...
TGGCCCCACCAAGAAGGTAACAAATAATAAGGAAGACCTAAAAAAAGAAGAAAATAAAAAGGTAAATAAAAAGGTAAATAAGAAGGCATCCAAAGAATGAGTCTTGTTATTTCACTCGGTTCAAATGTTGGTGATTCAAAGTCTTATCTAGATAAGGCTAAAACTAGACTTTGCGCTTACTTTAAAATTACTGAGCATAGCAGAGTCTATCTATCTCCAGCTGTAGACTACCTCAATCAGCCCGACTTTCTTAATCAAGTTTTAGTATTTAAAACTCCTGAATTGTCTCCCACAGAGGTATTGAAAATTGTATTGGCCATAGAAAAAGATCTGGGCAGAGTTCGCAATATTGATAAGGGACCAAGGACTATCGATATCGATATTCTTTTCTGGAACCTCTTCACAATGACAGATGAAAACCTCATCATCCCCCACCCAAGACTTTTCGAGAGAAGCTTTATTGTAAAGCCTCTGCAAGAGTTAGAAATCATCAATTATCTAAGTCGAGAATTTTCTTTTCCTCAAACATTCACAAATACAGCAATGCCTATTGAGTAACATACCATTTCACTTTCTTTTTAATTTCTTTTTTAGAGTCTAAGCAAAAATTAGAGAATTAAAATTGTTCTCTATTCAATGCCAAACTATACTCATTAGATAAATATTTTCTATAAGGAAGTACCAGGATGGTTAATTTCGAACTCTCCCAAGAACAGAAAGACATTAGTGAAATGGCAATGAAGTTTGCTAAGAATGAAATGATTCCCAAAGCTAATGAATATGATCTAAAGGCAGAAATGCCTCTAGAGATCCTTTCAAAAGCATGGGAGCTTGGACTTGTTAATACTTGTATTCCAACAGATTTCGGAGGCACAGGCTTTTCAACAATGGACTCCATGATAATCACTGAGTCTTTAGCCTATGGCTGCCTTGGAATGAATACAGCCATAATGGCCAACGACCTGGCCCTTTTGCCAATCGTAATAGGCGGAAGTGAAGAACAAAAAAAGAAATTTCTTACTCCTTTCACCGAAAGCTACAAAATTGCGGCATTTTGTTTAACAGAGCCTGGTAACGGTAGTGATGCCGCTGGTATCAAAACAAAAATCACAGAAGATGGGGAACACTATATTATCAATGGCCAAAAGATGTGGATTACCAATGCTGGTTATGCTGATTTGTTTACCTTATATGGAACGATGGACCCTGCACTAAAGCATAAAGGAATATCTGCTGTCGTTATTGAAAAAGACACTCCTGGTATTGAAATTGGTAAGCCAGAAAAGAAAATGGGACACTGCTGTTCTGATACCCGTAGCATTACCTTCAAAGATGTAAAAATTCCGAAAGCCAACATGCTAGGCAAACCTGGGGATGGTTGGAAAATTGCAATGAAAACTCTCGACCACTCCAGACCAATGGTGGCAGCATCTGCGATTGGCGGTGCCCAATGTGCAATGGATTACGCGGTTAATTATTCCAAAGAGCGTCATCAGTTCGGCGGACCAATTTCAAACCACCAAATGATTCAGACAATTATTGCAGATATGGCGATGAAAATCGAGGCCGGTAGACTTTTGGTATACAAGTCTGCGTGGCTTATTGATAAAAGTGAGTCAAATACTAAACTTGCCTCTTTCGCCAAAGCCTTCTCTGCTGATATGTTTATGGAGGTCGCTACTGACGCGGTTCAGATTTACGGAGGGTATGGATATAGTAAAGAATATCCCGTAGAGAAGCTTATGAGGGATGCAAAGCTTATTCAAATTTATGAAGGGACTTCGCAAATTCAGCGTCTCGTCATAGCAAAAGAAGTACTCAAATAAATATTATAAATATTGGTAACTTAAATCTTTTAAGGAGTGAACAATGAATATTTTTGTCTGCGTAAAGCAAGTTCCAGACACCGAAACGAAGGTTACACCAAATAGCGATGGAACTTTTATTGAAACGAGTTCAATCAAATGGATTATGAATCCTTATGACGAATTTGCTGTAGAGCAAGCCCTGCTTCTTAAAACAGCAAATGCCGGTTCTACGGTAACGGTTGCGCGAGTTGGCTCCGTTCAGGACACTGAAGCACTAAGAACGGCCCTTGCGATGGGCGCAGATGAGGCGATTCTTGTTGAAGGTGATGATAACCTTGACTCATACATGATTTCAAAAGCCCTTAAAGGGGCCATTGAGAAGTCTGGAAAAACTCCTGATATTATCTTTACTGGTAAACAGGCCATCGACGATGACTGTCTACAGGTACCTCAACTATTAGCACAAATGCTCGATATGCCATCCGTCTCTGTTGTTGTTGGATTTGAGGGTGATGACAAAAAGGCAACTCTAAAGCGAGAAGTTGAAGGTGGCGCCCTTGAAGTTTATGAAGTCACAACACCAGTGCTTGTAGCCTGTAATAAAGGCTTAAACACTCCCCGTTACGCCAGCCTGCCTGGAATTATGAAAGCGAAAAGAAAGCCCTTACAAAACTTAAGTCTTGGTGACGTTGGTGTATCAGGTGATGACAGAAGAGTTAAATATAGTAATTTTCAGCTTCCGCCAGAAAAACCACCAGGCAAGAAATTTGATGCGATGGATGAGGCAAAACAAGCTGAAATTGTTGCTGAAGTAGTTGGTCTTTTAAGAAATGAAGCTAAAGTAATTTAATCAGGAGTAAAGAAATGGCAAAAGTTCTCGTATATACAGAAGTACACGACGGAAATGCAAAGTCCGTCACATTAGAAATTCTAGGAAAACTTGCGGGTCAAGAAATTGATGTTGCTTGCATCGGCGACATCTCTGATGGAGGCATCACTGCTCTTGCTGAGCATGGGGCAGGTAATATTCATAAAATAAATGGTGCCGGACTAGAAAAGTACAGTCCAGAGGGATACTCAAAGGCCATTAAAACAATTATCGATAAGGGTGGTTATGACTACGTTTTTGCTGGATCAACTTCTCTTGGCAAGGACCTTTTCCCGAGACTTGCAGGGATGTTTGATGCCGGCATGGCGACCGAAGTAACAAACTTTTTGTTTGAAGGAGACAACTTCAATGGAACAAGACCTCTTTTCGCGGGCAAAGTCTTAGCGAAAGTAGAAATTCAAGGTCCAAAGCCTCACTTTGTTACTGTTAGACCCAATGCTCTTGGAATGCCAGAGAGTAAAACTGCCGGGGCTGGGAAAGTTAACGAAGAAAGCGTTGATATTGGAGAAATTAGGGCCGCAATTAAAGAAATTGTAAAAGGAGCCAGTGAAAAAGTTGACCTCACAGAAGCTAATATTATTATTAGTGGTGGACGAGCTATGAAAAATGCTGAGAACTTTAAAATTCTTAATGAATGTGCTGAAGTCATTGGTGCGACTGTTGGTGCCTCAAGAGCAGCGGTCGACTCTGGGTTTGCCCCTCACGCAATGCAAGTCGGGCAAACGGGAAAAACGGTTGCTCCTTCACTTTATATTGCATGTGGCATTAGCGGTGCGATTCAGCATTTAGCCGGAATGCGTACCTCAAAGGTTATCGTTGCTATAAATACAGATCCAGATGCACCTATTTTTACAAAAGCTGATTATGGGATTGTTGGGGACCTTTTTAAGATCGTTCCGATACTCACTGAAGAGTTCAAAAAAATTATGTAATTTGAAAAGCCCCGTAAGGGGCTTTCATTTAAAATGAAAATCCAATTGAAGCCATTTCCTCACTCGATGGTCTTCTCTCATAACCACCAGCTTCTCTGCGTTCATTCTCAAATTCTTTTGCTTTTTCTTGGTACTCTTCATATTCTAACTCAGGCTCATTAAAACGCTCGCCGTTTACTTCTTCAAATCCATAGCCTTCATCTTCCCTATACTCTTCTTCTAACATTTCTTCTTCTTTGACTTCTGCCTCTATTAAAACTTCTTCCTTCTCAATAGGTTCTTCTTGATTAACTTGAGCCTGATCTTGAGCATACTCTTGAGCCTCAGATGCTTGGGCATTTTCAACTGCTTCTGGAACTTGTTGAGTAGTTCCTCCAAACTTACCCTCTATTTCCATTTTCTTGTCATAAGTAACAAAGTTAAGCATAGCCCCTGAAAGTGGACCCGTTGATAATCTTACTTTGATTTCATTATTTGAAATATTTGTTATGATTCCTTGAGAACCCCTACCGTCATTAAAAGTACCGTGGCCCATAATTCTAGCTTCTGTAGAAAATGATTCCGTTTGATTCTTGGTACCCATATGTAGGCTTATGTTTTCTAAAATAAGTTCTCCGTTTTTTAAGTAAGCATAACCTTCAACATCATTGCCTCTTAACACATTTCTATTCTTCTTTGGGTCTAAGCCGGAAACCAAAAATAAATCATCTTGAATATCATATTTTGGCTTTTTAGTATCTTCAACTTCCTGACCTTTCGAAAGCTCTTTGTTACCTTTCTTTACATCAGATACTTTTCTAGCCTCTACAACTTCGTAACCATCTCCAAACTCTTTAAAGAGTCCTATTGTGCCTTGAGCGGTTAACAAAGAAATTCTATAAGTCTGTTCAATATCCTGGTCTATTTGGATAGTGCTTAAATTAATAAGTTCAAAGTTTACTTCAACGTAATTAGACGAATCTTTTGAGTTGTTAAATACATCATATATTACGTTGCCTTTCTCATTTAAGACCCTTGTAATTTGCCACTTTCCATCTATTTCTGATTTTCTAACTAGGCTTACATTTTGAATTAAAGGTAGCTTCTTTGCTTCTGAAGCCACAATTCTTTTCTCAGCCGGAGCCGGGATAGAAAGATTGACTTCATTAACCTCGTCCATGAAATCTGCAGTATAAAACTTGCGATCGTAATAGGTCTCCGCCACAGCAACGAGTGAAATCACTCCCAGACTCAAAATAAATGTCTTTGCTATAGCTCTTAACGCCTTCATCTAAAACTTCCTCCGTTAAGGGATATAGATGCAACGCGCGTGCCAATACATGAACAGGGGCCGGTGCTCTCACCAGCGCCCTATGTAGCTGTAATTACAATAAAAGTGGTTAGTTTATAAACACTTAGTATCCACTTTTGTAGTAAGTTTATACAAGAACCTCAACAGGTGTAAAAACTCTGTACAGGTCTATAACTATTTCAGGCGATGAGAGTTAGTCGATTTTTGGAGTCTTTCCTAAGTAGTCGCCATGAGAAGCGCGAAACCTTTTCAGCGCTGTAACAACCAAATCTTCTATTGGAATTCCACTATTTTTTGCCATTCTCTCGAGGGACTCAACAACATCCTTCTCAAGTTTTACGGTTAACTCTTTTAGCTCACCCTGGTTGTGTGTTTGTGATTTCATAATATGTCCCTCTATTAAGCTTAACCTATCACCTTCAAAGCACCTTTCTTGCGTAAACTAACTAAAGCATTACAAGTTTGGTATTCTAAAAGTGAGCACTCTGAAAAAATATCTGATACTTTATTAAAATCTGAAATAACAGTCAAAACCTCAAACTCTGCATATGAAACAGATGGTCCCTTAGGAACAAAATCCGGAGTAATGAGTAATCTTAGGTGTGGCGGAGGTCTAAACTTTCTAGCAGAAGAGTATGCTGAATATATATACTCTGCATCTCGTTTGAAGTTTTCAAAGCTTAAATCAAAAATTGCCTCCGATAGTGTCACAATTTCTGGCTCCACAACATAGGAAAGGTTTTCGGTTTCAAGGTCATCAATAACAATATGAAAAAGCGCAGCTTTTCCCATACCACCTTTATAGTTGGCAAAAACAATAGAGCCTTCTAAAAGCGTAATTTTACCAAGGTACTTATTTGTGCCTTTCTCTAAGACGTTAATCTTTCCTGTAAAATTTAAAGACGTTTGATCCGCAACGGTCTTTATTAATGACAAGGCATCCTACCTGAAGAGTTTGTTAAAAATTCCTTTTTCTTCAATCATTTTACCAACTTTTTCAGCAATCGCCACATAGGATTTATAACCAACTTTTTCTTTAAAGTCTGTATGAGTCATATAGGGGCGGCCTTTGTCGGCACACTCTCGCATCTCTATTTCTAAAGGTATTTCGCCAAGAAAAGGTATTTCAAGTCTTTTTGCTGCATCCCTAGCTCCACCATTACCAAAGATAAAATACTTCTTTTCCGGCTCAGGAGAGAAGTAAGCCATATTTTCAACTAAACCGATGATAGGTGTTTTGACCTGCTGAAACATTTTTAAACCTTTAATGGTATCAGCTACTGCTACTTTTTGGGGTGTTGAAACAATTACCACTCCATCGACTTCTGTATTTTGAACAAGCGACAATTGGGTATCTCCAGTTCCTGGTGGCAGGTCGATAATAAGGAAATCTAACTCTCCCCAGTCCGTATCAAAAAAGAACTGGTTTAAGACGCCGCCAAGCATTGGGCCTCTCCAAATAACTGGATCGTCCTCATTTACAAATAAGCCAAAGCTTATGAATGACATGCCGTATGCCTCTAAGGGCTTAATTTTTTTGTCAGCAGTTGCCTGAGGTTTCGAACCTTGCATATCAAGCAGAATAGGCAAGGACGGGCCATAAATATCTGCGTCAAGAAGACCCACCTTAAAGCCAAGATTTTTTAGTGATAATGCGAGATTAACAGTAACGGTACTTTTTCCTACGCCCCCTTTACAACTTGAGACTGCAATAACTTTCTTAACCCCAGGTATTCTCTTTTTATTCCCGATACTACCGTGCCCAACCTTTAAATCAGCATGAGCTTCTGTTGGTTTAGAATTTTCTGGAGGTAAAGAATCGCTTGAAATCGTTTTAACTAAAATATTATCCTCTGAGTAACTTTCAGAAAGTTTTTCAATAATCGCATCTTCTATTTTTCTCTTTGTTTCGACATCGATTCCATCTCGCTTATATGTGATTATTACACCATTATCTTTTTCTTCAGCATTTACCCAACGGCTTTCCTCTGTAAAAGATTTTCCAGTAAGTGGATTCTTTATTTCCGAGAGTTTTTGTAATGTATTTTCCATAAGTGATCCTCCGCTAGAGAAACTAATCTAATTAATTGTATTTTTAAAGAGCCTTAAAGATACCAAAACTATCGACAAAAGGCTTTTTCAATATAAAGAAACCTCTGGCGCAGAGAGACAAAAACGATTACCATTAGTTAGGTAACTAAAGTGATTAAAGATACAGAGTGGCAGGATACAAAAGAAGCACCTATATAATAAACCCAAGGTTTCAAATAAAGTTTAGTCTTTATGTATGTGGCCTTGTTTTTGTATCGTCCATTATCTACCCCCTGACGATTTTTGATCTCCTAACAAGCTTTATAGGGTTTATTGGCGCAAAGTCTCCCGAAATGGCGAAAGCACTTGAGGGAAAGCGCTCGAGCCTCATTGTAATTCTAACACTTTGGCAGATTGGCTTTACCGCATTAGTTTTTATTTCCTGTATATTTTTCAGTCATAAAATCGCAGGACCTCTTTTCAAACTGCAGAAATTTCTCCAAGCCAAAAGAGATGGACTTGACCATGGTAAGCTATTCTTTAGGAAGGGTGACTACTTTCAAGAGGTCGCAGATGATTTTAATGATGCCTTTGAAGAGATTGAAGAGGAGCATCAGCAAGATCTTGCTTATCTCGAGGAGGTTAGCTCCTATATCAACAACTTAAGCATGGTTGTGCCCGAGGATAAAAAAGCAGTATTGGCCGAGATTACTTCGAAGCTCAACCAAATACAGAATCGGTTTAATCAAGAAGATTAAACTTCATAAGTCCTAGCAATGAGAAAGGAGTTCTTTTGCAAAAGGCATATCTTCTTATTATTTTTACCTCAATTTTTCTAACAATGAAAAGTTATGGGTCAACGCCTCCAATCACCGAGTCTATAGATTTAAGTAAGCTGAGAGTACCATCAAAGAACGATATCAGCTCTAGTAAATATCTTGAGGATTATTACTGGGCTTTTAGGGCCAATAAGCAAAAGCTTCAAACGAGAAGTTTTAAAAACTTTAAAAAGACTGCAACGAAACGATTTAAGCCTTATGTTCCAATACTTCGCCAGGGTGAAGAAAAATATAAAAACGTGAAGTATAAAACACCAAGAAGCTGTAAGAAAATTAAAAGCTTTGATCGCATATCCCTGCTTTTTTCTAATTTATTTTTAAATACCTGCTTAAACAACAGTGCAAATGCGATTTTTAATAATACCGGTAAACTAGAGCAGGCTGAAAGTAGTTTTATTGAACAACATCTTAAACTTCTTTTGAGCTATCGATATAGAAGCGACTTTATCACTCGAATAGAAGAAGTCGGGCCAAGAGACAAAGTCTTCATCTCCAATCTATTAAGGGAATTTATTTTAACAACCAAAACACTTCCTTCAAAACCTTTTTTAAAATACTTAATTGTCGACCAGACGCTTACTTCGTTTATTCAAAAAAACAACTTACTTGATGAATCTTCTCAATTCACAAAAGAATTCCGAAATCTCGTAAAAAACTTTAAGCGGGAGTATCTATTAGGAAACGAAGAGTTGGCGAAAGAATACCTGGAATATGGGATAGACTTTTACGAACAAAACAAGGACCAAATTAGTGATGCCGATGCTTGGGCATTATTTATTACAAGTGGTAAACGTTTAGCAAGAAAAGCTGACTACAACCTAGCAATGGAGCTATTTAAGTTAAGTGAGAGGACTAGCGACCATGACAAAATAAATGAGAGTAAATTTCAAACAATATTTGCACTATATAGAGATAGGAAGCTAAGTTCAGCACGAAACTTCATTAAAAATGAAAAATTTGTATCCAAATTTAATACACTTAACTCAAAACTCCGTTATTGGATAGCGCACATATACGAAAAAAGTAAGGAATATAAAAAAGCGAAAGAGCTTTACCTCGAACAAATAAAATATAGTCCTCTCTCCTTTTACTCTATACTTGCTCTTAAAAATCTACGCAGAATGGGTCCGGACTACGGAGTCGACCTTTTAGTTAAAAGTGAATATCCAGAAATTCGAATCAGTGACCTAAGTGAGCAGGCCAAAGATGACATCTTCTTATTTGATATTTTTAAGCAGGCAGGCAGCGGATTTTTTACAAACCTTCAAGCAAGCCAAGTCAGAGGTCTAAAAGCTTCATCGTTTTTTAAAGAAAAGAGCTACAAAGATTCCATTGAGTCCAAAATCTATTTTCTTATAAAATTCTTTAGTAATAGGGATAGCCACCTCAACTCATTTAAGGTCGCATATACAAACCTAAATAAAAAGCTGATTAACCTAAATTCACTGGTCATAGAGAGCTTATTTCCTCAAAAATATAGCTCTTTAATTAATGGAAAGGGCTCTAAGGTTGATACTAAAGTGATTCTCTCCCTTATAAGGCAAGAGTCCGCCTTTAACGAGAGGGCCCGTAGCACTGTTGGCGCTCGCGGACTTATGCAAATAATGCCAGCAACTGGTCGACAGTTTGTTAAAAACCTAAAAGCGAGTAAATTATACAACCCCTCATTAAATATTCAAATAGGTGCGCGCTATCTAGAGAACCTCTTGGTGCGTTTTGATGGTGATCTTATTTTTGCCCTTAGTGCCTACAATGCAGGTATGGGGAATGTTGGTAAGTGGCAAAAAACAATACCATTTGGAAGTGACCTCATTTCAAATATCGAAATGATTCCATTTAAAGAAACAAGGAATTATGTAAAGCTAATATATAGAAATCTATTTTTCTATAACCTCAATAGCGGGGAGGCGAGCCACCTTGACCTCCCAATAAACAGTACATTTAAAGTAACTCTCAACTAAACATTAAAGCGAAAGTGAATAACATCACCGTCTTTCACAACGTACTCTTTCCCCTCAATTCTTAATTTACCGGCTTCTTTAACTTTTTGCTCATTCCCAAGAGAAAACAAATCATCACAGTGATAAATTTCGGCCTTGATAAAGCCTCGCTCAAAATCCGTATGAATGACTCCAGCTGCCTGAGGTGCCTTTGAACCCTCTTTAAATGTCCAAGCTCTAACCTCTTTTTCCCCAGCAGTAAAGTAAGTTCGAAGTCCTAATAGGTCATAAGCAATTCTAGTTAGTGTTTCTATTCCAGACTTTTCTATTCCTACCGCTTCAAGAAACTCAACTTTTTCTTCTTCGGTTTCTAATAGCGATATTTCTGACTCCAGTTTTCCACATATAATCACCGAAAGGGAGTTTTCTGACTTTGCATATTCTTCAACTTTTTTAGTAAAGTCATTTCCATCGTTTACGCTATCTTCATCAACATTACATAAGTAAAGTACTGGTTTTAGGGTAATTAAGTTTAAGTCTGCAATTGCCTCAGCTTCTTCTTCTGTTAAGGTTAAAGATTCTGCTCTCTTTCCTTCTTCCAAGTGAGACTTTAGTTTTTCAAGTATCGGAAGCTGTACTTTGGCTTTCTTTTGAATATCTTTGTCTTGGCTTTTCAGCTGCTTCGGGGCCGTTAATAACTTTTTCTCAACAACCTCTAGGTCTGCCAATGCCAATTCATAATTAATAGTTGTAATGTCGTCCACAGGATCTATTTTTCCGTGAACATGAACAATATTATCATCCTCGAAACACCTTACAACATGAATGATGGCATTCACTTGCCTGATATGTCCGAGAAATTGGTTGCCCAATCCTTCCCCCTTGGATGCTCCTTTTACAAGGCCAGCAATATCAACAAACTCAACAATTGTTGGAACAGTTCGTTGAGGCTTAATAAACTCTGTTATTTTATCCAAGCGCGTATCAGATACGTTTACGATTCCTACATTTGGCTCAATAGTACAGAATGGATAATTCGCAGCTTCGGCTGGAGCTGCAGTAAGGGCCTTGAATAAAGTCGACTTACCAACGTTGGGCAATCCTACAATTCCGCAATTTAATCCCATTTTCTTTTCCTTATATAACTGAACGTTTACTGAATTTATTTTGTGACTTTTGAAAGCCTACTTCTATTATTGATTCAATGGCTTCACAGCCTAACTTTAAATAGTCATCTAGACTAATTTGTTCATCAGGGTTGAAATTTCCTAGGACGTGACTAGCAACATCACCAAACTTCGGTCTCCCCACTCCCATTCTTATTCTTTTAAAACCTTGGCTACCGAGATGCTGTGCAATGGACTTTAAACCATTATTTCCGGCCAAACCTCCGCCCTTTTTGAGTTGAATTGTTCCAAAAGGTAAGTCAATTTCATCGTGAATAATAATAATATCTTCAAGAGGTATCTTAAAAAAGTCCATTGCTGGCCGAACTGACTCTCCAGATAGATTCATAAAGGTCTGAGGCTCTATAAAAATGTACTTCTCACCCTTGTGATTATACTGAGAGTATCTCGACTTGAACTTTTCTTTCCAGGCGAGTTGGCGATAAAAGGGCAAATGCTCCAATGCCATCCAGCCGATATTATGTCGTGTATTTTTGTATTCATTTCCAGGGTTTCCAAGGGCCACTATTAAGATTGTCATTATCTAAACAAATAGTGAGCTTACAGAGTCATTATTAAAGGTTCTGTGTATGGCTTTAGAGAGTAACTCTGCTGTTGATAGAACTTTAATTTTATCTACTCTCTCACCCATTGGGGACAGTGGGATTGTATCGGTAACAATTACTTGGTCAAGGTCATCAGACTCTTGAATTCTTGCTAGTGCAGGGTCAGAGAAGATTGGGTGAGTCGCACAAGCAAATACTTTTGTCGCTCCATTATCTTTTAAAGCTTTACAGGCTTCGACTAAAGTTCCGGCCGTGTCGATCATATCATCTATAACGATACACTCCTTACCCTTCACATCACCAACGACATTCATTGCCTTGGCAACGTTTTTTCCCGTTCTTCTTTTATCAATCATAGCAATATCAACTTTTAATTTTTTAGCGTAGTGGCGAACACGCTCAACACCACCTGCGTCGGGTGAAACAAAAATGGAATTTTCACTAATGATTTCTTCTTCAATATATTTCATAAGAACTGGAGAGGCGTAAATATTATCAAATGGAATATTAAAAAAGCCCTGGATTTGACCAGCATGGAGGTCCATTGTGATGACTCTTGTCGTTCCAGCTGTTGTTAAGATGTCTGCAACAAGCTTTGCACTTATAGGTGTCCTAGGGCTCACTTTTCTGTCTTGTCTACTGTAGCCATAATGAGGAATCACTGCAGTAATTGAAGCTGCTGAGGCCCTCTTAAGGGCATCTACCATTATGAGAAGCTCCATAAGGTTGTCGTTTACAGGTGTACAAGTTGATTGAATGACAAAAACATCGGCACCTCTAACATTCTTTTCCATTTCACAAAATATTTCACCATTTGCAAAACGCACAAGTTGGGGATCAACTAGGGAAACATCAAGGAAGTCGGATATTTTGGAGGCAAGATTTCTATTCGAGTTTCCAGATACAAGTACTATTCTCTTCATAGGCTGGCCCCTGCTTTGAATTGCAGACTAAAAATGGCAGGGGTGGCAGGAGTCGAACCTGCGAATGGCAGAATCAAAATCTGCTGACTTAACCACTTGTCGACACCCCTGTAATGCTGAGTATAAATATATACTAAATGGTTAATTCCTTGGCAAGATATTGAGATATCTTATAACTGACACGCCATTTCATTAAACTGCCTACCACGATATTTATGGTAATTTTTATAAACAAGAAAGGACGAGTTTGACCCATAGAGCTTGAAAACCTTTTCATGGTCTCTTTTTCCTTCATGCCCTATCCAGGTAATTTGTAAAATTCGACCATCAAACCCTACAAACCAATTATCATAACCATTATTTGAAGTACCTGTTTTACCAAAAAACCTCATTTTCCCTAAGTTTTCACCAACTCTGAAGCGAATAGTTGTTTCGGTTGGATCTGATAAAGTAGACAGGACTTCATAAGCAATGCCCCTGTGGCATGCATTTTTAAGAAACGCCGCATAGGAGTCTGCTAATTCACTAAAAGTCAGCTCAACAGCACCCAGAAGCTGAGCTGGATATTCACTAAGCGGTGACTTTAGCCCAGAGACCTTTGTCTTTAAGATGCTTTCAAATCTGTCAAAACCAAAGTTTTTAACGGCCCGGATTATTGGACGGTTAAGGCTCTCTAGCAGAGCCCTTTTGTAAGTCACCTTATCCGGAAGTCCACCATGGGACTCTCTAGGTGACCAAACCCCGGACTTTAGATCTAAGGTAATCGGGCCTGTTTCTATTTCATCTGAAAAGTTAAGTCCCTGCTCCACCAAGGCACCAAAAATAATCGGCTTAAGGGTACTACCAACCTGATGTCTTTCTTCACTAA
>Ga0136600_1001068_pt1 | contig 13247 bp, 10 predicted proteins | sample AntRauMFilla2698_FD_104634 | JGI IMG/M metagenome (GOLD analysis project Ga0136600, IMG submission 104634) | Saline lake microbial communities from Rauer Islands, Antarctica - Metagenome Filla 2 #698 | ecosystem: Environmental > Aquatic > Non-marine Saline and Alkaline > Saline | place...
AGCAGCTTCTGTGGCCTGTAACCCAGAGTATCACGGATCAACAATAATCAATTATTCTTAGTACGAGTTAATCTGTTCAGTTAAAAACAATTTATTACTTTAGTAAAAATCATTTAATAGTAGTTTGAGAGTACACGATGTCCAATTTTAATTTCCTTCATCCCGACTGGCCTGAGCCCGTAGAGAAACTTGCCCATTTTGCCCCCCCCTGTAGCTCTTCTGCCAGTGCATAGCACATCATGGAACAAATCAGGTCAAGGATGCTATGAGATTAGTAACCCTGATCTTATTATTATGGCGAAAAATGTCGTTGAGGCCAGAATCGGTCTCTTATCTCCTCTCAGCGATTAAATCTCAGGCAGTATTGGCTAAGTTCTAAAAATTAGTTTAATCTGGGATCTGTATCTAGTTCAAGTTCAAGTTCATTGAGAACATCGACAGGTTTTTTATCACTATGCGCAACACTCAGAATTCCCGGAAGATAAAAGTTAAGCAACACAGTGCGTAAGTGTAACCCTTCTGTTAGCTGCATTTCAAAAGATTCGACCTCACTTTCTATATAATAATAGCAATACTGAGAAGCTACTAAATCGTCTTCAAAATCATATATAAAAGATCCGTAAGAATGCTCTGCATTTAACCTTGAGATAAATTCAAGCACAGAATTCATTTTCTTTTCAGGTATTGGAGTTGTATATAAAATAGAAATTATTACATAGTGGAGTTCTGAATTAAGTTCAATCGCCCCACGATATATTCCATTGTCAAGATTTAAATCAAAAATGAATAGTTCGCTGTCATCGTTTACCTCGCTTGCCACTTGTTGGAATACGATTTCAAATCTTCCAATACTTTGATAATATTTTCAACCATTATATTTAGCTTATAAGTGCATTCATTTTTTTACTTTCACTTCTGGATATTCTGGTGATGCTGCCCCTCCTAATGGGTTTTGGATAACGAACGGTTTCCATGACAACATTACATTTTTTTTCATAGACTTTCTCCTGTCAATTCGACTCCGTGGGAGGTGTAGATCAGCCGGTCTAAAATAGCATAGGCAATGGTTTCTTTGGCAAACAGATCATACCAGCTGGCTACTGGTAATAATGGTCGATCGTTGGGCATGTCAATCTTCAATCAATTCCATCAGATCCAGACAGTGTTGCTGATTGAAATTTTAGTAGCATTTCCGCTATCCTTAGAGTAGGAAAATCAACCGGGATTAAAAACACGTAGTAAGTGAATAAATCTATAAATAGATATATTGTGAAACCATTAATTTAGAAAAATTATAATAAAACCTATCCTATAACTCGGTAATAATCGAAGTTAAAGCTCAAAGAAAATAGAATGCTTTAACTTGTTATTTCTTTTAAATAATCCTCAATGCTGTCATAAATTTCAGTGGCATTTCTTCCATTCCATTCAAATACTTTTCCCTCGGTATCCGCAAGAATGAGAAAGCCGTCTATACCTAAATCTTCTAAAACAAAACAATTTGCTGGAAAATCATCACTATTGGATCTCGCTCTTTGAGTAAGATGCACCACATTTGTATAATCCTCAATATCTAATCCAGTGAGCTCTGTACTTCCGAAAGTTGCAACACCATATTTTGACAAGTATTTGCGATAGTTATCAGGGAAATGGAGATTTAGTTTGTTTTCTGCCTCTTCTATTTGATTATCGCTCACACCATTTGCGCTATAAAGCTTATCCTTTACTTCTTTCAATATATTAATCATAATCACATTTTAAATTGTTCAGCCCTTGCTTTCCAATGTGCCACTCTTGGACTATTTCTATTCTCTACGTGTGACTCTTTTATATCAACATCATGTAGCATTGTGTTGTTGCCATCTTGTTTATGTTCATGATGAGTTAATTCTGCATATGGTGAATCTTGTTTCTGACCAATATGATGAAGTTCAATTTTTTGCCCATTTGAGTCAAATGGTGCCAATCCAGCTTCCATTCTTTCTAAATTCGTTCGGCCACCTGGACCTGGCCCTTTGAAGTCAGGATCTATCTCTCTTTTCACCAATGCAGCCCTCCCATTCACCTCATCTTCTTGTAATCCAATTTTTTGATAATGCAATAACTCCTCAGGTTTTCTCACTGAATCTGTAATTGCCGGCGAATAGTCTGAATCTTTTTTAAGCTTTTCAAAATTCCTTTTTTCTGAATCTATTACACTTTCAATTCTATTTTGGAAATTTTCAAAACCATTCTTACCCGTCTCCTTAACATTTAAAGAGTCTTTCAGCGAAAGAGATTCTGTTTTGTTTGAAACCACCTCTTGAAACTTTTTGAAGCCATCTGAAATAGACTTTATTAATTCGGTCTCAATCATAATTTTTCGATTAATTCATGAAATACATCTGGATTATATTGTGACAACAAGGAAATTCCACACTGGGTCATCTCATTAATATCTTTACCAGATGCATTCTCAAATTTATTTTCTAATTTTTTCCTCAGATAGTACACATAGTCTTCGGTAGAATCAGTATGGACCTTATCTAAAATTTCATCCGGATCTACGATATTGGGCATTATTTGTCCATATTTGCATTTAAAAGGACATTCTTCACAACCAATGTAATCAAAAGCAGCTTGATTCAATATTTTTGATGCTAACAACTCATTTCGAAACTCTGATATATATTCCTGCTCGTTTCCAATAATATCTTCAGAATGTTCAGCTTTCGACCAAGTAGTTAATACTTCATCAACTAATATTGCTTCAATAAGACTACAAAAACGATTGAACTGTTTAATATCTTGATGTTCTCTGCTAAATAGAGCACTTCTAATTACATCAGAAATAGTAAAAGCCCATGCAAGGGATTGACCGACTTCTTCTTCGTCGATTACAATAAAAGGTTGGTTTTCTTCACTAACTATTCCCCAATCTTTCAGCTTTCTTCCAAGATGCCGAATACTTTTCTCGCCCATTATCATTTCAATTAGAAATGCGTAAAATACTTTTTCTGGATCGAGCCTAACTATATTTATAGCAGTGATAGTCTCTAAATACCCATTAATAACTTTGCTATCCTGTATGTAATCCAATCTACTACTATCAAAGCGGTCAATATTTAGCTTCTCTAAACGGTCACTAATTTTACGTTTAAAAAATGAGCGAATTGGGTTCTGATACGAATATTTATAAAACGGCTTACCAATATACAAGTCAGACTTTATGCGTTGAACAGCGTGTAATGATTCATCTACGTATAAAAATTCTCCTTTCTTTAAAAAAGGTAGATCGTCGGTTTGTTCATCATCTAAAACAAGTGCCGAAGCAATCAAATCTCGATCTTCGCCATCTATTGTTTTATGGATTACCTTAGTAGATGTATTCTTCATTACATCTTTTGAAATTTTTGAGGGTATCTGCTCAACAATCATCAACCCTTCACCGTAAGCTCTTACCTCTGAAAGTATATTCGTAAAAACTTCCTGAAATTTTGATCGGGAAGAATTGTTAGATTGATCTTCTGATGATTCCACCCTGGATAATAAATGATGAGCTTCTTCGATAAGGGTTATATGCTTTAGTTTATCTGATGCTGATGTAATACTTGCTTCCAGTTTTCGGTACTCATACAAGCTGCTGAGAATCAACCCCATGATTAGCGACTTTTCAGAAGAATCAGGAATATTCTCCAACTCTAGTACCGTATTGTATTTCAGCAACTCTCCAATTTCGATATGCTGCTTTGAGTTTAACATCACACCCTTTCCACCATCACACAAACCATCTATCCTGGCTCTAAGAGCTCCTTTGTAGTCACTTTCCAGCCGCTTGTCAAACCCTTTCAGTTCGATTACTTTATCAACGTTACGACGAAGATCGAACAGAGTAGGAACATACTCATCAATAAATTCCTCTGTTTCAATATGCTTGATAAAGTGATTTCTCGATGTATTGATATCCCATCCAAATTCACGATAACTTTGACTTATTGCTTCACCCAAAATAGAGGGCATGGCAACCTCCATAGGGAGAGATGCAACAATTGCTGATTTAACAAAATCGATATGTGCTTGCAAATTGAATATGTGCCAGCGCCCATCTTCATCTTTTAGCCTCACAGGGTGGAAAGGGTTAAACCTGAATGGTAAAAGACGTTCGCTCGGTTTTTCGTTACCCAATGTGAATATTCTCAGATCTGAATCTTGCGATAGTAAAGATCTGTAATGGTTTTTTGCAGGTTCAACAACCAGAAAATTTATATCTTTTTTCTTTAGCTCTGATAAAATATTCAGGCACGTATTGGTTTTTCCGGATCCGGTTACACCGCTAACAAATGTGTGGTGTTTTAGAAATTCGGGATCCAGATACAATTTGTCCGGTAGTAGTCGGGCTCCATCAAAGACTCGTCCAATTGGAAAGGAATTGGCATCACCTATCCGTTGAGCAGGAACATATCTAGCGTTTCTTGCTACTTTTACACCTTTTATTTCATATCGCGGAAAATTAAACAAAATAGGAGCTTCGTTGCCCGACAAAGGGGTCGAAACTCCTTCAAATATTGGACCGAATGGATGGCCACTGTGTTCTGCTATCGGATTTCTTAAATTTTTCAGTGATTCTGTGAAATTTTTGTAGCTCTCAGGATTCACAGGATTCATTTTGCGTTTATCAAAATGCAATACCCGTACCGGCTCAATCTTTGAACCAATACCACTGATATGAGCCCTTACTGCTTGAGCAACATTCTTAACTGTATGTTTCTCTGGTCCAAATATGTAGACCCCGGTGTTGAATAATCCAACCTCTTTTCCAGAATCGAATCGATCAGCAAAAGTCTGCCCTATCTGTTCTGTTCTCTCTGCAGCCTTATTAAAATATTCTCTTGTTACATTTTCAGAAATAGATGTCTGGTGGGCCTCACCTTCAGTGTAATTGGTTGTTTTAGTTTTGCCCCAGCTTTTATTAGAGCCGGAAGTACTACCTTTATTTTTACTGAATCCTCCTAGTAGTCCTCCACCTATGGATGCTCCTATTGCAGCACCAATCGGTCCACCTGCCAAAAAACCAATTCCAGCACCTGCTAATGCGCCAGTGGGAGCTCCAGAAACGTTGTATCCCTTACTTGTTCCATGAGATTCACCATAGGTGTAGCTTTCGGATTTTGAATAACCATTTGTGACGCTGCGGGTAAGTGATAATTGATAGCCGTCCTGAATTGTTAGCTTGGAAATACTCGCGGCACTTGATCGAATATTATCAGCTCGTTTTAGTAATTCATCAAGAATCACATTTGGGATTGGATCCATTATCCCTAAAATCGAATACTCTTTATAGCCTACTGATTTTACAATATCATCAATACGAATATGATATTTTCGATCATTTTCATCTTGAGTGCCAGGCACGCCGGCAATGACAGCAACTGAGGAAGCATCGTTAATCCGTTCCCCAAACTCCTTTTTACATATGGAATCAACCTGCTTTTCGATACCATAATTTACCTGTTCCAAAGCTGAGGATAATAATTCTCCATGAGCGCGAGCTTCTTCATTATTACCCGGAGCAGGAATACTACACAAATATAAATCAACTCCTTTTTTAGAGCTTTTCAGGTAGTAAGCTATCGAATTCTTTCCATCTCTAAATAGGTTTAAGATGGTTCGCATTGATGTCAGTCCCGAATGAATTTCATCTTCATTTTTATTAATTGAGAGGACTTTAATAAACGTGACTTTATCAAAATCGACCTTTGCATTTTTATTAATTTCTTTAAATGAGATATTATTCTCCAGACCTTTATCTAATTCACGCCTTTGTAATGCGTAGCGAATCATTTCATCAATTTCGAGTAGCGCATTCGGTCTTAGCTCTAATTCATTCTTAACCATTAAAACTCATTTTTGATATTTAGTATTTCATTTATGAATTTTGCATCCACTTCACTGCTCACTTCTTTAGCTAATTCAATAAATTCGGGACGTAAACTATGCGCTTCTCGATCTAATTTGTATAGATTCTTCCTATGCAGCTGATTTCGTTTTTTTACTATGTTTTGTAAATCATAACTAGATAGCACAAACTGCCAGTTATTTTCAACTCCAGAGTAATTTGTTTCCGTTAAAAAATCACTCAAATCGCTTTTCAGCTTATCCATTTCACTCTTTTGCATGAGCTCTGGCATGTATTGAACAATTAACCCCAAAAACGTATCTGACTTACTCATTTTATTTTAAGTACCTCTTTTTCGACTAACGTAAATCGAATTCTTCTATTTAAAGCACGCCCTTCTTCGTTCTCATTAGAATATTCTGGATAATATTGCCCAAAGCCAGCTGCTGCTACACGATTTGAATCCAAAACCCCTTCATCAATAAGTATCTTGACAACATTTACGGCTCTTTTTGAACTTAACTCCCAATTCGACGGAAAATCACGGGTGTTAATTTTTCTATCATCGGTAAAACCTTGAACTAATACTATAACATCACCATTTTTGTAACGTGGATTCATCTTCAACGAATCTTCACCGAGGCTTACAAGGGTAGAAATACCTTCTTTTTTTATTTTTGCGCTACCAGATTCGAATAGTAAGTTTTCTCTCAGTTCGTAGGTGTCTTTTATACGTCCTGCCTCAAACTCCGCCTTTTGAATAAGCCCCCGATAGTTATTCATAAAATAGGCGATGATAAATATGGCAAACAATGCAGCCATCATATCCGCAAGACTCAGGTAATTTGGTTCAATATGTCCAGCTTTAGATCTACGCATGTTGACTAGAAGCACTGATTAAGTCTGATAGATCATTTACTGATCTTGTTACTGATTCAAGAAGTTCTTGCGTTCTCGCATTCGTGTCCTTTATAGTTTGTAATTCAGTTTTTATTTCATGGAAGCTTGTATTTGACGATGAGAGTTCCCGATTAAAAGTGCCAAGGGAGTCACTCAGATCATTCTGATTTGACTTCAAGGAATCACTAGAATTAGTAAGGGTCGTATTCAGCTCCCCAATCTTTGTGTCAAATTGCCCAATACTCTCAGGGAGTTGTGAAGAATTTGTCTTTAGATTAGTTGCAAGAGTATTGAGCTCGCCCGTAATTTCCCTTAGTGATTTAGCTAGTTCGTCAATTGGTTTAATTGATGAGGATATGCTGTCATCATATCCTTTAACTAATTCACTTATCTGATCCTCCGTCTTTAAAATAATCTCTTTCTTAGCTTGTTCGGCAAATTGAGATTTAAGTGCTGCAAGATTTTCAGTTTGAGCATCTTTAATCTCCTTGAGCATACTATTTGTATTATCAGGAAGATTATCAATAAGGCTTCTTAGCTCATTAGTCGTATCAATAAAACCTTGTACCGATTCATTTTGAGCTATAGAGTGTTGGTTAGCCCGCTCTTCGATTTCATCTAATCGGGTTACTAACGTATCCCTTATTTCTTTTACTCTTTTCTTGTAGCCTTGTTCGAGCTCTGTAACCGATCGCTGTACTTTAATGTCGATATCACCAATCATTTTTTGGGTTGAATCCGAAATATTTTCAGGAATCTTATCAATACCCTCAACAAAGTGGTCGATCGATTCCTTGAATTGAACGTTCAATGTATCTACTATGTTTTGCGACAGATCCCCAACAGCTTCTTTAATGGGGGTTGAAAGGTTAGTCAGGTCTTCTTGTATAGTTGGTATCTCGTCCTCAGTAATACCAAATTTAGTGTCATACTTTTTAAGGCGTTGTTCCTTTTCATTCGATTTTTTAAGCTGAGCATTTCTCTCAATGTCAGCCAACTGTTCATCTTTTTCGACAAACGTCGTATTAATTTTCTTTTGTAGATTGAAGTAATTGTACGAAAGTGCAAGGCTGGTTATAATACCGGCTATACTTGTGTAGAAAGCTAAAAACATTCCAGATAGCGCATCTCTAAAGGACGCTTCAAAAGCATTTAATTCAGATATGCTGTTCATGGGGGCTAATGCCAAAACGAGTCCTGCAAGCGTTCCAAGAAAACCGATACTGATAGAGTTTCTGGCAAAATCAGCTAAACCATGAATTTCATGATTAGCTTCATCAAAAAGTTTATCTACAAACTGACGAACCCTATAGATATCTGCTAATTTATATTTATTTAGCTGTTTCTGATCTCCTTTATGATCCAGTATTATAAATTCCTGAATCCTTAATGCTCCAGTATTATCATCAGAATAAACCTTCTTCAGATTGTATATAACAAAGGAGGTAAAAATCGTGTAAATGATAATCGCTAATAAGATAGACAGCCAATCAAACCCACTGAACTCATCCGACCCGCTTAAAACACTTGAGAATTGAACAGAGCAAAAATAAATATTAGCTATAATCGACAATACTGATAGTATCCAGGTTATTGCTTTATGCATCGATATTTACCTCATTCATATAGGTTCTCATTTTAGTATTTAATCTGAATTGAAATTTTAATCTGTCAAAAGCTCTTAAATAAGCTTTCCAAATGTTAACATAACGTTGGTATAGTTCACGAAAAGAAGTTGATAAACTTTTACCAATTTGACCGATAATCTTTTTTTCATTCATGCCTTGATTCAGCATCTCAATAATCTCTTGCCTCTTAGACAGAACAGCCGGACTATAATCGCCATCTTTTATTTTATATCTCTTAAATAAAAGGTCACACTTTAGCTCACATATTTTATTTAGTGCTTGAACCTCATCCTTTAGCCCATCATAGTTACTCGTGATCTCCTTGCATTTCTTTTGCAACAAATATTTACAGCTATCAGGATTAAACTCACTATCAATTGTATTTGCATATACAAGTTCATCCATCTTGTCATCGTATCTATTTTGAATAAATTTCAAAATATCTTCATCACTGTGTTCGCTAATACCATCAGATAGTGGATTTTTGCTAAAAAAGTTTTCACCTGAAAAATTAAATGTTTCACCTAATTTAGAACTCTCAATCCTATTGTCTGTATTGAGGATTGTTTTAATCATTGGCGGATATACTGAGTAGGGAAGTTTTAAAATAGATATCAGGTCATCTATGGTAAACCTCCTATTGTTGAAAAATAAAATGTTAGAATCGGGGTGGCCTAAAGCTATACCCATGTGTCCATCTTTTTTCTTCATTGCCCATTGAAGATCAATGAAAACTAATTTTTCAATACCACCAGTTAAGTCTGCCTTAAAGGTGTCAATTATGAGATTCACACGTTCTTTATCTAGCGATTGTGTATCTCCATTTATATCTGACTGCCTGTAATTCACAATAATTACTTTTGGTTTATCCTGAACATAATTATTTATAAATTCTATTAACTGACCTAATGGCTGTGATTCACGTTCAGTGATATCAACGACCAATATTACTTTTGCGGCATTCTTTATACGATTAAGTGTATCGGGATTTTTTTCGGCATACTTCGAACCACCAAAACCAGGTGTATCAAATAGCTCTATACCATTAAGCTCGTTATGAAGATTGGTTAATTCTAATTGGTAGTCTAACGAAGTTATCTCTTTTAATACTAATTTGTTATCAGTATTAAATCTCAATTCCTCATGTGGTGTATCATATTCATCAATTTCATATTCCTCACTATCATAATAAGAAGCACACTTCTTCTGCCATGTTTCTAAAAAAGTTGAAAATGCAGTAACTGAGTATTCTTCTTTAATTAATTCTCCCACGTACATTGGCACGCTTTCATCTAATACCTCATATTTACCACGTACACCCAATTTATCTTCGCCTGATGAGGAGAGACTGATTTCACTGCTAAAACTTGTACACTCCCATGGAGCTATTTTAAAAATATTTCTTTCCTTCTCCAGAACTCCATCATAATTCCTGTCACATAACACATTAGTAATTAAGTTAAGAAAAGTAGATTTACCCGCTTTCATTTCACCGAATACAACGACACGCTTGTTTTTTGTTACAGGATTAAACTTCCACCGTTTCATACTCTAGATGAATTTGACAATAACGTTATTTTTTCGTTTAAGTCTTCAATACTACGTATTACAATATTTTTACTTTCTTGACTTTTCTCCATTCGGCTTTCGATTAGGTGTATGTTGCTATTGCATTCAGTTATTTGATCATTTAAATATTTTTTAATTGGTTCCGTAATGCTATTAACAATGGTGATTATAGTATGAGGTTTGGCGAAGTCATTTAATTTATCCATTGATTTACCAACATTGCGTCTAATTGTATCTTTCCGCTTTTTTTCCAGGCTCTCTTTGTCTGATATTTTTCTTTCCTTTTTTCCCTCTAAATTCCTAATTAAATCTTTGATCTTCTGAAATTGATCTTCTTTTCCATCTATAGATAATTTTTTTTCTGATATTTTCTTTTCAATTTTTCTTTTTAAAGAGTAATAGCTCTTGACCTTGCTGGTTTGTTCTTCTATACGTTTTTCAATTTTTTTCTCTCTCTTATCGTAGTCATCTAAATCTTCCCGATCTTTAACTAGCTCATCCTCCATTACTACATCATCAATCCATAACGTTCTGTGGTGTCTTTTAGATTTCTTTATAACAGTAATTTTTATTTCTGGAGCAGGACCTAATTTTTCTTTTCTTTTGCGCAAGCTCTCAAGATCCTTTTCATAGAGTTTCTTTTCGGTATCATAACTTTTGTTTTCCCTATTAAGCTGCTCTATTTCAATCTTTATACGAGCTTCTGCCTTATTTAGGCTGTTCTTTAGTTTTTCTGATTCCTCATTATTCTTCTTGATTTCTTTATTTATCTCTTCAGTCTCATTCATTATGATTGCAACTTCAGCTACATTTTTTCCTATATCTTCAAAAATATTCTCAAAATCTTTTGTGTCTTGCAATATATCCCCATCGTTAAGCTTATCCTGATTATCTATTACTGATAACCTATTTCTGAATTCCCCTATTATGTAGCCAATAATATTTTCTTGCTGATCGTTATAATATCTATCTATTTCTTGCAATTCTTTAAGGTTAACAACCCTACCGTTATCATCGAAAAAGTTATCAAAACTATAGTGCTTTATTATTTCTAATCTTTCATCACAATAGTTCTTGTATTTGCTGCCTATATTCTTTATTTGATCATTATTTCTCCAATTCTCCTTATTTATTTTTTTTACTATATCATCCACTTTGGTTAAATAGTCTTCATATCTTTGGATCTTCCTCTTGAAGCGGTTCTTATTTTCATTTAGTCTATCATTATCAATCGGTTTACCAAACTCATCTTTAATTTTAAACAATTCAGCTTTCAGAGAATTTATATACTTTTCAGGCTCAACATTTTTTATGGCGGCATTAGAGTCAACTTTGTTAACAACCGTTTCTATTTCCTGAAGTACTCTATCGTAATTACTTAGCTCATTTATATTTTTATCACAATATCTTTCTGATAGTTTAATATATTGGTTTTCACCCTTATGAAGACTTACTGATAGGGGTAAGAATGGTGGAGTACCATCATTGAATTTTAAATCTTCGGGAAAATTATTTTTAAGATGACCTATAACATCTTCGATACTTCCACTAAATCCATGATCAGCATAAATTTCATCGGCCTTATTAAGAATAAGTATTGCCTTCTCTTTTTCAGACCAAAATCTTCTAACAAAACTATAGTCAGCTTTTTTTCCCGGACTCCGCGAGTTAAACAAATATATAAAGGCACTACTCCTTTCAATTTCATGAATGGCAATGCTTTCATGTATCTGAGTTATTGATCCTGTTCCAGGTGAATCAACCAAGGTAACGCCTCTACTTAAAAGAGGGTTTTTGATCTTAACTTGAACACTTCTGACATTAATTGATGGATCATATCCATTTTTCTTGATGAGCTCTATCTCAGATTCATTTAGATATTTTGACAGTCTTTGAGCGACTATATCATTCTCTAAATCTGTTTCTGGTTTTATTGAAGACTGCTTCTCTAAGAATAATCGAATGTCTTTCTCTGTTTGTTCTGCATTTAAAGATACAATTCGTGTTTCCTCGAAATGCAGCTTAACTTCCGATGTGTTATGTTCATCATCACTTTGTGCATTTCGCAGATAGACGACGCAACTGGAGTTTTCTCCTGTCTGGGTTGGTAAGTAATCAATTTCAAGAAGTGAATTAATAAATGTGGTTTTGCCTGAGCCAAAAGTACCACACACAATCAGGCGTATCTCATCATTTTCTAAAACCTCAATATCCTCCTGAATATTCTTCTTGTAATCATCCAGGCTCAGGAATTTATCCAAAGAATGAAAATTTTCATCATCCAAAAATGCTGAGAGTCCTTTTAGTTTTTGAATTTTAGCTTTCTTCTGCTGTTCATTTTCTTGCAATAGTTTACGACTCATCCTTCCTCTCAATCACAGATATTATTAACATTATTAATGGTTCTTATTGAACGCCTCACATTTATTAATCAACTTAAATAATATAAAAAAAAGTCGAAGATTCTTAGTTTTCTCATATGGCTGCATCATTATAAATGGTATATGTAGTATTTATCTTTTTCTTCAGTGTGAATAGCACAATAATGAAAGAGAAGGCATTGCTTTTTTAGTTAGTCACAGTCCCTCCATCATTCATATAGTGATTCATCTCAGCTAAAACATCCACAACATCTTTTCCTTCAGATACAGCTAAAAAGGCTGGCATATAGTAATCTAAAAGGTTGAATCTCAAATAAATGGCGTGTAATAGCTGATGTTCAAATGTATTCATATCATCTGTCAGATAGACGCTATGCTGTGAGATAATACTACCGTCTTCAAAATTATAGATAAATGCGCCTTGTCTTGTTTTAGCATTCAATCGGTTAACTAATTCCAGAACCGACGGAATGTTCTCTTGAATAGATTTTGAACAACAAATAATAACATTGGCCGACTTGTCTTCTTGCACTATTTCGACAAGACTTCTATAAAAACTATCATCGGATACAACATCATTTGAGAACAAATAATATTCATCGGGTTCTTCTTTGATCGTATTTAATTCCAAATCCAAAGATGATAGTATATCATAGACCTGATCTGCAAAAAATTTACTAATTGACATATTCATATATTTGTGTTCTAATAGATTAAGAATGTACTCAAATATTCTACTGTCAACTTAATTTAAACATTGTAAATTATTACTTCCTAATATCCGCAGAGGATATTAAAAAAAGAGCCAAAAAAGGTCTGAATAACGTGTATTCAGGCTTTTTTGGCTCGTAAAACTTCACTTATTTAGGTGCATACTACAACAAACTAATGTGA
>Ga0136600_1001069_pt1 | contig 13221 bp, 11 predicted proteins | sample AntRauMFilla2698_FD_104634 | JGI IMG/M metagenome (GOLD analysis project Ga0136600, IMG submission 104634) | Saline lake microbial communities from Rauer Islands, Antarctica - Metagenome Filla 2 #698 | ecosystem: Environmental > Aquatic > Non-marine Saline and Alkaline > Saline | place...
CTTTGTGCGGAACTTTTCGGGCGTGACCTTTGCATCAATGATTCTGGAGACTAATGGCTTAAAGTCTTGCGCTGTTGTCACCGGCTCAATAAATTGTACCAGTGCCTCAAATGAGGAATAGGAGCGAGCATAAATTTTGCCGTTCGTTGATGCAATGATTACGCTGGGATAGCCAAAACGCCAGCCGCGTTTTTTGTATTCCTGCGCGAGCGCATTTCCTGCAATTGTTTGAAGATCAAGCGCGATTTCGGCTTTGTCTTTATCTTGGTTCGGCTCGTCCATAGGGCGTCTTTCTTTGTACACATTATCCAGAACATTTTTGGAGCGCTTTATAGCAGCCAGCTGAACCATGTTTTTATCAAAGGATGATTTTGGCCCGACAAGAATCCATCGTACTTCGATGTCTTCTACTGTATCTAACTTGTTGTAGAGCGTATGGCAATAACCGCACCACGGCGTTGCAAGAACATAAGCAACGCGCTTGCTATGGGGCGTCACGCGCACCCAGCTGAGATTTTCAAGGGCTTCCATCAAATTCCGGTCTTCTTTCTTTGGCAGAAAGTCATATTTGTCTTTGCCGAGCTGCGGAGGTGCTGGCATTGAGTGCACGCCTTGATTTGCATCCACGGAAAACCCCGTAAACAAAAGGGCGACACAGCCCATCGTTTGTAGGAACACACGCATATGATTCATCATGAAAAAACCCTTTCGATTTTTCGCTTTCGATTTTGGCTATGGCAGTATTTCAATTTACTGTGTTCATGCTAGCCATCGAATATGATGGTAATTTAAAGATCTTACAAAACTATTAAGGACATTTATGTGGTAAATTTAGCCGCGAAATTTTAAAACGACGGCGCGGGAGAGGCCTCTTAATTTTCAGCGATGCTATGTGTTTATGAACTATGCAATGCATAAAACCGATATTGTTTGCTTGTCTATGTTCCTGCAATTACTCAACAAATCCGTCTGTTAAGGCTATCAATATAAGCAAGGCAATCATAAAGGCCATAGCAATCAAAAACAGCTTCAAACCTTTTTTAAAAAAGACTTTCCACGGAAATCTGAAAGCGCTACCTGAAAATATCCATTCTAAAGTTATAGCCAAGGCTATCATAAAACCAATCAGCGCACCTAAACCCGTATCAAAAAATGCGTATCTTCTGTGAGCGTAATAAGATTCTGTAGAGTTAATTCCGCCCCATATATCTGAAAATATTATAAGAATAACAAGAGCGCAGTATAAAAACCCCCGAAGCCTCACGTCTTTCAATGATTCCAGCAAAGAAGAAAAACCGCCTTTTATTTCAGAGGGCTTATCGGCGCCTCGAGCTTCCAATTTATGTATGAAATCTTTCAGGCGCATAGCATCAAAATCATATAGCCACTCTTCGCGCTGTTCCAAGGTTACGCTGTCCAAGTAGATTTCGAGTAATTTTTTGTTCTTTTTGTAGGCAAAATGCAAAGACCATATATTGGTTTCGGTATTAGAAATGTGCAGCGTAGCATCATCATTAAAACTATTAATTCCAATTCCAGGACAGACAGTTGCAGAAGTGTTTTTTAGATGCGCTTTTCTTTCTGATAGCCAATCAAAATTTTGGATGCAACTGATCAGCGCCTGCATATCATCATAATAAGCTAGAGAAGAGTCCGCTTTTTGTATCCAGAGAGAATGTATCTTCATGTCGCTTTCCCGTTCTGAAATCGATATTATTCAAGCGTTTTTTGAGTTTTTCAATAAGACTTAAACTTAGAGCCTATCCAAAAGACCTACGAAAGATAATTCTGCCTAATAATATGGCTCAGCGTTTCATGTAAAGAACCACCTGAATTTACATCTATATATTCTGATATCTCTCGCAGAATCCAATTCTCACCTTCTCGCATCAGAGAAGAAAATATAAATGTCTTTTTATCATTTCCATCTTCGCCTAAATCGTCGGCAAGATCGTGACGGAAGTAATCTTGTTCAAGGCTCGTATCTATTACACGGACACTATCCCCTTTTACGTCGGCAAAATTGTGATCACCTGAATCAACGACCCAAAATATACTCTGCACATCCGCAGGCACTTGCTGCAAATTGACCGTTATATCCTCGTCATCAAAAACACCCACCCCGTCTTCATCATCAGATGAGGCCCAAATGGACGTATTTATATTAATCTCGTTACCATGGATTGGTGCAATGAAGTCTATAACTTCATTATTCTTATCATAACAAAAACACAATAAATCAAGATTATGGGACGGCATATCCCTACGATAAACTTGCTTTTGTTGTTTTAGCCTCGCAAGAAGTTCTTCTACTCTTTGTGCTTTGTCTTTGATCTTTGCTATAGCCAAATCAAGAGAAATACCCATTGTAATGAAAGGTGATTTTACAGAGCTAAATTCACCAACAAAAGCTTTCTGGTAATCTTTTTCCGTCGCATCCCAACTTAGCCCGACGCGCACATATTTTTTATCTGATGGATCTATCGTAATTGTCTGTGATTTAGGCATAATAATTTCCAAACTTTAAGATTTTGTAGCAAAATATTATACTGGTTATAAAAATAAAAACCAATTCAAAATTAGGCTAAATGGCAAGGGCGCAAAGCCTTGAATTGTGATCCTACGGCTTGGGGGAGGGTTTGCACGCGGACAGGCCCGGTTTGCATATTTGCTTGTCAATGTCTGTGATAATCCAGCGTAGCATCGCCCAGTTTTTGCGATCACTCGCCGTGTCGGGATTAACGGATATGGATGGCGCGGCCATCACGTAAACACCGTCAAATTGCGCGTTATCATTTGCCGCCGCCAACTGGTTCCAGAGGGCGGTATAGGACGCGGTGTCCTGAATGTTTTTATCGGCGAAAACAAGCTTGCTGAATAAAATGGAATCATCACTATGCGCCGGGCGGAGGTGGTTGCCTTTGATGCCGCGCATGCCTGCCTCGTTCAAAGTGGATTGCGAAGGCGTAAAATGGAACAAACGCGGAAAGCCTAGAATACGTGTCTGGCCGATTTTGCAGTCTTCTGTGCCGGCGGCAAGATTGTTATAGAGCGTTTTTAATTTCGAAAGATCGCGTCCCAGATAAAAATCCTTATACGGCATGACGCCGCCTTGATAGAGCGCCAGAACATCTCCGTTTTTAAGGGAATCGGGGCTGTATTTATGGATATGGCGTAGCGCACGGATGGTGTCCTCAAGGGAGGTGACGGATACGCTGAGATAGTTATTGTAGTTTTGCGTGATCCATTGCTCCAGCGGCTTTTCTTTGTCTTGCGCTTGCAAATTTTGTGTCTTGCGGAAGTTTAAATCTTTGAAGGATAGATCTGTGTTAAGGCTGAGAAGTATTTTTTTGCCGCTATCAATGGCGCGCGAGATGGTGTCGGCGGTTTTCTTGCGGTCAAAAATATGCGCGCTGAGGCCATGTCCCGCGGCGCAGGCAAAATGGGCGCGGATTTTAATTTCGTTGCCTCGGGCTGTGCGCGGAAAATGCGGGATAACAGGAACGCCGCGCACGGGCGAGAAAAAGCGCTTTTGCTTCAGATAATCTTTGTCTGTTTGCACGCGCGTATGCAGTGTGCCCGCATCCAGCGTGGAGGCTTTGTTTGTTTGCTCGTCATACATGATTGCGTGCTGCATAGTTTTTGACCTTGTCCTTAGCGCGTTTCATTGCTTTTTTATCAGCGCAGAGCATAGGTGTTTTCAAGATCAAAGTCAATTTTTATGGACATAATACGCAGCATAATACGCACGTGCGATTATTTGTCCGCATAACGCGCGTGGTCTAAATTTTAAGGTTCGTTTTTGGGCTGCGTAGGAACCAGCGTTTCATCGGGTGTAAAAAGAGGCGGGGTTTGATCGGGGGTGGTTGCATGGCGAAACACAACATGCAGGAATTGATCCGGATTCTGTTGTTCAAAGCGTGTGCTTTCGGCAATTTTGCGCATCATTTCTACGGCCTTGGGCGGATTACTGCCCACGGCCGTTTCGCCCGACAGCATGACGGCATCGGCGCCTTGTTTAATGGCTGTGGACACGTCATTGGCTTCGGCGCGTGTGGGGCGCGCATGAGTGACCATTGAGTCCAGCATATGCGTTGCGACAATCACAAATTTGCCCGCTGCTTTGGATTGTTTGACAATTTCGCGCTGAACCCCGGGCACATGTTCGGCCGGAATTTCAACGCCCAGATCACCGCGCGCGACCATAATGCCATCGGATAAATCAACAATCTCGGGGAAGTTTTCAAGCGCGAGCGGCTTTTCAATTTTGGAAATCAGCTTGGCTTTACCATCAATCAGATCAAGAGCCTCTTGAACATCTTCGGGTTTCTGCACAAAGCTCAGCGCAATGTAATCAACGCCAATGTCCAGAGCCGTTTGTAAATCGGCGCGGTCTTTGGGGGTGAGGGCGGACATGGGCAGATGAACATCGGGAATATTCATGCCTTTGCGGTTTGAGAGTTTTTCGCCGTTCAGCACCTTTGCATCAACAAAGCCTGTGCCCTTATCAACAATTTCCATGTAAACATTTCCGTCATCCAGCAAGACATGGGAGCCGATTTTAAGCACGTCCAGAACATCGGAATGCGGAAGACAGACACGGGTTTCATTGCCGGGCGCAGGGTCAGAGTCAAAACGGATGACCATGTCTTTTTGTAAATCAATGGAATCATTTTCAAAAGTGCCAATACGGATTTTCGGGCCTTGCAGATCAGCAAGAACAAAGGAGTGTGTTCCAAGTTCCGCGTCAACAGCGCGAATTGTATCGGCAACGCGCTGGTGCGTTTGGGCTGTGCCGTGTGAAAAATTCAGGCGGAAAATATTGGCGCCTTCTTTGCGCAGCGCTTTGATTGTCTCGGCATTATCCGATGCGGGGCCAAGGGTTGCCACAATATTGATTTGTTCGGAATTGATCTGATCTTGCGTTGACATTTTTCCCTCTTTTTGTAGCCGAAAAGTTTTTTTGTTATTTCCAAATATTATGCGCTTTTATATTAAAAATGCAAATAGTGCTTTTTAAAGACAGAAAATTACATTTTATAAGTAATGTTATTTGACCTGAAGGCCAGGGATTGTAGTTACAAGCGGGGGCAGGGTTACTTTGGGTGTGTCACCTTCAAGCTCTATGCTGCCTTCGATTATAAGGTTTCCGGCGTTATCGTCAAACAGCGGCCGCAGCGAATATATAATGCGCCCGCCGCCACTATCGCGTGAGAATATATGGCCGCCGGACGTTGCTTGTTCGTGGCGAACACCGATAATTTCCATGTTATGTGATTGCCAGACCGCATCATCAAGATCGTGGATTTTATCGATATTTGTTTTGCGCGGGTTTGACAGGAACATTAATACAGCCATTCCAGCCGCGCCTATGGCAACGCAGGCGCCGAATGTGAGGTATCTGAAGGCGTTTACAAAATCATCCATAAAATCAGGTCTATGCTCTTATGACAAAAAAGTCTAGCTATTTTTTAGGCGATGAAACGGGGCAGCGAAACGGTGAAGGTGAAAAAATTCGCATCTGCAGATGATTTGCGATATAGTCATTCAAAATAGGGACATAAGATTATGACGGACATACAGGATCAGAAAACGATCAAGGCAAAATTCAACGCGGCTGTTTACGCAGGCTCGTTTGCGCCGATTACCAAAGGGCATCATGATATCATTTTGCAAGCGGCCAAAATGTTTGAAAGGCTCTATATTGTGGTGGGTGTGAATGCGTCTAAAAAGCCTCTGTTTGACCAGGGCGAGCGCATCAAAATGATTGAAAAAGATGTGAAGACCCATATTCAGCCAAAGCTAAAAAAGGCAGGTATTGATTGCGAAATTATCGTGACGGCACATAAAGGCGCAACGGCGCGTTTTATGGCAGAGCATGACGCGCCCTATTATGTGCGCGGTTTGCGCCTGGCCACAGAGTTTGACGGCGAGTCGACATTGGTCAGAAACAGCCAGCGTATTTACAAGGATTTCACGCCCGTATTATTCATGAGCAGTGACGCGCATCTTGAAACGGTCTCCTCTAGCGCTGCGCGTGAGCTGGCGCGGCTGGGTGAAGATAAAGCGCTGGGCGAGATTTTATCGGTCAATGTGAAAAAGAAGCTGATCAAACGCATGGATGATCTTGGTCTGCGTATTAAACCCTAAATTACGTCCTGTATTATGATCTGCATTATTCGTTTCGGTCAAATTCTACGTGGGAAAAGCCCTGCGCATAGAGCGCTGCCGTTAAATCACCGTGAACAATATGGTTCGGGATTTCCGCGCGGAGCATGTCTTTGGCGTGATACCCGATGCCGAGCCCTGCCGCCGATAACATCGCCAGATCATTCGCGCCGTCGCCTATTGTCAGGGTTTGTTCAAGGCTGAGATTTTGTTTTTCGGCATAGTCTTTTAGCAATGTGAGTTTTGTATCACGATCAAGTATCGGATCATGAACAAGGCCGGTCATTTTATCATTTTCGATGCCGAGAATGTTGCCATGATGATGATGAAATCCTGCGCGCGGAGCAATAGAGCCTGTGAACACGGTAAAACCGCCGGACACCAGAACGCATGTTGCGCCGTGATTGCGCATTGTCTGCACGAAATTCTCCGCGCCGTCATTGAGACGCAGATCTTTTTGCAGATCATCAATCAGGCTGGCGGGTAAATCCGCAAGCATGGCGACGCGTTCGCGGATGGCCTCGATAAAATCAAGCTCTCCGTTCATGGCGCGCGCTGTAATGGCGGCGATTTTCTCGCCGATGCCTGCGCTTTCTGCCAGATCATCCAGCGTTTCGCCGGTCACAATGGTGCTGTCCATATCCGCGAGCAATAATTTTTTGCGCCGGTTTTCATTGGGCTGGCAAAATATATCGATTTTGCGCTCTGCGAGCATATCGCGCAAATGGGTGATGCGGGACATAGATAACATCGCGCCGATTTCAAACTCGGCGGCAATATCATCGCGTAGCCATTTTGCGTAGGGAGCAGATGAAATGCGCTCGCCGGAGAGATACTGGCAGATTTCTTCTATCAATGAGGCACTGAGCATATTGCTGCGCGGATCGGCGGCAACGAGCGTGATGATATAGGGCATGTGATCAGGCGTGTGATTTGGCATTTTAACTCTTGTCTGTTTTTGTCTATTGGCGGCGGGACAGACCCGCCTTGCCAGCGTTTTTATGATTAGAAATAACTCTTCGCTTTGTTATGAGACAAAAAAGAGTTGGTTTCAATATTGATTTTAGCACAATAGCTTGTGTCGCTGCTGTAATGTTTTTATGATAGGCAAAAATAAGAAGAACAATAACAAAAATGTAATAGAGGATATGTGATGTCAGTAACCAAACCGAATATTAAACCAAACAGCCCGAATTTTTCATCAGGCCCGTGTGCCAAGCGTCCGGGGTGGAGCATTGAGGCCTTATCAGATGCCTTAACAGGCAGATCACACAGATCGGGCCCGGGCAAAGCCAAGTTAAAAGAGGTGATTGATCGTCACCGTGATTTATTGGGCGTGCCGGATGATTATCATATCGGCATTGTGCCCGCGTCCGATACAGGCGCGTTTGAAATGGCCATGTGGTCAATGCTGGGCGCGCGCGGGGTTGATGTGTTTGCGTGGGAAGCTTTTAGCGGTGACTGGCTCAAGGATATAACGGGGCAGCTCGGGATTGAAGACGTGCGCACGTTCGAGGCGGAATACGGCGCACTGCCGGATTTACTGGCGGCAGACAAAGAGCGCGATAGCGTGTTTGTATGGAACGGTACAACATCGGGTGTATGCGCGCCGAATGCGGACTGGATTGCGGATGACCGCGAGGGGCTTACATTTTGTGACGCGACATCGGCGGTATTTGCTTATGACATGGATTGGAACAAACTGGATGTTACGACATGGTCGTGGCAGAAAGTTCTGGGCGGCGAGGCGGCGCACGGCATGATTGTGTTATCACCGCGCGCGGTTGAGAGGCTCGAGAGCTTTACGCCGTCATACGGATTGCCGAAAATTTTCCGCATGACAAAAGGCGGCAAACTGAATAAAGGGATTTTCGAGGGCGCGACAATTAACACGCCGTCCATGATTGCGGTTGAAGATTGCCTTGATGCCTTGAAATGGGTCGAGAGCGTCGGCGGCTTAAAAGGAACGATTGCGCGGTCAAAAGAAAATTTCAAAGCGATAGAAAGCTGGGCTGCGAAAACCGATTGGGTCGATTTTCTGGCGCAAGACGAAGACACGCGTTCCACGACATCCATCTGTCTGAAAATTGTTGATCCGTGGTTTACGAGCCAAGACGATGAAACGCAAGGCGCGGTGATTGGCGCGCTTGCAAAAATGCTGGATAGTGAAGGCGTGGCCTATGATATCAAAGGATATCGCGACGCGCCGCATGGCCTTCGTATTTGGGGCGGCGCAACGATTGAAGCGGCCGATCTAAAGGCGCTTTGTCCGTGGCTTGACTGGGCCTACGCGCAGGCCAAAGCGCAGCGCGAGGAATCAGTGGCGGCGTAGTTACAGCCTGACTGTATGGCGATCTGTTTTTATGCCTGTTATTTATGTTGCGGATGCGACAAAAGACTTGATTGCGCGGGCGCTCTTGCCTAAGTATCTTAGGGTGCATAACAAGATATAAAAAATAATCATTACCATGAATGGAGCGTGTGTCATGCCTAAGGTTTTAATTTCCGATAAAATGAACCCCCTCGCGGCGGAAATATTTCAAAAAAACGGCGTTGAGGTTGATGTGAAACCGGGTATGTCGCCCGAAGAGCTGATGGCTGTTATCGGCGAATATGATGGGCTGGCGATGCGCTCTAGTACAAATGTTACGCCGGAGATTTTAAGCGCTGCGAAGAATTTGAAAGTGATTGGCCGCGCCGGTATCGGTGTTGACAACATTGATGTCAAAGCCGCGACACAGGCGGGCGTTGTCGTTATGAATACGCCTTTCGGGAATTCGATTACAACCGCAGAGCACGCCATTGCGATGTTATTTGCCGTTGCCCGTCAAATACCGCAAGCAAGCGAATCAACCCATGCAGGCAAATGGGAAAAATCAAAATTTATGGGCACGGAGCTGTTTGGTAAAACGCTTGGGATTATCGGCTGCGGAAATATCGGCGCGATTGTAGCCGGACGCGCCATTGGGCTAAAGATGAATGTGGTTGCCTTTGACCCGTTTTTATCCCCCGCTCGTGCCGAGGAGCTGGGCGTGAAAAAAGCGGAGCTGGACGAGCTGTTTGAAGTGGCGGATTTCATTACAATGCATACGCCGCTGAATGATAAAACGCGCGGTATTGTGAACAAAGAGGCCTTTGCCAAAATGAAAGACGGCGTGCGGATTGTGAATTGTGCGCGCGGCGGGCTTATTGTCGAAGCGGATTTAAAAGAGGCGCTGGATAGCGGTAAAGTCGCGGGCGCCGGGCTGGATGTGTTCGAAGTCGAGCCGGCCAAAGACAATGCTTTGTTTGGCCATCCGAATTTGGTTTGCACGCCGCATTTGGGCGCGTCCACCACAGAAGCGCAGGTGAATGTCGCCATTCAGGTCGCCGAACAAATGAGTGATTTTCTGGTGAGCGGCGCGGTGACGAACGCGCTGAATATGCCATCGGTGAGCGCGGAAGAAGCGCCGAAATTGCGCCCTTATCTTATACTGGCAGAGCAGCTAGGCAGCTTGTCCGGCCAGATCACCGAAAGCTCCATCAAGAAAATCGAGATCGAGTTTCGCGGCAGTGTAAGTGCGTTGAACACAAAGCCGCTGGCGTCTGTTGCGCTGGCTGCGTTTTTAAAGCCGCTGCTTGATAGTGTTAATATGGTCAATGCCGCCGAGCTGGCAGAGGCACGCGGCATTACAATTTCGGAAACGAAAACGGAAAAATGCCCTGATTTCAACACAGCGATCAAGCTGACGATCACATCGGATAACCGCACGCGGTCGGTGACAGGTACATTATTTGCCGGAAAAGAGCCGCGCATTGTAAATATCGAAGGTGTGCCGATCGAGGCCGCTATCACGCCCAATATGCTGTTTATCCGTAACGAGGATAAGCCCGGTCTTGTTGGCGGTGTCGGTACGGTTTTGGGCGAGGCAGGCGTGAATATCGCCGATTTCCGTCTTGGCCGCAAAGAAGAAGATGGCAGCGCGGTTGCGCTGGTTTGTATTGACGGCGCGTTGTCTCAGGAGACACTTGATAAGCTAAAAGCGTTGCCGCAGATCAAACAGGTACGGGCTTTGTCGTTTTAGGCGAGGCGCACTATAGACGCTCATTAAATACGGAGGCCGCTGTCTTTTTGACAAGCGGCCTTTTTAATGGCGCGGTTTTCTGTTATAAAAGTGAAGTTTTAAAAATCGGCTTAATGTCTTATGGAGGCACTTATGATGCGCAGTTTCTTTCTTTCACTTATTGTAATGACGATCACGCTGGCGGGATTTAACGCACACGCACAGACACAAAACGAGGCCATCACAGCCGAAAGCAATATTATTGCCGCGACTGTTTATACCAATCGCGCAAAAGTGGAACGCAAAGCGGTCGTGAATGTGCCAAAAGGCGCGCATAAGATTGTCTTTAAAGATTTACCCCCGTCCTTGATGGGCGATTCGCTGCGCGCTCAAGGCTCTGCTGTCCAGCAGGTTGTCATTGGCGCATTGTCTCATAAACGCGTGATTACAAAAGAGCTGAGCGATGAGCGTCAACGCGCTTTAAACGAAAAGCTCGAGACATTGAATGACAAAGTTAAAATAGTACAGGCCGAGTCGCAAGCCTTGCAGGCGCAAAAAGCATTTATTCAAAATATTGGCAAGCAGGCGGGTCTGCGCACGGATGAGGAAATTGCGAAATTGACATTAAATGCAGGCGAATGGGGCCCGGCATCCGAGGTTATTCATACATCACTTGCGGCGGTCTTGAAACAAGAGGTTGCGCTGGATATCAAAATGCGGGATCTGCAAAAAGAAATTCGTCAGACCAGAGACGAGTTAAGACAGCTCGGCGCAGCCCAGCGAGATAGCTATGAAGTGAGCATTCCTGTTGAGGCCGCAGGCGCAACGGAACTTACGCTGACGCTGAGTTATCAGGTGCCTAACGCGACATGGCATCCGATTTATGATGCGCGTCTTGGGACGGAAAACGAAACATTAGAGCTTATTCAATATGGCGCAGTGCGCCAAAGCACGGGCGAGGACTGGACAGATGTTGCGCTGACTTTGTCAACGGCGCAGCCACATCGCGGCGCTAGCTTGCCGCCGCTTCGTCCGAACTGGATTAATATCTGGGAGCCGTCAAAACAAAAACGTAGCCGCGTCATGATGGAATCTGCGGCGTCGGCTCCTCTCGGAGCTGTGAATTTTTCGGCGGGTGCTGATTACGGCATGGCAGATGAAATAGCTGTGCAAGCGCCTAAAAAAGCAACATTTGCAATGGCGCAAATCCAGACAGGCGGCTTTGTCAGCGAGTATATTATCGCAGGGCCGAGTGACGTGCCGTCCGATGGAACAGACACAAAATTAATGGTCGGCGCGTTTAAAACAGACAGCGCGCTGGAGGTACACGTACAGCCGCAGCAAAGCAGTGATGCGTTCTTGGTATCGCGTACAACATTAAAGGGCGAAGCGCCTGTGTTGCCGGGGAAAGCTAATTTATTCCGCGACGGCGCGTTTGTCGGGCAAACCAATTTGCCGATGCTGCGCCCTGAAGAAAAGCATGATTTGTTTTTCGGCGTGGATGACCAGATCAGTGTAAAACGTAAAGTTATGAAAGACGAGCGCAAAGATGCCGGCATAATATCGCGGGATAATGAATTGACGCGGCATTATTTAACCGAAATCAAAAACTTGCATAAACAGCAGATCACGATTGTGGTGAAGGAAACTATTCCGGTTGCGCAAAACGAAGATATCGAAATCAAGCTGGATGATAAAATTACGACAGAAGGCTATATGCGCGATGCGGATAAAATTAAAGGCGTTATGCGCTGGAGCTTTGATTTAAAACCGGCGGCAGAGCAGGATATTAATCTTGGATATACTGTCAGCTGGCCGAAAGATCATAATTTATCGGGCCTATAAATCAGAACATGTAAATTAGAACATGTTGTTCATATGGTGGCGGATCACTGCCGCGCCTGCATTTTGCGGTTTTTGATCCGGAGGTGAATTTGTATCCGCTTGCGGCTTTTGGCATATTTTGAGGCGTTTGATATCTCTGTCGTAGGTCTGACTTGTGAGTATCATCATTTGTTTGTGTGTGGTTTTTTCCCAGTTATTATCAAGCGTGCCTTTATTTAGAGCATCTTCGCAGCTTTCCCAAAATGCCGCAGGGGTAATTGTGCCTTTTCGCATTTGTTTGTAATTGTTCTGAAGATCGCCAAACAGTAATTTCTGCGCCTTTTCGGCAAATTGTGTGCTGAGCGCGCCGCCAGCACCAACAATGGCAAGATGCAAATTGTCCAGATCATCTGCGCCGAATTCCAAACCGATGGCATCAAGGTCAAAATAAGCCGGAATTCCACGCGGAAATTTCTCTGTTTTAAGTGGTAAATATCCGCCATTAAAGGGCAGCATATCATTATCTTTATATCCTTCGGATGCGATGAGGTTAAAGACATGCTCTTTGTCTTTTTTATCAATATTGGCATTTATACTAGGCAGGACACGCACATTCATACTGCCAAATGTTTCTTGGCCAAGGGACTGCAGCGTGAAACCGCACTTATCAGCGAATTGATCGGCGGCGTCCTTGTGCGTTAATCTGATGGTGACGCCGTAGCGCTTTACCGGAATAATGAAACCGCCTTCGCGCGTTGGAAAATAGCTGTATCTACCAGGCTGCGGCAGACCGATCTCGCGTAGATATGATGCAATGGAATCTTTTTCGTTCACGCCAAAAAAGGCAGTGACATTGTCCGAAAAGCTATTTCTTGTCTGATCTGGTGTCATATGCATGAGCTAGTTTATACCATTGTCATGGATCAAAAGCAATAAAATTATGTAAATATTACGGGTACAATTTAAAAGGCTGCCCTAAAAACATAAAAGTAGAACTATCTGTTGTAGGTTCGCGCCAGATTGTATTGTGATATGGCGAGGTATTTAAAGTGCCTTTAATAAATTCGGACTCGGGATCAACATAGTCTTTCATATAAGAATCCAAAACGCCGTCTTTGGGAAAGCCGTTAATTGTAAGGCGCGCTTCTTCGAGTGCGTAGCCATCGAGCACTTCGATTGTCCAGTC
>Ga0136600_1001071_pt1 | contig 13196 bp, 11 predicted proteins | sample AntRauMFilla2698_FD_104634 | JGI IMG/M metagenome (GOLD analysis project Ga0136600, IMG submission 104634) | Saline lake microbial communities from Rauer Islands, Antarctica - Metagenome Filla 2 #698 | ecosystem: Environmental > Aquatic > Non-marine Saline and Alkaline > Saline | place...
AGGAGCAGGAGGAGCAGGGGGAGCAGGAGGAGCAGGAGGAGCAGGGGGAGCAGGAGGAGCAGGAGGAGCAGGGGGAGCAGGAGGAGCAGGAGGAGCAGGGGGAGGAGGAGGAGCAGGAGGAGCAGGGGGAGGAGGAGGAGCAGGAGGAGCAGGGGGAGGAGGAGGACCCTTGCGCGACTGGGGAGGACGCTGACATCGCGATGTCCCCCGTCGGGGACACGTCGAGCCCCCAGATCGCCTCTGAGCGAACTCTAGTGCTGTGTGAGGCCATGGAGTACATGTTACAGGCCGACAACCCTGAAGACTTTGAAGCAGTGACGGTCGTATTGTTGGGGATGTACCGAACGGCCAAACGCGAGGAGCGGGCGGAGAGGCTGCGGAGCAGGATGCACGCCAGTGACGACCAGTGCCTGCAGCTTCTCCGCCTGCTGCGCAACAGCACCTATGGCGACGTGACGGTCGCCAGCATTGATGACATGTTGCGCTTGGCCCGCACGCTCGAGAAGCTGGGCCGCACGCTCGAGAATGACGATTGATATACCCGACCGCTCGAGAAGCCGGGCCGTGAACCCATATATATTGAACTTACGGCTCCCCCTCACTTCTCCGCTGGTGCGACGCCGTCCCACTCGTCACCACTTGTCAGCTCGCTCTCCTCGCTCTCCTCGCTCCTCTCGCTCCCCTCGCTCTCCGTGTATGACCCCCCCCGCCGCCCCCGCCCCCTCCGGTGGTGCGGTTCGTCCTCGTGTGGCTTCCGGCGCTGAATGTGTCCGTGCGGAAGGCGGTTGGCCAGAGCCATACTGTAGTCGACGGCCGCGTCCAGGTTGTAGCGCTGGCTGCGCTTTTGTTTGTGCTTCAGATCCTTGCTGTACTGCACGACCAAGTAGGTGAGCAGAAGCACTGTGAAGCCCAGGCACACGTTCACCCACACGTTACTGTACCAGGGCGCGGACGCGGACGGGGCCGCCACCGCGGGCGCCGTGCCCTCCACAATGATTCTCTGGGGGGCGGGAGCTTCACGGTGGTACGAAGGGGCGCGAGCCGGCGCCTCACGGTCGTACGGTTCGTACGAGTACGCGTCCTCGTCCATCTTTGTTGTTTGTGGACCGAGGTGTGGTCCGCCACATGACTTCAGGGGTGCGTTCCACGGGTGGATGTATGTCTCCATGTCTACGTTGCTCGGGTGTTGTGCATCGTGTTCGGCATGCTTGACGCCCCGTCCACCAGCTTGCTGCCGGCCTCGGCAATGCAGACGGCGGCCGTTTGGGCGTCTGCGATCTCGCCCGACGCGATCATGCGGGCCTGCAGGTGCAGGAGCAGCTGTTCGGCCAGGTACGCGTCAAGAAGAGCCGCCTCCACAGCGCGGTACACCTGAACCAGGGAGTGGGGCAGGGCAGCCTGGTGGAGGCCGTCAACCACCGTGTGCGGAATCGCCGCTCATCCGTCCGTTAACACGGACGTTCGAAACGGGCGGCTGTACGAAATCGATAGTATGGATTTAAGGGTTTTTTGAGGATTGAGGGTCGGTATTACGTAGATTCACCGCAACATGGCCAAATCTCAAACGCGTAATGTCTAGAAAGTTCCCGAGGGGCTTTGCGCACGACGCGCCTCTGATTGCGAACGGGTACGCCGCGGTGCCACCCAACCCGTGTCACCCGACCTTCAACACACTGTACGGCTCTGTCAAAGTGTACCGCCACTCCGCGTCCAACGACCTGGTGGTGATCAAGTCCTGCCACCTGCCATCCATGGACCGCGTGCGTAGAGGAGTGGACAGACGCAGCATGGACGACCCCATCGGCGAGGTGGCGACCTTGGAGCACCTGCGGCCGCACCCCCACCCCTCCCTTGCGAAGTATGTGGGAAGTTTCCTCACCGCCACCCACCTCTACATTGTGACCCGCCTCGTCGAGGGGTACGACCTGCAGACCCTGGTGCAGAAGAACGTACCGCTCTCCCGTCTGGACGTGCGCACCATCGTCCTGCAGATTACGCAGGGGTTGGAGCACATGCACAGGCACAGCGTTGCCATGCGAGACGTGTCGTTGGAGAACGTTGTCGTATCTCGCCTGCGCGACGGTACCATGCGCGCCGTTCTGATTGACATGGGGGCCTCCATTATCGTGGGTGACCCGCGGAACGATGACCAACTGCAGAAGGGGAGGCTGGGCAGGCGGCAATTTAGCAAGAAGGGGCTGGCGTCTCCCGAGGTGTACTGCACGCGAAACGTGTCGCCGATGGACTGGTACAAGGGGGACATGTTTGCGCTGGGTGTGGTGGTGTGGCAGATTCTCTTCCGCGACTACATGTTCGACAATGGGTACGAACCTTTGAAGGACAACCATAGCTGGCGCGTACGCACGACGCGGGGCGTGAAGGCGCTGATGCAGATGCGCAGGATCGTCGTCACCACCGATATGGACGATGTCATCGACTTTTTGACGGGTCTGACCCACGAGGCGCCGCGGGCGCGGTGGAACGCCATGATGGCGCTCAAGAGCCGGTGGCTAACCACAAAGTCGGTGCACTAGCCGCCCAGTGCGGAGCGCACCCTCTCCGTACGGTCCAGCAGGTCGGTGATGCGTACATTGATGGCCACTCGCGCGTCCCTAGACTCCGCGTCCCGCCCCGTCAACCTGCAAAGCTGTCTGAGTTGCTTGACCTCCAGCATGTCCCTCACTATCGCCCTCACACGTGAGTCCCCGGCACGCTGTCGCGCCCACCGATTGTCCCTCATCTCCGCGTCCACGTGCGCGCTGTGCACAATTTGCGGATGCGCCCGCAAGTACCCGGAGCAATCGTTGACGGGCGCACCCCCGACGCTGGGGACGTCTCGCGCGGCCACAGCCGTCCACATCCACCTTAGCCGCCGCCCGTGCGTTGTGCACCTAAACCCGGCCGCCTCGCAGAGTGACGCGACGTCCCGCGGGTCGAGGGAAAGTGCGATGGTGACCCAGATTCCGCAGGGCAAGTCCGTCCACATGAATATCATAACCAGGGCGTGATAATCACGCGCTACCCGCTACTTATAAACACAGAGTGCGATGGGGTTTGGATTGTGCCTCGGCGGCTTTGGCATCGGAAAGTGCGGAAAAACATCTTCGTCGCAATCGGTTAATATTGCAAACTCTGCGGTAGCCTCCGCGTACTACAAGAATGCATTCAGCTGCAAGCAGAAGATTGATTCCGGCAACAACGTCACTGCCGAGGGCGTCTGCGGGTGTCAGGAGGAACAAATATACTCCGAGATCGACTGCAGGCAGTACAAACTCACCAAGGCCAAACTGGAGGCTCAGGAGTGCGCGGCTTCGTCCAAGAACTCGAACCTGACGGGCGCGGAGCTGACGTGCATATGCCACTCGGGTGGGGCTGGGTGCAATATCGGCATCGACCAAAGGTCGGCAGTCTCCAACCAGTTCGTGTGCAAAAACAAGCAGAGCGCCAAGGCAAATCTCGACAACCACTTCAGCAACGACATGGTGCAGAACATGAAGCAGAACATGAGCGACATTGGCGGCCTGTTTGATTCCAACGACCAGAAAGTCACCGGAAAAATCGCCACGAAAATCAGGCAGAACATTTCACAGTCCATGATGAACGAGATTTCTAGCAAAATCACGGCGTCCAACAACGTGACGGCGGGGTGCGGTGGCCTGAACTTTGGCATCACGCAGTACTCGCAAATGGACACGATCGTGTCCGTGCTCAGCAAGAGCTCCGCCATCCAGGAGGCCCTGAACCAGCTGAAAAATCATCTCAAGTCGTCCGTCACCAGGGTCGACAGCGGATTTCTGGGGTGGCTGACCTCTACCGCAGGTATCATTGTCATCATCATAGTGTGTATCGCCGTCATCATTGGCCTATCCCTGCTCTTCAAGTACAAGCCGTGGAAGAAGAAGACGAAGTAAACCCATCATTTGTTTTCGAGGAGGGGGATACGAGCACAAATCATATTATTGACGCACGGAAGTGTGGCCTCGTAGCTTAGTTGGTAGAGCAACGCACTTTTAATGCGTAGGCCGCGGGATCGAGCCCCGTCGGGGCCCTTTTTTTGGATTCGGGGGTCCCATCTTCACTACGTAAACATAGTTTGCACAGTCACCATGGGTTTCTCATCGGTTGGCTTGACCTGTTGGAGCATGTGGTGCCGCTGCAGACGCCGTCGCTTAGTCGCATGGTCGAGCAGGACGAGGAGACTGCCGGCGTTGCCCTGCATAGGCAGCTGAGCATGCGCAAGAGCAAGACGCACGCGGCGCCCGTCAATTTGGGCGCCGTGCGGCCCAACTTGCGCAGCACAGTTTTGATGCGCACCTCGCAGAGCTCGTACGCTCCCGCGGAGCCCGCGGCAGAAGCGGCGGACGCCGCCGAGCAGCCGCAGCACCCCGGAGAGGCGACGCACGCCAGCGAGCAGCGCGAGCAGCAATACGCCGCCCAAGTCCGCATGGAGCAGCAGCAGCGGGACCAATAGAACCAGCAATGAAAATGTAACCGACGTCGCCTCGGAATGTGTTGGTTTGTGAGGCACGTTCTACTCCCCCGGGCGCTGGACTTGTTCGCGCGTGGCCCACACCTGCGCCCAGGTCAGGCTGCCGTCGGCCAGCTGCCGCACGACCGTTGGAACCTCGTCGGCGGCCAGGTAGATTTGCTGCGTGCTGTCGCGGTCACGGAGGGTGACGCGGCCGGTCTTGACAGAGGCAAAGTCGACTGTGATGCCGAAGGGGACGCCCAGCTCCTCCGTGCGCGCGTACTTGCGGCCGATGGAGCCGTTGGAAAAGTCGGTGCGGGTGGAGATGCCGGACCGGGAGCAGGCGCGGTTGATGCTGTGGCCAATGGCGTTCAGCTCGGCGTTGTTGGACAGGGTCAGCACGGCCAGCTTGTAGGGTGCCACCAGGCTGGGCAGCTTCAGCACCACCCGCGACTCCTCGTCGCGCGAGTCGGTGTCAAAGCAGTGCTCCAGCACGCAGTACATGATGCGGCCAAGGCCAAACGAAGGCTCGATGACGCTCGGATAGAACGTCTCGCCCGTCACCGGCACCGTCTTGCGCTCGGCGGTAAACATGCCGGCGGCCAGCTCAAACGACTTTTGCCCGGCGCCGGCCGTGATCTGCTCCTTGGCACCGCCGGTCAGGCGCTCCTGCAGGACGAGAACGTCGGCGTCGGCCATGCCGCTGACGGCGGCCATCACGTCCTTGGCGTCCTTGCGGAAGGCCTTGTCAATCTCGCGCTTGTTGAACTCCACCACCACACGCTCCTCCTCGCGCGGCGTGTCGTACTGGATGCGGGCCGACAGCTCAACGCCGGAGGCGCGCGAGTGGCGCTCCAAATCAAAGCAGGAGCGGTCGGCGTGGCCGACGCACTCGACCCAGCCGTAGTGCGTCTCGATCTCCGCGTCCCAGCAGTCGGTGGCATAGTGCGCCATCTCGTCCGCCAGGTGCTGCCGGAAGCGTAGCCGGGCCGGGTCCACCCCGATGGAGGTCAGGAACAAAAAAGTGCGCCCGATAAAGTAGCCCAGGCTCTCGTTGTCAATCAGGCCCTGGGCGACGGCCTCGCCCAGGCCGCGGGTCTCGTGCCCGCGCGCCTCCATCTGCAAGCCGCGGTCCAGCAGGTTCAGCCGCAGGCCGGCCACCTCGGCGAAGCCCGGGTGCGCCTTCTCGCGCGGGTGCACAAAGTGCTCAATCTCGGCCAGCGCGAACTCGCGCACGCGCAGCAGGCCGCCGCGCGGCGCAATCTCGTTGCGGTAGGCCGCGCCAATCTGGGCGGCGGCAAACGGCAGCCTGCCGGCGTTGAACTCGAGCAGGCGGCGAAAGGCCACGAAAATACCCTGGGCCGTCTCCGGGCGCAGAAAGCCCGGCTGCTTGCCGGTAGGGCCGATCTCCGTCTTGAACATGAGGTTGAAGGGAAAGGGCTCGCCCAGCGCGTTGCCGTCCGGCGACTGCACCTTGAGCTCGGCCAGTTGCTCGCCCAGCGCCTGCGGGCTGTAGGCGTCGGCCTGCCCGCGCACCTTGCGCAGCTCCAGATCACGCTCGGGCGTCAGCCCGCCGGCGGCCAGCATCTTGTCAATGTGGTCCTCCAACAGGTGGTCGGCCCGGTGGCACTCCAGGTTGACCGTGTCGCGCACCATCAGGTCCTGAAACTTCTCCACGTGCCCGGACACATCCAGCACCCGCTCCGGCGTCATGGCCGGGCACGAAATCTCCAGCATCTGCTCGGCCAGCACAAAGTGGTTGCGCCAAACGGTCTGAATCTGGTTCATCAGCGCCGTGCCGGGCGGCCCAAAGTCGTACAGCCCGGCCACGCCACCATAAATCTCAAATGACGGCACCACAAACAGCTTCCGCAGCATCAGCTGCTCAAAGGCGTCCTTGCGCGCGGCCAGCCGCCGCGTCTCCTCCGCGTTCTCCGCCCTCGACGCCGCCGTCGCCTCCTGCAGCGCCGCCTTGAGCTCCAGCAGCTTCTTGACCGCCGCGTCCACCTCCACCTTGGGCACCGACCCCGCCGCCTCCTTGTTGCGCTGTGCATCACAGTCGGTGAGAAGTCAGTTCAAGTTCACGTTACATTCAACGCGGCGCGTGGCCACCCGCCTCCCTCACCTTTTTCATCAGGCGAACATTGGAGGCCTGCAGCTTGACCTGCGCTTCAAGGTCCTGGTACCCCTGGTCGCGGTCCATTGTTGAAAATCTCGAACATCGGAACATCAGCGTGACTTTCTCGAGCCTTTGGATTCCGACCTTCAAAGATTAGTATCTGGGGCCGAACGCGACACACATGTCGCGATTCTCAAGCAAAACCTCAAAAACATCTCACCTCCCTCGGAGGATCAACCATGGTGAGGCCAGAGCATGAGGCCATCTTGGATACAATGCCGTGGCTTGCTCCTCGATCGATCATGCTGCACTCGGTAGACGGGAACATCATGGTGGCCATTTTGCCCACATCCCGCGTGCAGTTCCACAGGCGGCTGGAACGTACCATGATTGACGAGAAGACATGCCGCGAGGTTGGCCACGACGGATGGATCACGTGCGCATGCATGTCGCGCGGGCGGCAGCTAATGCTGACAGGTGGCAGCGACGGGACGGTTGTGCTCTGGGACGTGGTGCTACGGTGCAAGATTAACCATAGGGACATGAGATCGCCCAAGGGCGAGCCCATCACGTCGGTGGCCTTTTCGCCGTGCCACGAGCGCTGCGTGGCGGTCACCACAGGGGGCACTGTGGCCGTGTGGGAGGTGCGCGCAGGGCGTCCAACTCAGTCATCCATGTTAATGTCAACGCCGTTGACGGCCGTGGTGTGGACGGCAGACGGCCGCCGCATTCTGGCCGGTGGCGCGGACGGCCGCGTGCGCAACTACGACTCCATGCATCCGAGGATGCTGCAAACGTCCACCGCGACCACGATGGTGACGTCTATGTGCCTGCTGGATGGTGGTCGTGTGCTGGTGGGCCACTCCGCCGGGCGTATTTCGGTGATGGACACGAAGACGCTGGAATACGTGATAGCGCCATCCAATGACCGGCCGCCCGCGGCGGTGGTGCTGTGCACCGCCTCGCAGGACGGGAAGCTGATGATGTCCGGCTCGTCAGACGGAACGTTTGTGCTCCGCGACGCGGAGACGGGGGTACCCACGCGCGGCCAGTTTGTGGGGCACCTAGGCAGGGGGCGCATTTGCGGCGCGGACTTTTCGCCCGACAGCCTCTCGCTGGTCACCACCGACGGCAACAACATGGCCAGGACGTGGGACGTGAGGAAAGCCTCCCCCGCAGAACTTCCCCCCAACAGCCCTCGCCCCCCTGTGGGACGCCGACGAACGCGTTCAATGACCAGGGCGGAGGGCGGCCCCAAGGCCAAGAGGCCGAAGCTCAACGCCTGCGCAAGCCATGCGCGCGTCGTGTTCGACAACCGCGGAAGCCTGCGCTTCGATACCCGCGTGGAGGACATGCAGCTGCAAGAGCTGGAGGAGGTCGTCAAGACTGTGGTGCATGGGGCCCGCGGCGCGCACTTTGCCGTCTTTGGCTCGCTACCGACGGAACTGCAGGCCAACATCTTGTCGATGGCCGGCCCGCGCGCCGTCATGGTCATGGGGACCACCAGCACGTCGTGGCAGCGTGCGGTGACCGGTGCCGACGGCCTCTTCCGCGTGTACGTGCACCGCTACATGGGGGTCCCGGCGTGGATGCGGCGCTGGAAGGACGAGAAGTGGCACTATCGCTTCCGCACCCTGTGGAAGACGTACTGGACGACTCCGCTGCATACCCTGTTCAGAGACATGCTCCTCCACGGACACGTGTCGGCGGTGGAGGACTTGGTGAGGAATCGTGGCTGCTCGCTGTCGGACCCGGTGACGCCCCATGGCTTATCACCGATTCAGTTGTGTGCTGCATCCAACTCGTCCGCGGACGTGGTGCCCGTCCTGGTACGCATGGGGGCCGACCTAGAGCAGAGTATATGCAGTGCGGCGGGAGAAGACGAAATGGTGCAGAACGCGCTGGTGCTTGCGGTGAGCAGAGGCTCGGCGGACTCCGCCCGGGCGCTGCTGGAGGCGGGAGCCTCCCCCGACCCGGTACTGGACGATATGTCAGATCTGTACCAGCTGCTATACAGCCCCCTCTTCATTGCCTGCTGGCGGTTCAAGCCCGAGATGGTCAGCTTGCTGATTAAGTTTGGGGCCGACGTTCGCCGCATGCCGATGGGCTTCTGCGTGGAGAAGATGCTGTGCACGTACCATACGGGCACGGAACGCCACCCCCGCGATATTGCGTACGTGGAGCGCTTTGTGGTGCTGGTGGTGCAGGCGTTGGTGGACGGAGGCATGCGGGTCTGTACCGGCGTGTGGAGGTCACCGTCCCCCGGCCGCAGTATATCGTCAAGGGTGGAGATTCGTCGTCAGCACGGGCCAAACGGACGCCTGGTGCTGGACTACTACGACCCGATCCCCTGCCGCACGAGAAGACCCTTGATGACCCTGACGTTCACGCGCGACGGCGGGCGGACATACGTCTCCGGGGGCGAGGAGCATCCGGATGATGGTTACTGAATGCGATCGGTGAATATACCCTGAAACTACCCACAACGCCCCCTCTCTCCCCGAAATGATTTTTAATGAACCTTCAATGATTTGCAACGCATGACTTACAACGGTACCTCACCAAACTCTCCAAAAACCCAAAAACCCCTCTCTCATTCTCCAAAACTCACGTGCCACTCAAGCTCCCCCTTCATGATCTCCACCCTCATCCTTCTGACCGTGGTGTTGGCGGCGCTGGTTTTTATCACCCCCACCCCCCGGGTCACGGCGGAAAGGGGCAAATGCACCTATGCGGACGGTGTGGTGGCGGACCTCGACAATGCACTATGGCATCTTACCCCGGACGAGTCGGTGACGTTTGGGAGTGGTGAATGGTCTACCGATCTGGACCAAACCTTTACGGAGTCCGTTGTGGTCGAAGAGTGGACATGCGAGAACCCCTACCCAGTGCCCGTGCCAGACGGTGCAACATTCCAGAAGGGTCCCGCAGCTCGAGGCCTCCTACCTTGCAACAGACGTGTCCATGGTCATGTATACATCGATCCGATGATGAACCCCATGCAAGTCCGCTTTTCACCCAACAACAATCCGACTTTGGACACTTATTATCACGACGCCCCGAGTCTAACGATTATGCAAGGCTACGCCGGACTGATGAGTTTTTGGTTGTATCCAGAAGATGAGCCGCTGGACCGTACAATGACGATTCGTGTGGATTTCCGTTCCCACCGGTATGCCAACTTTAGCAGCTTCGAGGGATACAACAAGACGTACAAGTACACCCACGGCTCCGATGTGCGCTGCGTGGAATGTGTGCGCTCGTCACACTGTACGGGGTACACGCCGGCAGACGACAATACTGTCCGCTGCACGAAGGATTACACTTGCTGTACCCCCACGTGCTGGGCAGACGATCCACCCTTTCACAGCGATGGGTGCGGAGGGGTCTGCCTGGGAAACGTCCAGCCAAGTCTGCCGACCAAGCCGTCAATCTCCATTGCGGTGTTTGCGATATGCATTGTGGCCGCCGTGGTGGGGACCACTCTTCTCGCCACACTTGTTCATCGTATAATATCAGCACGCAAGGGTGAGAGTCAGTACCGCAGCTTGGACGAGCCGCTTACCGCAAACTGAGTTAGGTTTGCTTTATTCAGGACGACTTGTGCTTCCGCTTGATCAAGTAAATGATGACTCCAATGACGACGAGCCCCGCCACTGCGCCCATGAGGTACTCAGACCATTTGGGAAGCGCGGGCTTGTCAGGTTCGCTGCTGTCATCGTTGTTCGTGGTGGTCTGGAACTGCGGGTCACTATCCGAGCCGGGTGGATTGTCCGTCACTCCCCCGCTGGCAACTGCAGCACTCGAGCTCTGCGCGTTCATGGACTCCTCCAAGGCTCGAAGCCCCTCTTCAGTGGACGTCAGGGCGGCTTTGAGGTCAAAGTTGGTAAGGTTACCGTCACCGTCTGCCCCTGCTTCACTGATCAACTTGTCCACCACAGGGTCGTCAATGACGCCCTTGAGGGTTTGAAAGATCTTCAAAATCGCCTTGTATGCCCCTTGTATTGCGTTTGTATACTCGACAATCTGATCCACCGTTTTGCTCTGCGAGCACAGGAACTTGGCAATGGTTTCTCCGTTTCTGCTGCTGACTTGAGGCAATTGGCTCTTCACCGCCGTTATGATCCCGTTGATACTCTCCAGCTGCGAGCTGAACGCAATTAACGCTTCTTGCTTGGCCTTAAAGGCAGGGTTATGCCACAGTGAAGACGACTGTATGGACGTAATGATGTCCTCAATGGAATGGATGGTAGTAAACGACCTACTCATGGCCTGGGCCGTGCTGTCCTGGTAGTTGCGCACCAGCCTGTCCAGAATCTCCGATTTCGATCCAAATAGTGACCGAATCGTTGTAGCACACGTGCCGGCCATGTTAATCAAGGGTATCCCGTCACTGCAAGTCACACTAGCGCACGATTCGTCGGCACATGAGGACGACGCGTTGTCCACTGTTGTCCGCCAATCAATCGCGTAGATACTCAGCGCGTCGGCCTTGAGGTTTTCCCCCTTGAAGTTGAGTTTAACCTTGAACCCGCTGTCGTGCACTTTGGTACTGGTACCACTGTTGGACTGCAAGTCCACATTGTATCCGCCGTTGAAGGCAATGAAGAAGATCTGGACGTAGACGTTCATCTCATTTGCCACTATACCCTTCTTGAACTTGTCCATGCGGATGGGGATTGTCATACCATCGTTCGCCAAGGCTAAGAGAAATGTGACAATCTTATCCCGCTCTTTAGGGTCTGTACTGGTAACCTTGACTGTGAAATTGTGACCTGCGGAATCAATATCATCAATGCCGTAATATCGAGCGGTGTCCCCTGCCAAGTCCTGCGTAGCTGTACCGCCGTTGCCAAAGTCCGCAAACACCTTGAAACGTAGGGCACATGCCGCAGGAAAATCCTTGTCCACATCACCACCCAGGATCTGGTTGCTCCTCATGATGGATGCAAGTGCATCGTAGATTTGGGTTCTCCTGCACATGATTCCCTTGTCTAGATTGATGATCGTGTCCCCCACCTTGAATTGCATATCATCGTCCAAATTTTCCGATGAGATATAGCTGTTCAGTATTTGCCATGGGATGTGATACTTGTCTTCTGCTGAATTCTTGACTTTCTTGTTCCATTTGCTCCAATCTTCATCTTGTAACCCACTCATCATCAGACCCTGCAACTGCAACCAAGACACTATTCCTATATTTTCTTTTTTCCACACCATGGTGGTGGACTTGAATTCCGAGTCATCCTCGTTGAGACCGTCGAGCTTACGGAAGAGAGGGAACAATTTTCCCCAAACGTCCTTACCCTTCACCTTGACATAGCTTTGAATGAAAAGCCCGCCAGGAATATTGAACAGCCAGGGCTGCGTCACCATCTTTGTAATGATATTGGATATATCATCACGTGATTGAGCGTCCGCGATGTCCTGCCCCAATTCCGTGTATTTCATGAGCTTAGGGAACTTAACGCTCATCAGCAGTGCAGTTTTGACGCTCAGATTTGGAATCCCTGGTATGTCCGCAGCTGCCTTCTGCTGGGCATACTGTCCACAGTCAAACATGACATGACCGTCTGAAAAGTCAAAGATCCTTTGCAAGAGGCCCCATATCGTTTTCTGCTCTGCTGTCGGCGCTACCTCGTCACCGTGTGACTGGTGGAAAGATCCGTCGCCTGCGGAATCTACATTGCTTTTGGGTACAGAGAACGTCCAGAGCCCGTTGACTGCGACGTCGCCCGGGAACTGCCCCACCCCACGACTGCCTGTGAACACAGCAGTAACATCTCCTACGACCTTTGATGCAACGCCACCCATGTCACTGCTATCGTCTTTATTTTATGTGCGTAGGCGTACATATAAATTATGTCTGACGACGACCGACCCTACATATCACAATATGCAATAGCCATGGGTGCACCGTACACGATTAGAAGAGTCGACAATGACGCCAAGTTGTCCATTCGCGGGTTAGTGGGTAATAAGGAGACGCTGTTCGATGTTTTTGCCATCACTCATACCACCCTTCCGAATCCGTATGCGCTTCTCCGCGCACACCAAGTGTGCGTACTGCAGACTTTCGGGACAAAGGGTACCAACTACGGTGTGGACGAATCCCCTGACCGGCAACTCAGGATCAATGGGCAACTCAGGATCAATGGACCCGCTCCTTCGGCTACTACGAATGTGCCTTTGTGGTTCAGGCTCACGGAAGGAGGATCAAATAGCAAAAATACATACCAGGTAACGAGCATTAAGCACTACTACCTGCACTACAATCTCCACGGTCCGGACAAGAGCACCGCGACGCGCGTAGTGTATATTGATCCCACCGTTAAGGCGGGTGATCCTACGGCGCGCATAGGGCACGAAGACAAAAAGGGGCACTTGGTTTACCTTAAACCGTCGTGACGCGCCGCTCGAACAGCAAGAAACCCACAGCGACCTTCAGATTTTATGGTTTACTGCAGCGCCAAACTCGTGCCGAGTGCAACAATTTCCAATCCAAGGGCCGACAAAGTCACGCTGGGTGACAATAAACCCACAATGACCTTCAGATTTTATGGTTTACTGCAGCGCCAAACTCGTGGCGAGCTCAACAATTTCCAATCC
>Ga0136600_1001073_pt1 | contig 13176 bp, 15 predicted proteins | sample AntRauMFilla2698_FD_104634 | JGI IMG/M metagenome (GOLD analysis project Ga0136600, IMG submission 104634) | Saline lake microbial communities from Rauer Islands, Antarctica - Metagenome Filla 2 #698 | ecosystem: Environmental > Aquatic > Non-marine Saline and Alkaline > Saline | place...
CGGGGCTTAGACCTCCCTGGTGAGCATGACGGCTATGACTTCGGAAGTGGGGCTGGCTTCTACCTTACGGCGACAACTGACGGTTATAAAGACCATTACAAGATGGATAAGTATATAATTGAAGAGATCGTGCCTCTGTTAAAGGAAACTTTTGGAGTAAAGAAAATCGCTATTAGTGGCCATTCAATGGGTGGTCATGGTGCTTTGACCCTCGGTTTAAATCACAAAGATCTCTTTACTTCAGTTTCTGCTTTCTCTCCTATCGTAAATCCTGTGAACTGCCCTTGGGGAAAGAAAGCCTTCACCGGTTATCTCGGAGAAATTACAGACTCATGGAAACAATATGATACATGCGAAATTTTAAAGTCTGGTGTCAAAAGAGATGACACTCTACTTATCTCTCAAGGTAAAGCAGATGAGTTCTTGGAGAAAGAACTTCTTACTGAAAACCTTCAAATGATAGCTAATGAGTGCGGTCAAAACGTGGATATCCACTATCACGACGGCTTTGATCACAGTTATTACTTTATTCAGTCCTTTATTGAAGATCACATTAATTTTCACCTAAAGAACATGGAGTAAAAGGAAAAATATGGGTAAGTTAATAGACGGAAAATGGGAAAAAGCCGATGTTGCGACCACGAACAAGGAGGGTGGGTACGATCGTATTCCCCGCAGCTTCCTTGATACCATCTCACCTGGCCATTCAAAGTTTAAACCCGAGAAGGACCGCTACCATTTATATGTTAGCTATGCATGCCCATGGGCCCACAGAACTCTTATCATGCGTGAACTTAAAGACCTAAATTCTTTCATTGGAGTTAGTGTCGTCTCACCTGATATGTTAGATGAAGGTTGGACCTTTGAAACGGATTTTGCTGCCACTACTGGAGATAAACTCTTCAATAAAAACTTCATGAGAGAAGTCTATGTTTTAGCTGACCCTAAAGTAACAACTTCTGTTACGGTCCCTGTTCTCTGGGACAAAGAAAATAAAACTATCGTTAATAATGAATCAAGTGAAATTATTCGCATTTTCAACACGGCTTTTAATGAGCTCACGGGTAATCAGCTCGACTTCTACCCTGAGGCCCTTAGGTCTAAAATTGATGAAGTCAATGAACTCGTTTACCATAATATTAATAATGGTGTTTATAAAAGTGGCTTTGCTAAGACCCAGAGTGCCTATGATGAAAACGTATCAAAGCTTTTTGAATCCCTTGATAGAATTGAAGAGATGCTCGAAGGAAATGACTACTTAGTGGGCAATACCTTTACCGAAGCTGATATTAGACTTGTTACAACTCTACTGCGCTTTGATCCTGTTTATCACGGCCACTTTAAGTGTAATAGAAAGAGAATAAAAGACTATCAAAACCTATCTCGTTATACTGCGAAGCTTTATTCAATGAATGCCATAAAGAGCACAACCAATTTTGAGCACATAGTACGTCACTATCATTACAGTCATGACAAGATTAACCCTTATAGAATTATTCCAATTGGTCCTGAAACAATGTTTTAATGATGCACTTGTAAGGTGGACTAAACTTCCCCCAAACAGGCTTTATTAATCGCAAGTTCAACAATGGTCTTATCTTTTTGAAGGTTTTCTTTTTCACTACCCTCTTCTAAGAGAAGGGGGACGCCATAATATACGTTAATAATCGAGAACGGCTTGGGAAGACGAAACTTGTCCCAACTATTGAACTCCCAGTACTTTGTGGCGATGGGAGCATAGGGCACAATAGCAATTTGTGCATCCTTGGCCATTTTAATAATACCCGGCTTTACTTTCTTTGCTGGTCCCTTAGGTCCATCGACTGTTATGGCACCAGGAATCCCAGTTTTTAAAATAAGAATCATCTCTTCCATTGCGGCCTGGCCACCTTTATCTACACCAGCCTTAGAGCGTGATGAACCTCTCGCCACATCATGGCCCATTTTTTGACAAGCAAAGGCCACGGCCTCAGCATCTTTACTTTTAGAAACAATAACCACGTGCCTTCTGCCGATTTGGCCGAGAATCCCTTGCAGTAGGTTCTGATGCCAAATAGCGAGTAGATAGTTTCCTCCTCGACTAAGACACTTTGCTTTCTCTATGTTTTCTAAGCCGTAATAGCGAAAACGGTAAGTAGCAGCGAGAATACGAACAAGTAAATACATTAACCATTTCAGCATAGCTTTCTCTAAAGAAAATGATGAATAATGTTGATAATGTAATGGAAAAAGAGGGATTTGGTAAAGAGAGGATGGAGAAATTAAGAAGGGGTCTGATTAAAGACCCCTTAAGCGATAACTAGACCTTTTTTACTTGAACCGCACAAGGACCTTTTTGTCCTTCACCGATTTCAAATTCAACAGCGTCACCGTCATTGATGTAACCACCAACGATACCAGTCATGTGAACGAAAAGATCTTTGCCACCATCATCTGGTGTTATAAATCCAAAACCTTTAACTTCATCAAAAAACTTAACTTTGCCTGTACTCATAAATACTCCTATGAGATGTGATCCCCCTGAAAGTGGGTAGATCGGGATAAATAAAATGTTGATATGAAAATTAGAAAAGAAAAACAAGATGCACCATAGGACGGGCATCTGAAAAACTGAACCAAAAATTCGCCTTCAACAATTGGAGTATAGCACCCTATGAAGCGGATAGCTAGAGATATGCTATAAAAAGGTAGAATAATCCACAAAATAACGAAAATACCCAATATAACAGATACTTAGAACTTAATCATGACCACATTAATTAAGTACTCAATGAAGCCCAGAAAATAGGACTCCATTAAAAGAGACTAGTCACAGTTAAATTTTACAAGGCCATCTTGAAAACTTTCTTGGAGTTGAAATTTTTGAAAGGGTCTTGTTTCCCCTCTAATTGAAATATCATGGCGACCAGACCATTCTTTAGCGCCAGACTCTGTTATGGCATAAATGAAAGGTGATATATCATCTAGCTTTACACTCAGCATTTTAAGCTTGCCAGGGGCCACTTGAAAGTAGCCTATCGTTTCCTGTTTGCCTTCTATTCCCTTAAAGTTCAGAGCAACAAATATATCTTCATCACAATTATTCTTTACGTCTATACCCAGATAGGCTTTACCTGAGACATTAAATTCAACAAAGTCACGAAGATCATTTTTTTCATTTTCAATTATTTTTTGAATATCTTGATAGTCTACTGAGTTAATTGCGGCCGCAAAATTGTAGGGAACCTCTGAAGAATGCCCGCTATTTACTGCAACGATTTGATCATCTATGGCAAGAGTTGAGCCTGATGTTCCTGGGTTTGTATCACAATCATGCTTAAGAGCTCCCTCATGGCCACGGACAAAACCCTTCAGTGAACAGTTTTCTTGAAGGTATTGGGAGAGCTTCGACTTGTCTGACTCTCCAGTATAAGAAGTCATAGAAGTTTGACCGGTCCCATTTACTGAGAGTTCTTCAATGGGCGCTACTTTTTTTATCACTACTGTGTCACCGAAAATAGGTGCATTTTGAAAAGACCTCACTTTTAATATTCCTATATCTCTCCGAGTAGCACTAAGGGTCCCCTTAGGTGCATCGATATAGCTTTGAGGAACATAAATATTCTTGGCCAGGAAACGGCTGTAAGGCTTGTAGGCGTTAGCAAGATGAATAAAAGGAATGGCGCTCAAGCCCTTCTTTACTTGTTTTTTGTTCTTATCAAAGAGGCAGTGGGCAGCTGTCAGAACATGATATCGCCCTATGGCCGTGCCAGTACAAACTAAATTATTATTCTCATCAACAATAGCAACAACTGAAGGGTTAAGATTCGATTGAGAAAGAAGGAAGCGATTATCAGATCCGCCGACAATATAATGAGAGGCCTTAACTTCAAAGGCCACCGGTTGTCCCTCTTCATTTTCAATGACGCAAGAGCTGAAGAGGACTATTCCTATAAGAAGAGAAAGAATGGGAGAGAATAAATTAATCATGTCCCCATTCTAGCGAATCCCCTAGTGCTACAACGATATCTTGTAAAAAGGAGTGCCCCTGTCAAAACAATAAACGAAAAAAGCACCCAAAAAGGGTGCTTTTTAATTGTAAATACAATGACTTATGTATTATTTCTCAAGCTTGATGATACAAGTTCCTACAACTTTGGTATCGCGGCTAGATCTTGGAGCATTTCCACGCCCACAGTAAGTACCACAACGGTGAACAACAAATTGGTCACACAAATTTGCTTCTTTAAGAAGACCCGCTAATGCACCATTTTGAAGGGCCAAATCAAAGCTATCCTTTTTAGAGTAGTCTCCAAAAGAAATTACCCTAGTGAGGCTTCCTCTCTCTCTTAATGAAATAAGCGCATCTTTTGCTTCGGCAATAGTCTTTGTTCCAAAGTTATTAACAGTTGTTCCAATAAGCCCTGCATGAAACTTAGGATTAATACCGTCTACTAAAAACTCGGCTTTTAAATCTTGATTATAAGACAAAGTACAGCTCTCTTCAGTCTTACAAGTAATTTCGACGATATTATCCACAAAGCCAAAGAAGTTCGTATTAAGTGCAGCTTTCAAAACACTGCCTTGTTTCTTTGTTTTATAGAAGCCTTTAAGAGCAGGATGGAGTTTTCTTGATTGTTCTTTAGAGAGAATAACCTCATCTAGAGACTCATGAAAGCGAACTGTTGGCTCTCCATAGTCATAAAAAGTAAATGTCGATGTAGTCTTCAGGGTGACATTTGATTTTGCAAAGTGATGAATTCCTTTCTCCATTCCAAGTGTGGAATTGGCTTGTGCAGAAATCCCTAAGGTTAAAAGTGTCGTTAAAATTAATGCTCTCATAGTCTCTTCCTTTTTTTAAGTTTCCCTCCAGGGGATGAGCTTAAATTAAAGGAAGTTTCAGCATTAATAAAATGAATTAATCTCCTACCTGCAATAGCTACTAGCTATACCTAAAGAGTGTCCACTTTACTTAGGCTTTGAATCCACTCTAACAAAGTGGCCAATTCATCTTCAGACAGTCTTTCACGAGGGTCTGTAGGCATTTCACCGGTGAGGGAAACGGTATAGATGAGGGACTTTTCAGGGTTGTCCTTATTCACATACTTTTGACGATTGGATAATTCGTCAAGATCATCCATTCCGCCAAAGCTGCCTCGTGCATTGCCGCTACCGTGGCATCTGATGCACTTCTTAGCAAAGAGTCGCTTAACCTTAGAATCAATACTTTGGCCCTCAAATAGCTCACGGTAGCGCTCTTCGATCCTTTCATGTTCTTCTATTAAAGGATTAACCCAATTCAGTATGACCACCTGGTTCTTCTTTGAAATGCGTCTAAAAGGATAAACCACCAAATAACTTTTAAGTGGCATCGTTTGATCAATTGTTGCTGCTTTAATGGCCTTGAGAAGGGATAATTGAGGAGGGTCACCCTTAGCCTTTAAAGGGTAAGTCTTCGCCATATCAAGGGCCATAAGACCTTCCACCTGATGCTTTTTTACGGGATTAACTCTTGGAAATATTCTACCGTAAAGAGGCAGCTTTCTTGTAGAGTCATGACAATCAAAACATTTTCGATCAAAGACTTCTTTAATCGGCTCAAAACTCTCTTTTGCTTTTACCGTGAGATGGGAGAGGTCTTGTTCGTAGTCTTTTTTCAGCTTCTTTAAATATTCAAGGTACTCAGCTTCACTATTATCTTCCACCCTAAAAGGTTCTTCATTTTTCAAAAGTGACTTATCAATGAAGGTAAGTGGACCAACTCCAGGACCGCATCCTGTGAGGATCGATAAAATGCAAAAAATTAGGTAGAGTTGGGTGCTTTTCACAGCTTGTCATACCATGTTTTTCGAAAAAACAATGAGTTATGGAAAAGTTACCTATTAGACGTGAAACACAAGGGAAAATAAGCCCCACCAAAGCGAGAAAATACTGCAAAAAATGAGAAAGTAAATCATCTCATAACGAAATCCTGTCTTTAAGAGGTTCTCCCTGGTCAATCCCCTAGTGGCCATCCAGTGGTCAAGTTGGTCTATATATAGAGTAAAGTAATTATCCTCCCTGAATTTTCCAAAGACCTTCTTTAGGTAATCGGCAAAGAGAAGCGTCGAGAAAAGAAAGAGAATAAGACAGAAGAGTTGACTTAGAAGTGGTGATTTTATCTTTTTTAAAATTTCTTTATTTTCTAATTTGCACTCTTCAAAGTAACAAGTCTCGACCTTTTTCTCATAAATTCTTTTAAGACAGGTTTGACGAATCCAAGGGAAGCTCAGACTAGCACAACCCGAAACGTCTTGATCTCTTATAACCTTTCCCGCCTTCATTTCATCAGACATTGTAAAGCCTATTAAAACAATTGAGCTGACAATAAAAGAGAGAATGAGATAACCAAAGTTTTCTTTTAAATAACTCATGCTCTCCTTTTTGAGTTACAATCTCTTTCAGTGTGTCGGTAGTATATTGTAAAATATTTTTAATTTAAAAACTAAGGAAAATTGTATGTTTATCGCAATGAATATCTTTACTATTAATAATGAACGTTTTGAAGAGTTTGAAAACGTATGGACCAATAGAGATCGTCACCTTAAAGGAGTTGATGGTTTTCTTAAGTTTAAGCTCTTAAGAGGTAAAGAGAGCGAAGGGAAAAGAGATTATATTTCCCACTCTTCATGGCAAAGTGAAGCAGAGTTTTGGGCGTGGACAGAAAGTGAAGAATTTAAGTTGGCCCACAAGAATAAAACCCCAGAGGGAATCATTATGGGTCCCCCAAAATTTAGCTCTTTTGAAGTTATCTTAGATGAATAAAGATGAATAAAGATGAATAAAGGCGAGTAAAGACCAATAGAGCTTCTAGAGCCACCCCTGCTCTAACCGAAAAAGATATTCGTTGATACCTAGTGACCTCATGAGTTCCTGGTCTTTTAGCTGACTTTCTATGTTGCTCTTGCCTTCACTTGAATATCCCCCGTCTGCAAACATAAAAGCTCGATCACGATAAACCAACTCCGTCTCACTTTCTCTATAGACGCTATCTTTTCTCCACTCTTCTATGGCCTTCGGGCCACTCGTTACACCAACATCAAATACATAAGGTACTAGCTTATCCCCTTCTTTAACAAGGACATAAGGGGTAACATGATAACGCCAACCATAGAAGCCACTTGGAACGGGAGCCTGATCATTATCTCTCCACTCCTTGGGATAAAGCGAAGCCTTATCTTGAGTGTCTGACAAAAAAACTTTACCCATTTCGATGCCATTTTCTTTGGCAATAAGGGCAAACTCGTGAGCTCGAGCAAAGCAGCCATCATGAAGATAATCGAACTTCATATAAGTTATTTGAGAAAACTCTTGAAAAAGCTTTTCTGCCTCTTCTTTTGTTAATACGGAGATACTATCATTCTCAAAACTCTGTGCTTCTCCTGAGCCAGTAACACTGAGCTCTATCTTCTGATGATACAGACCTGGGTCACCCTTGAGCTCAATCTCAAACTTCTGACCTGCTCTTCCCTTCTCACAATTCGTAAGGGCATCCGTGGCAGTATCAGCAAGTTGGTTGAGATTGCTAACAACCTCATCCAAGCCAACTTCGGCATAGGGAGCGACATTCAAGAGTAAAAGAGTCAGAAAAAGCGTAAAGCACTTCATACTGATTTATCGGAGGAAAAGTCCAAGGGAATGAGTCTTTAGCTTAAAAATCCCATAAGGGTAACTTCATTCTTATTCGTATTGAGTTGGCGCAAAAGAGAGGTGTAGTCGGGGTAACTTTTCATCAGGACCTTGAACTCTTGAACTATTTCATAGTCGGACTCACCCTGAAATTTAAGAGTGAAAACGAAATGAGCTGCTTTTTTGGGACCCAACCAAATCTTCATAAGTTCTTGAATTCGCTTGGGTGCACAGATAATATCACTAATGACCCAATCTACAGGTGTATCAGTGACAAATTTAAAAGCATCTGCTTTGATAAACTCAACATTTGGGTTATCCATTAATTCAGGTGCTAGCTCACTTCTATCGATGGCAATAACTTTAGCATCTCTTTGAAGAGCAATATAAGTCCATCCTCCAGGGCAAGCTCCTAGGTCAACAACCGTTTGCTCTTTTTCAAAGTAACGATCCATTATGATCTGGGCCTCTTTAATTTTTCGATAAGCTCGACTTGGGGCAATCTTGTCTTCTTTGATCGTTAAAAAACCACCTGGATGGCTAGGAAGAATCGCCTGAAAGGCTGGTAGATCTTTAGTAAGAACAAGGCTTACCGCTAGACTACGATCAGGTAGAATCAAAACTTGGAGAAGGGGTTGCTTAAGAGAGCTTTTATAAATACCAAAAAAAGACTTTCGTGAATCGCTAGCTTTATTAACTTTTAATAACTTTCCTCTCAACAATTCCGCTCGAGCACTTGTTATGACCCCATATTTTTCACTGACACTAAAAATATGAAGGCAAAAGCTTTGCTCAATTTGATTTTTAGTAAGATCAAAAACTTGCTTTGCTTGTTGAGCAATAGTTCCAGGTTGAATTAGTTCACACTCTGGTAAAGTAGCTAATGAAAAAGCCAGTTGAGCTTCATTTAAAGAGTGATGAGAACCAATCTCGAGAAGTGCGGTATCTTTAAAATCGTGAATCTCTTCTTTTTTTAATCCTAAAGAAAGAGTAAGTTCTTTGATTAGGATACTTTTCCATTCTTTATTTTTAGCTAATAAGAAGTGTTTCTTTTTCATCATGAAGTTAAATAATACCATAAGAAAAAGAGAGGGGGCGAAGAAAAGCATATCTTGCAACTCTCCGCCTCCTTTCAATTTTACCGCACATTGGGTTTTCCCCAGTACGGCTGTTGAGCTGACATTTCCAGTACGTAAACATTTATTTTCTTTGGTTTAAGGAGATCAACACATTCACCATAGAAAATTAAAAGCTACTGCCACCTTCTGTAAAAAATCTCTTTTCTACAGTCACACAAACCAAAAGGTATCAACTTTTGGTTTTACCCATGAGATTCTCGCTCGACTGAGTTTTTACTACTCTCAGCGTCCTCACTTCACAATCTCAACTGCCCTGCTTGTAAGCAGACAATGGAGGTTTGGGCATTTTAAAGCGCCTTTGTCTCCGCTTGCTTATGAGAAAAATTTTGATCTTTTTTTCCCACACTCACAAGTAGTTCCGAGCTTTCACTGATCATCCTTCTCAACATGTCATCCCTTGCCCTCTAGGAATTCTCTTATTGCTCATGACTCATCCTTTCATAAGAGATTTGAGCTTTCGTCCCGTTTGATTAAGACTCAGCATTCCATAAAGGTAAACGGGTTCACTCTCGCTACAACCTGTTGATTGATCTCAGGAGGGTTACTCCATTTCACCAGCATCAAACAATATAGTCACCTATAGAACTTGTGGTGGAGATCGCGAAAATCATGAGTCCCCTTTTCGGTAGGACTTACACCTACTGAGGATCAGCTAGCTTCGCTACCTTCAAACAAGTACTACTTTAGCAGAATGAGAATTTAGGGGAATGAATCCTCTCAAAATTTAGAATGATTATTGTCATAATCACCTTTGAGCACGTCTTTATACCTAATAAATAATTATAGGGCGCTAAACAGAGGGCATATTAGTTTTTTTCGTTTGGTTTAAATTTTGAAGAGAAAATGAAGCATCGCCTTTGTAAACTTTCTTTTAAAAACTCCAAAGTGAGCCCCTTCATTGATTTTAAAGTGTTCCACTGGCGCCAAGCAATCTTTCATAGAAAAATGATCTGTTTCTTTACCACGTATAAAGTTACTAGCATTTAGCTTTTTATCAAGAGTCACTAGCTCGCCTTGGCAGCCGTTTTGGTCCGCCCATCGGGCCACTTGAGAAAGAGCACTTACAGACCCTGTCTTACCATTATCTTTTCCCTTATACGGGATAGTCTCATCATTACTTCCATGGACATGTAACATCGCAATTGGCCGATTATGCTCACAGAGGGTTTTATCAAGCTCTAACAGTTGTGAGTTCTTATCTCTTAAGTCACTGGTTCCCGAAATGGTAACTAATCCAGCGATATTCACTTCATTTGAACAGGCAATTTTACTAGCGAGAAAAGCTCCATTTGAATAACCGATGAGAAAAATGCGCTCCATGTCAATACGACCGATCTCAGGCGACTCAGATATTTTCTCTATAAGGACTTTAATATAGTCAACATCATCGACACCAGTATTTTCAAAATCACAACAAAACTCAGAGGCATTCCAAAAACCTTTACCGTCTTTGTTTTTTAGACCATTTGGAGCTGCGTAAACATAGCCAAACTTATTATTATAGGCCCCTAGACGGACATAATAGTTTTGAATTAAAGAACTGCCACCAAAACCATGCATCGAGATAATTAATGGCCATTTATGCTGCTTTTTGAAGCCTCGAGGTAGGTGAACTTTAACTTCGCTTCGTCCCTCCTGCGTGGCAGGAAGGGTAACCGTCTTTGCCAATGGCTTAAAGGTGATAAAAATCAAAGAGATAAGGATTAGGTATTTCATAGCTACTGTTTACTCTGAGATCATCATAAGTAAACTCTTAAGGCTTTGACGTATAATAAATACCTCAAATTTATAGTTTTATAGCTTGATTAGAGGCTTCGAAGAAACTTAATCAGCTCCTTTAAATCACTTTCAGGACCGGAGTAACCAGACATTTGAATTTTTCTTTTGAGGACTCCTTGGGGATTTCTTAAAAAAGTCCCTAGATCTTCATCTGACTTTCCTTTCCAGCGTCTAACCATAAACTTCATCGCAGGAGCTTTTTTGCCACCGTATCCTTTTACACGGTGACACTTTGAGCAAGTCTTTATAAATACTTCGCCACCTTTTACTAAGTCTTCATCCAAATTAAGAAGAATAGGATTACTAGTTTTTTTATCAAAAATCTTTATGCTTTTTACTTGATATGGACTTGCTACAGACACCTCAGAAGAAGAGGGGTCCAGTAGTATATAAGAAGGCTCCCATCGAAAATAGCTTTTTAAAATTTTATTATAAATGCCTTTTGGAGAGACCCCATTAACTTTGAGCGCGAGGAATGCACCCTTACTATTTATTGACCCTCTATCAATTGTAAGTCTATAGCCATCAAGGGCCATTGTTTCAACATGATGGATTTCTTTCAAATTAAGCTTATTCTTTAGATAAGAAAAAAACTCTGCCAGGTCATACCCTTCATAAGTCATTAGCTTACTACTATTTGGATCAATCCTTTTTAAAACCTTCCATTCCGGTGCTTGCTTTTGTTTTTTAAAATGACTATCAACGATAATGACTTGGTTTTTATACAAAATTTTTAAAGATACACTTTTAGCAATAACTGAACCACATAGAAGAAAGACAATAGATATCGCCCAGCAAATTTTATTCAAATGCAAACAATTCTTCAAAGTTATTACCTCTGGTGTTGTCTAAGTCGGTCAAGTAGGCTTTCAATTTGAGCAATCCTTCGGAATCCTGCTTACCTTTTAGGGTATTAAGAAGCTGCTCTCTTCGAGAGAAATTTAATTTTTCGAGCTCCCTTATTACCAGCTCTCGTCTTCTTTCGGAGGCGACGCTCACATGGAAAAAGTTTGGCTGATCAACGAAATTAAAGGCCGGTGGGATGCCCATTCCAATAGACCAGCTCAGTAGTTCCGGTAGGTCTTGAATATTAAGAGCAAGGATAGTTACAAAGGGTCTCACAAATACCCCTTCCTTTCTAACTTTCTCAAAATTTCTTAAAACGTTGTGTAAGTCAGCTGGGTGGCGGATATAATTGAACCGATAAGGGTCTAGGCTATCAATACTCAATAGCAGCTCAGATTTAGGAAACCTCTTTAAAAGCTCTATCTGGTGATCTTTAATTACTGTAAAGTTGCTTGAGTAAAGCAGGCTAACGGAGTTCTCTAAATTATTATCTAAAATGGCATTTAAGAATTTATCATGAAAAGGGTTTAAAAATGGCTCTCCCCCTACGATCTCGATTTCAACGATCTTACTTTGAGAGTAGCTGATCTTCTCTACCAAGAAACTAATCAACTCAGGGTTTTCTAACCAGTCTGAACTGGGTTGATAACCATCAGATAGAGAATGTTTTTTCTGAATCTCAATCTCGGAATTCCATGAACTACTAAAAATTGGCCCACAATAAAGACAACGCAAGTTACAAACATTCCCAATCTCTAAATTTAAATGGCGTAAGGTTGAGTCCGCCGTAGGCTTACCGTATTTTTGCTCTAGTCCTTGACGCAAGCTACGAACTTCTTTTTTTTCATATTGCTGACAATGCTTGCACTCGTCTGGAAAGATCCCTTGCTCAAGACTTTTTTTTATTTTTTCAATCGTAATATTTTTTGAAAAGTGTTCTTCAAGAGATACTGTTTCTCTATGAATTTGAGAATCCAGCATAGCTTCCTTGTCTTGCCATAGGGCAACACAGCAAGCATTAACGGCTCCATCTGATCTAATAAAAATTGAGTGGCTTGGTGCCATGCAGGGAATTGGTTTTTTCATAATATTGAATAATTATATCATAACTCTGGATGAGTTATTGAGGTTCATTCTTTGAGAAAAGTTTAGGGAAGGGCAATCTATAGGTCTGCAAAGACCTCCTCTAGTTTGGAGAAAGGACGGGCAATGAGTGCTGATGAATTAAAGACGATGATAGGCCTCTCTAAAAGCCGTGGATTCTTAACCAAATTAAACGCCACAACTGCAGGATCATTTATGTCAAAGGGGGCCTTTAAAAAGTCTCCTTCTTTGACTCGAACAATGCTTTGCCAGGACTCTCCTAGTAGATTGATAAGACTCATGAGCTCGCTATTTCCCAAGCCTTCTTTTAGATACTCTTTAATTGTGTGGTCGACTTTTTTATTCTTTAAAAGCTCTAAGGCCTGCTTACTCTTTGTGCAATCAGGATTGTGGTAAATGATAACTTTTGACATAGGATTCTCCACTTTAAGGTAACTTTTCTTGGTGAGTTCAATTCTCACCATAAACTCATAGCTATTAACTTCGCTATCTCCCAGCCGTTTCCACCAACTATTCACTGATTTATCAGTTTTAATTCTTTGGACCTCCCCATGAGAAGTGGACACTTTCCTAGGCAGCTTTAATTCCTAATTCATACGCCAGCGGGCTTCTATTATCAAGAGAAGTGTGAATTCTTTTTCTGTTGTACCAGCATTCTATA
>Ga0136600_1001074_pt1 | contig 13170 bp, 8 predicted proteins | sample AntRauMFilla2698_FD_104634 | JGI IMG/M metagenome (GOLD analysis project Ga0136600, IMG submission 104634) | Saline lake microbial communities from Rauer Islands, Antarctica - Metagenome Filla 2 #698 | ecosystem: Environmental > Aquatic > Non-marine Saline and Alkaline > Saline | place...
TAATTTTCAAGAAATTTCAGATAAATTTTTAGCTGTTTCAAAGCTTATAATGCCTTCTGCAATCAAATTAGTAACACATGGGATAGTGGATATTGAGAAATTTGCAGATGAATTAGCAGGAATTGGTGAAAAAATAGTTTTAAAAAGGTTCCAGGATTATGAGTCTGAAAAAGAATCGGTCAAAGAACTTAAGAAAAGACTAAAGAAGAGCGTTGATGATTTAGATAGTAAAAAAATTGTGATTTTTATTGATGAACTAGATCGATGTAGACCTAGTTATGCAATTGAATTTTTAGAAAGAGTTAAACATTTCTTTGATATAGAAGGTTTTATATTCGTCTTATCGATAGACGAAGAGCAGTTATTAGAGTCGATTAAAAGTCTTTACGGAGCAAATTTCAAAAGTGATGTATACTTGAGGCGATTTATCGATTATAAATTTTCGTTAAAGCAAAATATTCATAGAAAGTTTATAGAAGACTCATTTCAAAGAATAGGTCTGTATAATTTTATACGAACAAAAAAGGGGCTAGGACAAAGTAAAGCAGAGGATATATTAGATTTAGTATTCTATTTATCGGAAAGAGCTAATCTTAATGCTCGTGATTTAAATCAAATAATATCAAGATTAAATATTCATTTGATTTCAATATCCGAGGAAAAAAATATAATTTTACCAGAGCTAATTCTGGTATTAGTTGTATTAAAGCATATCAATAAAAAATTATTTGACCGTTATACTCAAAAGGTATGTAGTCCTGATGAGGTTATTGAGGCTTTTAATCTATCAGACGATAAAATTGATAAGTATGGTAATTTTAAAAATGAAAATGCGTATCTATCAGCCTTAATTTTATTACAGATTAGAGGAGAGAGTTTAAAATCTTTATTTTTTGATGAAATAAAGGAGAAAAGATTTGAGGAATTTAATCGAGAAGATCCTTTGCCTAGATACTCTGCAAGAGTTTGGGAACTAATAAACGTTTATAATCCAAACACTTTTGATAATGTTTTAAAGCAACTAAATTTAAAATAATAGATTAAGTGTTTATTCTTACTCTCATTCCTGAACAACTGACATCTCTGTGGCAATATATGACCCAAACGTTGCGATTTTTTGAGATTGCCAGTGGTTAGTTATTTCACCTTCGGGATTGAAGTAGGTATAGCTTCGAGTTGTATCTCCATCAAAAACGGTAAATGTATAAGATCTAGATTGCGGAGAAAGGCTTCCTGCTTTACGATTCTCAATTTCTGTTTGATCTTGCATTGTATAAATATCCAAGAATTGGATCATTTCTTCAAAATCAGACCACCCATTGATAGGATCTAAATTAAAAACCTGAGTCACTTTTTGAGTAAGTGTATCATTGGTATCAAATTGAGTAGCTATTCCAGTCCAACTGGTATCACGTTTTATGAACTTGTATTCCACACGTTCGTTAATCAAAACTTTAATCATTCTATCAGGACTCTCTTCAACAGCTGAAGCAGTAACAACTTGTGTATTATTGATCTCTGGTACTGATTCAGAATTCATAGTTTCTTTAGAAGATGAACATCCAATCAATAGCGAAATGAGAACTACAGTTAGCACCCAATGCTTATGTAAATAAATCATACAAGCTCCTTTTCAATTGTTTCAATTCGATTAGCATACTCTTCCCACTTAGAATAATGAGCTGTAAGATCCATTTTTAGTTTCTCATATTCTAATGAAGTTTTTTTAACCTTTTCATTGTCTTCATAGAAATCAACTTCAGCCATAAGATCTTCAATTACTTGTTTTCTTTTTTCGGAGGCTTCGATGTCCTTTTCAAGCTGTACTATCTTTTTTTTGATAGGATTGATTTCCTTACTGATTTTATTTCTTCGTTCAGCTTCTAATCGGCGTTGTTCCTTTCTGGAAAGTGTTCCATTCTCTGCAGATGATGCAGTTTCCTGATTAGGTTCCTGGTTCTTTTCTATTTCAGCTTCTTCTTTCTTTTTGTCCAGGAAGTAGGATACGTTACCTAAATAGGTTCTTACTTTATTTTTCTGAACTTCTAATACTTTACCTACTATTGGATCTAAGAAAGATCTATCATGCGATACAATTACACAGGTCCCTTCATACTGCTGAATTGCCTGTTGAAGTATATTCTTACTACTCATATCTAAGTGATTAGTCGGCTCATCAAAAATGAGGAAATTGGCAGGAGAGAGTAACATTTTTGCTAAAGCTAAACGACTTTTTTCACCACCAGATAGAACTTTCACTTTCTTGAATACGTCATCACCTCGGAATAAAAAACTACCAAGAATGGACCTTAATCTACTTTCTTTTTCATTAGATCCAGCACTCATCATTATTTCAAGAGGATTCTTTTTTAGATCCAGATCTTCAGCTTGGTGCTGAGCAAAGTAGTTAGTGGTAACTTTATGACCTTCTTCTCTATCACCATCCTGAATAGATTCCATACCAGCAAGAATCCGGATCATTGTTGACTTTCCTGCACCGTTTGGACCTACCACAGCAATTTTATCACCACGTTCAATTTCATAATCCAAACCGTTAAAAACTACGTTATCACCATAGCTTTTTTTGATATTCTCTAAACGCATCACGACTTGTCCACTTCTTTGTGGCTCTGGGAAACTGAAGGATACATTTTCAAGTTCATCTTCAATTTCAATCCGGTCTACTTTCTCCAACTGCTTTACACGACTTTGGACTTGTCTTGCTTTTGATGCCTTATACCGGAAACGATCAATGAATTCTTCTGTTTCTTTAAGCTCTTTGGCTTGATTCTTTTGAGCATTGCTTAATAGCTCTCGCTCTTCAGACCACTTCTTTTCATAGAATGAATAATTACCCGAATAATCACTCATTGACCCACGTCTTATAGAAAGTGTTCTGTTTGTAATAGTGTCTAAAAATGTTCTGTCATGAGAAACAACTACAACAGCACCATCATATGAATTGAGGAAATTCTCCATCCATTGCAGAGATTCTATATCGAGGTGATTAGTAGGCTCATCCAGAAGGAGATAGGTTGGCTTTTTTAAAAGCAGTTTTGCTAATGCAATTCTCATTAACCAACCACCACTAAATTCAGAAGTATTTCTTTTAAAGTCTGATTCTCTAAAACCTAGTCCCATCAGAATTTTTTCAACATCAGACCGCAACGTATATAAACCAGATGTTTCCAACTTGGTTTGCAATACGCCATATTTTTCCATCAGAACTTCATACTCTTTGGAGTTATGGTCGATTTCAGCTAGTTGATGTTGCAGGTCATTTACTTCTTCTTCCAATTCAAATATTTCAGAAAAAGCTGTTTCAACTTCTTCGATAACTGTAAGTTCAAAATCAGGATCGACTCCATCTTGTGGTAAATACCCAAGAGTTTCTTCATTAGAAACTATAATAGAACCTGAATCCTTTTCCTGAATCCCCATTATAATCTTAAGCAGAGTTGATTTTCCAGCACCATTAGGGCCAACTAAACCAATTCTTTCTCCTGGATTTATAAGTACTGTAATTCCATCGAGAAGGTCTCGATCTCCAAGGGATAGAGATATTTTTTCTAATCCGAGCATTAACTAAATAATTTGGTATGAATTTTTTGTGCAGTATCAATCATTAATTCTTTCTCTAAAGCAATGTTTAAAATCCGTTTTTGCTTGGTGAAAGAAATCATATCGAGGTTGGTACCTTTGATCGGACTAAAAATATCTGAATTTAGTTCATTACTATCAGAAGTTTGATAGCCAATAATGCTAATTAATCCTTTTGACCTTTCTATTTCGACAGTACCAATTTCAATAAATATTTTTGAGATCTCGTCTAGTTTTTCAGAATCAGAAAGTGCTATCGTTACTGAAGCCTCAGTGGTATTTACCGCATCAACCGATATACGCTGTTCTTCTAACACTTTGAAAACTCGTGTGAGGAAATTATAACCCATAATTGTTTCGTAAGCGCTGACTGTTAATAAGGCGATATTATCCTTAAAAGAAATTGCCAGTGCTTTTTGAGTTTGATTACTGTCTCTTACTATTTTAGTTCCTAGATCTTCAGGAGAGAACATATTCTTTACGAAAACAGGAATATTACGCTCTTGAGCTGGCTTTAATGTTGATGGGTGTAATACCTTTGAACCGAAATAAGCCATTTCTGTTGCATCAAAATAACTTAATTCAGTTATAGGCTTTGCATCACTAATATATCTTGGGTCACTAGTATAAATACCACTTACATCTGTCCATATCTCAATACTTTTTGCATGAAGTGCTCCACCAATCAAACCAGCGGAATAGTCAGACCCTTCAAAACCAAGAGTGGTAGTTGTTCCATCAGGTGCTTCTCCATAAAAGCCACCTAAAACGGGCGTAAATCCACCTTCAATAATAGTTTCTAAGGAACCTATACGTTGATTTAATAACCCAATATTAGGGTGTGCATTTCCATAGTTACTATCAGTTTTAATAATCTTTTTTGCATCAACAAAATGGGTTAGTTGATCCGTGGCTAATCCACATTGTGCAAGTAGGTAAGATGATATTTGTTCACCAATAGATGCAATTCCATCTTTCATTGCGGGTGTGAGTTTGCCAACTTTATTTGTATAAGTTAAGAGTTTGAATAATAATCCAATCCTTTGATCAAGCTTTTGTTCACAACTTTCTTCTATTAAAGTCTTTTTAGGATGTGGATTTTCGGTTAAGAAGTCCTTTACAATTCGTAGGTGTCTTAACTTTATTGATTCACCAATTTGAAAAGCTTTGTCGAGCTCATTATTAGCAGCCAGATTTCCTGCCTCAATAAGTTGTCGAGTAGTTTTAGCGGTTGCTGAGACAACAACTACAGGATATTCGTATTTCTTGATAATCTCTAAAACCTTCTTCCAGGTTTCATGATTATCCATTGAAGTGCCACCAAATTTTAGTACGTGTAAATCCATTCTGATATTTGTTAAGCCTTCAAAATAAGGGTTATTAAATCGGATTGCATTCTTATTAATAGATTAAGTTTCTAAACCAAAATGGTGAGCAAAAGAACTGTTATCTTATAAATAAAAAAATGCAAGTTGCTGTCATCGGTGGAGGAGCTGCTGGTTTTTTTAGTGCTATTTCTGCTAAACACCATCATCCCGACGCTAAGGTTACCATTTATGAGAAATCCGATAAGTTACTTTCAAAAGTTCGCATATCGGGAGGGGGGAGATGTAACGTCACACATCATTGCTTTAAAGTCAGTGATCTAGTAAAGTTTTATCCAAGAGGAGAAAAGCCACTTAAGAAAGCTTTTGGAATATTCTCGACTAATGATACGCTAAACTGGTTTCAAAAAAGAGGTGTAGAGCTCAAAACTGAAGCAGATGGCAGGATGTTTCCAACAACTGATTCTTCACAAACAATTATTGATTGTCTTTTGAAAGAAATTCAAAATCTGGGGATTGGAATAAAAACGAAATCTCCCATAAGCACTCTTAGAGAGATTGAGAAAGCAATTCTATTGGAATTCAAAAATGGTGAATCTAAACAAGTAGATAAGGTTATTATCGCTACAGGTGGAAGTCCAAGACCAGAAGGATTTAATTGGCTAAAGAAGCTTGGGCATGATATTGAAACGCCAGTTCCTTCTTTGTTTACCTTTAATATGCCGAATGAAAATATAAAAGAGTTAATGGGGGTAGTCGCTAATCCTGTTTCTGTAAAAATTATGGGTACAAAATTAAGAAGCTCAGGGCCTTTATTAATCACCCATTGGGGAATGAGTGGTCCTGCAATTTTAAAACTTTCATCGTTTGGAGCTAGAGATCTGAATGAAATGAATTATAAATTTAAAGCACTTATAAATTGGACAGGTGAACTATCTGAACAGGAAATAAGAGATAAGCTCAAAACAGTTGCTGAATCTAACGCAAAAAAAAGGATCTATAACGTTAATCCATTCAACCTACCCAGTAGATTATGGGAGTTTCTAATAAAAAAGTTGGGTATAGCTGAAGATATGATCTGGGATAATATGGGCAAGAAAAATATTAACAGATTAGTTCAAGTGCTTACAAATGATGAGTATTCTGTGGAAGGTAAAACAACCTTCAAAGAAGAATTCGTAACCTGTGGTGGCGTTAGTCTTCAAAACGTTGATATTAAAACAATGGAAAGTAGAAAATCACCAAATATATATTTTGCTGGAGAAGTATTAGATATTGATGGCGTTACTGGCGGGTTTAACTTTCAGGCGGCCTGGACTACAGGGTTTATTGCAGGAAAGCTAAGCTAGCTATTAATAAACTTATGACTCATCAGAAAAGTAAGTGCCAATATTGTGTCTCAAATTATATTGGCTTTTCATTACTTCACCATAAGCTCCACAGCTTCGTATTGCTATAATATCGCCTCTTTTAACTTCAGGAAGCTCATAATTACTTCTAAAAAGGTCAGAGCTTTCACAAATAGGGCCCACAACATCGTACTTTTTTGAAATACGATTGCGTTGTTCAGATATAAGTTGAATTTCGTGTTTTGCTTGATACAAAGCGGGACGAATTAACTCTGTCATACCCGCATCAATAATAGCGAAATCTTTCTCTAAACCTGATTTAGTAAATAGAACTCTTGAGATTAAGCTACCTGCTTGACCTACGATAGAACGGCCAAGCTCAAAATGTAATTCCTGACCCGGTTTCAGCTTAATATGTTTTTCAAATGTATCAAAGAAATGTTCAAAATCTGGAATTTCATTTTCATCAGGATTGATATAATCTATTCCAAATCCTCCACCTACATTAATTACTTTAAGATTATACCCTTTATCCTCAAACAATTGATTCAGTTCATTTGCCCTACTGCATAACTCCGTAAATGGTTTCAGGTCTTCAATTTGAGAGCCTATGTGAAAATGAATACCAATTAAATCTAAGTTTGTTAATGAAGGAAGTAATTCAAATATTTCTGGAAGATCTCTTTCATTTATGCCGAATTTGTTTTCCTTAAGACCAGTTGTAATATATTTATGTGTTTTTGCATCAACATTAGGATTTATTCTGAGCGCAATTTTTGCTTTATAATCAATGCTACTAGCAAGCTCATTAATAACTTGAAGTTCCTGAAGTGATTCAACATTAAAACAGAAGATATTATGTTTTAAGCCAAGCTTGATTTCGGAGTCTCTTTTTCCAACACCTGCAAATGCTATTTGTTCAGGTGAAAAACCACAATCAATAGCTCTTTGTACTTCGCCTCCACTTACACAATCAGCACTTAATCCTGATTCTAAAACAATCTTAAGAATTCTTGGGTGAGAGTTGGCTTTTAAAGCATAATGGATATGGTACCCTTTAGATAATCCATAAACTTTTATCTGATCTAATGTCTTCTGAAACAGGTCTAAATCATAATAATAAAAAGGGGTATCTCTTTTTTCAAAAGCAGCTATATGGTTTTTAGAGAACATTAAGCAGGTAAATTAGGATCTAATTTTTCATCTGTCTCATTATCAGATGGATTCTTAGAATCAGCATCTTCTGAGACCAAACCTATAATGAAATCTCCTGCTTGAGGAGACGGTGGATTATCCAATGCAAAAGGTTCAATATCTTCTGTCCCTGATGCCAAAAATAAAGGAAGAGCAAGATCTCCATAAGTATTCTTATAGTCCTCAAAAGAAAACTCAGAAGTTATTGGTGTTTTCCTGATTCCTGCACCAGATACTAAAAAATCTGAAATTTTGTCAAAATTCATTTCTTTAGAAAAAAGCGTTCTTCCACCTAATGAATCAGTCGATTCAACTTCTTTTTTGCGAGCACTTGAAAGAGGTGCTAACTGAAATACAGAAGAATTCCCGAATATTTCTGCAAATTGAATGGCAGTTAAAGAATTAACCTCATCATTCGGAGTAAGAGCTAATGTTTTTCCAATTCCTTCAAGATCAATTTCGTCCATTGCATATTCAGATAGAATATTGCCATAATAAGTTTTAAGACCAGATTTACGTGCTTTGGAAATATTTTCCCAATTTGAATCTGCCACAAGAACTTTAAATCCGAGCTCTTTGATTGATTGTGCAATCATCCTTGCCCAGTTATGTGCTCCTACAATAATTACACCATTAGGTTCTGCTTTCGCAACTCCCAATAATCGAGCAACCGGACTTGCTGAAAGGCCATAAATTGTAACCGTTGCAATGATGACAATGAAAGTATAGGGTACAAGTTGCTCAGCTGATGCAAAGCCTTCCTGCTCTAAACGAAGGGCAAATACGGCTGAAATTGCAGCAGCTACAATACCTCTTGGAGCCATCCATGCAACAAAGGCTCTTTCATTCCATTTTAAATTGGATCCTAAAGTAGAAAGGAAAATTGAAGTAGGACGAATAACTAAAATCAATACCGCTAGAAATAGAGCAGATTTCCAGCTGAAATATTCAAGGGCACTTACTTCTAATCTCGAAGCTAATAGAATAAAAAGGGCTGATATCAGTAATACCTGGAGATTTTCTTTAAACTCAATAATATGCTTTATTCTCGCAGATTTTTGATTTGCCAGAATAATTCCCATCACCGTCACCGTTAATAAACCTGACTCGTGCTGTAAATGGTTCGAAGTTACAAATAACCCTACAACTATCATGAGTGTGACGGGGTTTTGAAGATATTCTGGAATCCAATGTTTCTTTAGTGTGAAATAAATTATTCCAGCACCAATTGCACCAAAGAATGTACCATATGCTAATGTCTGAACGATTACCAATCCTGCATGTCCGTCCACATTAGAGAATCCACCAGAAATGATAACTTCAAATACAAGCACTGCCATCATTGCTCCTATGGGATCATTTACGATTCCTTCCCATTTTACAACAGAACCTGCAGTTTCAGTTGGCCTTACTTGTCTCAACAATGGCACAATAACAGTTGGCCCTGTTACAATAAGGATTGCTCCAAATAAAACTGAGAGTTCTAATCCTAGATCAAGGATATATAATGCAGCGATTGAGGAGAGTACCCAGGTTACCAAAACACCAATTGTAATAAGCTTGATTACGGTACCACCAATTTTCTTAAACTCGGACATTTTTAAGCTTAAGCCACCCTCAAAAAGTATAATAGCAACTGAAATAGAAACAAAGGGACTTAATAGGTCACCCATAAGTTTGTCAGGATCAAGCAACCCAGTAACAGGGCCAGCAATAATACCGAACCCCAATAGGAGTAAAATAGCTGGCAGCTTGGATTTCCATGCTAGCCATTGTGCAGAAATACCTAATGCGAGTACACTTGCAAGGCCTATGGCGATATATTCAGACATAAATTATTGTTGTTGTATTATAGGTATGGATTATAAGTCTCAATAACTCAATTTACTAGTATAGCGTTTGATTTAATTAGAAAGCGTTTTAATAATTTCATCTAGCGAAAGTTTTGACTCGTCACTTTCCTTCATATTTCTTAGTGTAAATGTTCCTTCTTCAAGTTCATTATCACCAACGATGATGGTAAAAGATGCATTCTCACGATTTGCGTCTTTCATTTGAGCACGCATCGATCGGTCTAGGTAATCCATAGTTGCAGAGATGCCACTCTCACGTAGTTTAGGAAGAGTTTTCAGTGCCCATTTCCTTGCTTTATCACCTAAACTAACTATAAAAACATCTACTTTTTTAGGATCAGCCAGAGATATATTTAGCTCTTCACAGGCAATAAAAAGACGTTCCATTCCTGCTGCAAAACCAACTGCAGGAGTTGGTTTTCCACCAATTTCTTCCACAAGTAAATCATATCGACCACCCCCTGCAAGGGCATCCTGAGAACCGAGATCTGGACTGGTCAACTCAAAGGCCGTTCTTGTATAATAATCCATCCCTCTTACCAGAAGAGGGTCTAAGGTATATTCTATATCAAGTGATTGTAACATTTCACAAACTAGTTCGAAGTGAGTTTTAGACTCATCATTCAAGTAATCCCCAATTACCGGGGCATTTTTTATAAATTCCTGATCTTCTTTTTCTTTTGAATCTAATATCCGCATTGGATTCGTTTCTAATCTTTTCTGAGATAACTCACTCAGCTTATCAAAATTAGGCTGTAGGTATTCTCTAAGAACAGTTTTATAAGCTTCACGGCTTTCAGGATCACCAACAGAATTAAGCTTTAAGGTGAAGTTCTTAATCCCAATTCTTTGATAAATACGCATCATAAATGCAATACATTCTACATCAGCGACCGGATTGTCACTTCCTATGATTTCAACACCAAATTGCTGGAATTGTCTTTGACGTCCTTTTTGAGGCCTTTCAGCACGAAACATTGGTCCAATGTAATAGAGTTTTTGAGAACCGCCACGTTGATCTAAATGATTCTCTACGTATGATCGAACAACAGGAGCTGTAAGTTCTGGTCTAAGTACATAGTTACTATCACCTTTGGTGAAGGCAAAAATCTCTTTGGTAACAATATCAGTAAGCTGACCAATACCTCTCTTAATCAATTCCGTTTGCTCCATTATTGGAGTACGAATTTCTTCGAAATTAAACTTGGCTGCTTCTTCATGAATGATATTTTCGAGAGCTCTCCAAGTTGGGGTTTCATCGGGAAGGATGTCAACCATTCCATGATGTGTAGTGTACTTCGCTTTTGCCATTGTAGATTATTGCAACTTTTAAATTGATGCTAAAGATAAGATAAGTAAGTCTTAATTTCTTAAAGAACACCAGCCTATTAAACTATATATTTTAATCTAGCTGATTAAGATATAGCCTTACTGTGAAAAGTACTGATACGGCTACCATTTTACTCGCCACCTCATTTTTATTATAAATAAAGGTTGCAATTTCCTTAAGTTCTTTGTCTTCTAATACTGAAATATTCTCGCTAAATAGAGTAAAAAATTTCTGGTCTAAATTTTTATTCTTAGAAAACCACTCCATAAATGGATTCATATTATCATATTGTTTAGAAAAGATTGAATATAGTCTATTAATTACTTTTTTACGTTTATATCCAAGTTCAACTTTAACTATTGAATTTGGGCGAACACCAGCCTTTTCCCATTTAAACTTTGAAATTTGTGGCAATTTTTCATTAAACCAATCTAAATAGATAGCCTCACCCCGTTTAAGTTCATTTGGAATAGTAAGGCAATACTGAATAAGTTCTTTGTTATAAAAAGGAGAAGTCATATCAAAGATATGTGACGAAGTCCGGTCACCATTGAAAGTTAGATTAAACTGCCTTTGCTCGTAAGCAAAAATTTCGTTAGCTCCCTCATAGTCGTATTTCTTTAAAACTGAAGGTAACCGTTCGATTTTTTGCGTAAGTGTTGGATCCTTTATCATTCCAAACTTACTAGCGTTTTCTAAAGTTATGGGGTCTTTGCTAGAAAAAGAACCAAAAAGAACATCACCGATTTGTCCAGAATGAACACTTCCGAAATTTGTAAAGTCAATTTTTTTAACAGAGTTATATAAATGAGCAGCACCAAAAAAAGCAGCTAATCCATCATTTGCTTTAATATAATCGCTTATATCATTTAAAAGATAACTGCCATCCAAGGGTATAAATGTATGATCAAAATTATAGGTTTTTGCAATTTTAGCGGCTATAATTTGGTCACTAGTACCGATTTCAGAAAAATTTAGGGTATGAGTGCCCTTATAACCTAAAGACTCTGCAAGTAGTAGATTTACTCTAGAATCTAGTCCCCCACTAAGAAAAGAAAAATGTTGGTATCCATAATGTCTGTCTTTCTCCCATTCATCAGTAACTGAGGCACGCAAAAGATTATCAATCTGTTCAATAACTTCTTTCTTGGAGCTCCGGCTTGGTTTTTTTTGTAAACTGAAATACGAGTTTATTTCAAAATCAAGAGTTTTAAGATTGACTTTTAAAATTGATCCATAAGAGAGTTTCTTGATCTCATTAACAGGCATACTATCATCTAGTAGAAAACCCATAATTAAAAGAGATTTAATTGCATCAGTATCTAATGTTAAAGACAGATTTAGATCACTTAGCAAAGAGGAGATAAACTTTCCCTCAGAAGAAATTGTAAATAGTTGGTTCGATTTACTAATATGATAATATAGAGGTTTTGACGACACTTGGTCAGTGAAAGCATAATAGACTTCGCGTTTTTTTTCATAAACAAATCCGCAAAACTGACCTTTCAGATCTTTAACAAAATTGATTCCCTTTTCTTGATACTGGGTTACTATAAATTTTTTTGGATCTTTAGAATTATATATCAATCCTTCAATTCCAATAACTCTTTCCTCATCTTCGAATAGAAAGCGATCCTTTAAGAATTTGTTTACAGTTGATCTTCCATAAACAAAATTATCAATTTTGTATTCTTCATTTATAATATTTGGGAAACTAGAGCTGTATAACCTTTTAAAATTATTAATAGGTAATTCTTGTTTTATACTATGAATACTATATAAACCAGCCATGTTATTCTTTTGCTAATGATAAAAACCAGTTCAAATTATAAAGCTGTACCAAAAACCCTGTTAAACTATATAATCCTATTGCTAATAAAACAGAATCAAAATATATACCAATAAATAGTCCTAATATTCTAAAAGTCATATATATAACTTCAATTATAAATGCTTTACGTTGTTTGTTTCGGAGTATAGGCAAGTATGAAAGTGGAGATACGATAAATACTAGAAAAATGTAGGGGACTAATAACTGAGTGTATTCGCCAGCGACACGCCAGCTATCCCCAAATACAAAATCAAATAACCAGGGCGCAAAGATAAGTAGAATAGTAAATGGGATTAATCCAATAATTAGTAGTTTTTTTATGGTTTCTAGTACTAAAGGATAGATATCTTTATTCTCATTTACTGACTCAGTGACCTTCCTGCTAAATACTTGGTAGGTAGAGGCGCTGATTAAAGTTACAGGCAGAAATGCAATTTTTATACTTTGGTTGAAGTTTCCAACAATATCTGATGTAAAGTAAGATGCTAATATTAGAATAGGTAAACTTGCAGATACAGTATTAAAGAAAGTATGCAGAGCTGTAATCTTAGGAAACTCTTTATATTCACTAGCTATCTCTTTTAAAGATTTGGTAGTGGTTTGTACGGTTTGTTTAAATCTTGATTCTTTACGAAGTAAGAAGTAACTAGTAAAAAAAGTGATGAAATCACCAAGAACTCGCCCCAAA
>Ga0136600_1001075_pt1 | contig 13158 bp, 12 predicted proteins | sample AntRauMFilla2698_FD_104634 | JGI IMG/M metagenome (GOLD analysis project Ga0136600, IMG submission 104634) | Saline lake microbial communities from Rauer Islands, Antarctica - Metagenome Filla 2 #698 | ecosystem: Environmental > Aquatic > Non-marine Saline and Alkaline > Saline | place...
GCGCGGCGTGTTCAGATCGTCGTGGAGCGCAGTGAGCACCGCCTCGGGCGTATCGGCGTCAGCAGAGGCGTCCACCGCGCCCATGCGGCGCAGCACGCCATACAGCCGGTCCAGGCTCTTGCGGGAGCTGCCGATGAGGGCGGGGGTCCAGTCCAGCGGCGCGCGGTAATGGCCGGTGAGCATGGCATAGCGGATCGTCTCGCCGCGCACGCCGTCGGCCAGTATCTCATGGACAGTGACGACATTGCCGTCCGATTTGCTCATCTTGGCCGAGTTCATGGCTAGAAAGCCGTTATGGAGCCAGTAATTGGCCAGCGGCGCGCCGTCATGGGCGCAGGCCGACTGGGCGATCTCGTTTTCATGGTGGGGAAAGACCAGATCGATGCCGCCGCCATGAATATCGATGGTTTCGCCCAGCGAGCCCGCGATCATGGCCGAGCACTCGATATGCCAGCCCGGACGCCCGCGCCCCCAGGAACTGTCCCAGCCCGGCTCGCCGTCCCTGGCGGGCTTCCACAGCACGAAATCGGCCGGCTCCCTTTTATAGGGTGCCACTTCAACGCGGGCGCCGGCGATCATCTCGTCCAGCGGGCGTTTGGAAAACTCGCCATAGGGCTTGTGAGTGTTCACCGCGAACAGGACATGGCCCTCCGCCTCATAGGCAAAGCCGCCTTCGATCAGGCGGGAGATGAAGGCGGTGATCTCGGCCATATGGCCGGTGGCGGTGGGTTCAAACGTCTTGGGCAGCACGTTCAGCGCCGCAGCGTCCTCGTGATAGATCGCGGTGAAGCGGTCTGTAATGACCTTGATATCGACGCCCTCAGCCTTCGCGGCGGCGTTGATCTTGTCGTCCACATCGGTGAAATTTCGCGAGAACAGAACGGCGTTCTCGCCATAGGTCCGGCGCAGCACGCGAAACAGCACGTCGAACACCACTTCGGGGCGGAAATTGCCCACATGGGCGGGCGCATAGACCGTGGGTCCGCACACATACATCGTCACCCGCGAGGGATCTTGCGGGGTGAAATCGCGCTTCTTGCGCGCGGCCGTATCGTAGAGTGTGAGCCCGGTCATGATCGGCGTGTCCCGCTGTTACGGTGTGTGAGCGCGCCGGTCTACACCGAAGCCCCGCCGCAAAAAAGAGGTCCAACCCATTGGACAGGTGGCGCGGAAGGCCTAATTAGACGCTGGGCGCTAAGTTAAACGCGCGCCCGCACCGACTTCAACGACCCGGCGAACGCGTGGCGGAGGCTTCCGCAAGCGCAAGAGCCGGATCCGGAAACCGGTACTTCGCGAGCCCCTCTTGAGGATTTAGAGGCGCTCGCGCCCGTCAACGAAAGGATCCGCCGTAATGGACGCCATGACCAATAAAGACACGCTCGACGCCTCGCCCGCCACCAACACACCCCGCCCCAGCCGCGATGAAGCCGAAGCTGCCGTGCGCACCCTGCTGCGCTGGGCCGGCGACGATCCCAAGCGCGAAGGCCTTCTGGAGACGCCCAAGCGCGTCGTCAAAGCCTATGAAGAATGGTTCAAGGGCTATGGCGCGGATCCCAAGGCGATCCTGGGCAAGCGCTTTGAAGACGTTCAGGGCTATGACGATATGGTCATGCTCACCCATATCGATGTGGAGAGCCATTGCGAGCACCACATGGCCCCGATCCTGGGCACGGCCTGCGTCGCCTATCTGCCTGACCGCGCCGTGGTAGGCATCTCCAAGATCGCCAAGGTCGTGGAGATGTACTCCAAGCGTCTGCAGACCCAGGAGACCATGACCGCCCAGATCGCCGACGCGATCGAGGACGCCATGCAGCCGCGCGGCGTCGCCGTGTTCGTGGACGCCAAGCACCAGTGCATGACGACGCGCGGCGTGCATCACCCCAATGTCTCCACAATCACCACCGCGTTCTCCGGCGAGTTCAAAGCCAACCCGGAACTGCGCGAGCGCTTCATGCGCCTGTGCGAGAAGTCGGGGCGCTAGACTCCGGCCCTGAGCCACAACGCTTTAACATCATGATCAAGCCCCGGCGCACCGTCGCCGGGGCTTTTTCATTTGTGGTCTTCTTGTGACGTTTCAGGATCACGGTCGCATCAGCGCGCTTGGTCTGTTAGGCGGGAATTTCGACCTGAAGACTGTGATCACCCAGCAAGGAGACTCGTCATGAATCTTCGCCGTTTGACCGCCGCCACAACAGCCGCCGCAGCCAGCCTCGCGTTTGCCGCTACGCCCGCTCTCGCCGCGGCCAGTGGGGCGCAGGCCCAGCCCGCCCAGGGCCAGGCTCAGGCGCAGATGCAGGTGGAGCCCATCGCCAATGCCGCGCTCACCGATGCGCAGGTAAGCGACTTCATCGACGCTGCCATGGCCGTGCAGGCCGTGGTGCAGCAATACCAGCCGCAAATGCAGGCTGCCGAAAGCCGGGAAGCGGCCCTGGCGCTGCAGCAGCAGGCCCAAGGCGAGCTTGTCTCTGCGGTGGAAGAGGCCGGCATCACCGCACAAACCTACCAGTCCATCGCCGCCGCCGCGCAAACCGACCAGCAGGTCGCCCAGCGGCTGAACGCCGAGGCCCAGTCGCGCCAGAGCGCGGATTAACCGGGCCTCCAGCGTTGAACGAAGAACGGGCGGCCCGATCGGGCCGCCCGTTTTGTGTTCAGCATGCTGTCAGGCGTCCGCGCCCGGTTTCGCCTCAGGTGTTGTCGGTTTCAACCTCGGCCACAAGTGCAGGCTCGGGCTCAGGCTCGGGGGCGATTGACCCGTCGGCGGGAGCCGCTGCGTCGCGGATCGCGGCGATGCGGGTGCGCTCGGCCGCGAACAGCTCTAGCTCGCCATCGCTGAGGGTCTTGCCCGTGGGCAGTTCCAGCGCCAGCGGGTTGGTGGGCCGGCCGTTGAGGTGGACTTCATAATGCAGGTGCGGCCCGGTGGAGCGCCCGGTGGTGCCCACATAGCCGATGGTCTGACCCTGCTGCACCCGTGTGCCGGAGCGCACCCCGCGCGCAAACGCGTTCAGGTGTGCATAGGCGGTTTCATACCCGTTGGCGTGCTGGATACGGATATAATTGCCGAAGCTGCCAAAGCGGTTGGCCCGCTCCACAATGCCGGCACCGGCAGCCATGATGGGCGTGCCGCGCGGCGCCGCAAAATCGGTGCCGTTATGAGCCCGGCTGGTCTGAAGAATTGGATGGAAGCGCATGCCGAAATTGGAGCTGATGCGCGCGCCGTTAATCGGCATCTTCATCAGAAGCCGGCGGGCGCTTTCGCCCTGCGAGGTATAATAGCCGACCTCGCCATCGGGCGCCTCGAAGCGGAAATATTCCAGCGCGTCGCCGCGCCCGTCGAACACCAGATAGACGATCTCACCGGTGCGCACGGTCTCGCCGCGCCGGTTCACGAAGCGCTCGAACACCACGTCAAAGGCGTCACCCGGCTGGATGGTGCGAAAATCCACCGCATAGCCCAGGATATTAGCCAGCTCGACCACGATGCGGTCGGTGGCGCCCACGCTGAGCGCAGAAACATAGAGCGAGGAGTCCACCTCGCCGCGGGCGCGGACCAGTTCACGCTCCAGCGCCGGCACGGCCTCGCGCGCCCGGAAATCGTCGTCCATGCGTGCCACGGTGAGGGTGCGTTCTGAATCGGGACGGAAGGAGAAACCGGCCAGGCGCGCATCACCGCTGTTTTCGTCATCGGCAATCTGGCGGAAGGTCGGCGTTTCCATAAAGATGGTCAGGCTCTGGCCGGCACGCAGATCGCGCGCCGAAAACAAAGGCCCCAGCGCCGAAATGGCCCGGGCCGCGTCCACGCGGCTGGCACCGGCAGAATCCAGCACGCTGGCAAAAGTCTGGCCGCGGCTGACGGTGATTTCCTGGGCGCTCACCTGGGGCCGCCAGGCCGCATCGGTGAACAGGGCGTGCTCGGTCTCGATCAGGGCGCGGTCACCGTTGAACACCGCAGCGCGCATCAGGGCCGGCGCAGGTGCCAAGTCAGGAGCGGGGCCAGAAGACGGGCTGGAGGATGTGTCGGAAGCGGCATCAGACAGGTCAGGCGCCGCAGCGAACCCGTCACCCAGGGCCTCAGCACCGGTGGTGACATCGGCGGCTAGGTCCAGCTCCGCCGGAGAGGCGGCCTGTGCCTCGCCCGGGTTTGGCACCCGTACGATTAGCAGCCCGACGGTGAACAGGAGCACACCGGTCAGCGTTAAGAAGAAAGCCAGCGTGCGAGACCGGCGGGCGTCGGCGTGCTTAACGTCGAATCCGGACATGAGCGTGTCTTGAAACCCCTCGTAGCGGCTCGTTACTGTGCGCGCCGTGACGCATGGTCGGCAACGGCGCGTCCCTCATTCCACCCCGGTGTGCAAATACCAGACCGGAACCGCGGCGTCGGCTGCCCACAGCAGCTTGACCTGCGATATGTTGACCCAGCCGAGCAGGCTTGCCAAGCCGTCAAAGAGAAAACCGCGCCTTAATTAATAAACCTGTAAACTTGGCGCATTCGCTATGCAGCCCATGGAGGCCCGCTTTGAAACAGACCCTGCTGCTTCTCGCCGTACTGGGCGCACTTGTGGCCGCCACCGTGTGGGTCGCGGTGGACGTCTGGACCAGCATGGACACGCAAATGAGCTGGCATGGCTGGCTCGCCATGGGGCTGGGCGTGGTCATCACAGCGGCCCTGGGCAGTGGATTGATGTGGCTTGTCTTTCACTCCAGCCGCAGCGGCCATGATGATTTGGATGACGGCGTCTGAGCGGCCCGGAGCCGAAGACGCCCTTGTCAGGGGGTGGAAGTGGGGCCGCACGCTGACAAGCCCCTGTGCGAAGCTGAGAATCGCGTCACAGTATAGCCCATGACACAGATCGCCGCACTCTCCGCCACCGACCTCGCCGCCCTGCTCTGCTCGCGGGTTTGCCATGACATTGCCGGTCCGGCCAGCGCCATGGGCGCGGCGCTTTCGGTGCTGGATGACGATGACGCGGCAGACATGCGCGATGACGCCATCGCGCTATTGCGCACCGGCGCCGGGCAGATCCGCTCCAAGCTGGAATACACGCGCGTATGCTTTGGCGCGGCGGGCTCGCGCAGTGGCGACATGGCGCTGAGCGAGATCCGCGCCCTTGGCGACGCGATGTTTGGCGAGGCGCGCGCCGATCTGAGCTGGAAGACCGAAGGCGGCGAGATCCCCAAGACCGCCGCGCGCGTCCTGCTCAACCTGATCTGGCTGGCGGTGGATACGCTGCCGCGCGGCGGCACTGTGACCATTGAAGCGTCCGCGTCTGGCGATGGCGGGGCGCGCCTGCGCGTGGTCGCCACCGGGCCGCGCCTGCGCCTGGACACGGCTTATATCGCAGCATTCAAGGGCGAGACGCCCGAGGACGGGTTCGACGGCCGCAATGTGCAGCCCTATTATGCCGGCCTCATTGCCCGCGAAAGCGGCGGCCGGGCCGAAGCCAGCCTCACCGAGGACCGCGTCGAGCTGGCCGCCCTGACCGGACCCGGGCAAAGCATTCAGGCCGCTGAATAAGCACGCCATAGCCCGCCGAGACAGGGCCAGAGAGCGGGTGCACCGCCCAACCTTCCGTTAACCCTGCCATGCCACTGTGACGGCCTGAACTGCCATGTCAGGGCTGCGGGGTTTCATCATGGATGAGTTGATCGGCGAATTTCTGAGTGAAACGTTCGAGAGTCTCGACGTGATCGATTCAGAACTGGTCAAGTTTGAAGCCGACCCCACCGACCGGGCGACGCTGGACAATATTTTCCGGCTTTTACACACCATCAAGGGCACGTGCGGCTTCCTCGCGCTGGAGCGGCTGGAAGCGGTCGCCCACGCTGGCGAGACGCTGCTGGGCAAGTTCCGCGACGGCGATCTGGTGGCCGATTCCAGTGCCGTGACGCTGGTGCTGGAATCGCTGGACCGCATCAAGGAAATCCTCACCGGGATCGAAGCGACCGGCACCGAGCCCGCCGGCGAGGACTCAGAACTCATCAAGCGTCTGGAAATCCTGTCCGAAGGGGGCGCCATTGCCCAGGCTGCAACCCCGGCGCCCGAACCGGAAGCTGAGCCCGAATTCGTAGCGCCCGAGCCCGAGCCCGAACCCGAACCCGAACCCGTCGCAAATGCCAGCCATGGTTTTGACGCCGATCTGGGCCGCGAACTGCGCCTGGGCGAGGTATCGCTGGCCGATCTTGAAGCGGCGTTCATGAATACGCCCGGCCCCGAAGAAGACGAGGCGCCCGAAGCGGCCGCCGAGCTCGAGGACGAGGAGCTGGACGCGCCCGCGCCGGGCGCCGCACCCGCCGCCGCGAACATGCCGGCCCCGGCTGAAGCGGCGCGCCCGGCCGCATCCGGCGGTCCGGCTCGCACCAGCGCCACCATCCGGGTGAGCGTGGACGTGCTTGAAAACCTGATGACCACGGTGTCGGAGCTGGTTCTGGCGCGCAATCAGATGCACCAGATCGTGCGCGGCGTTGAAGACAGCGCCCTGAAAACACCGCTGCAGCGCCTGTCCTCGGTGACCGCCGAGCTGCAGGAAGGGGTCATGAAGACCCGCATGCAGCCCGTGGGCGACGCCTGGAAGAAGCTGCCGCGCATCGTGCGCGACGCGACCCAGGATCTGGGCAAGAAGATCAAGCTGATCCAGGAAGGTGAAGACACCGAGCTGGACCGCCAGGTGCTTGAGCTGATCAAGGATCCGCTCACCCACATGATCCGCAATTCGTGCGATCATGGCTTGGAAACCCCCGACAAGCGCGCGGCCGCCGGCAAGAGCGAAACCGGCACGATCAAGCTGTCCGCCTACCATGAAGGCGGCGCGATCATCATCAAGCTGGTTGATGACGGCGCGGGTATCGATCCTGCCAAAATCCGCGCCAAGGTCCTGGAAAAGGGCCTGGCCACCACCGAAGAGCTGGACGCCATGAGCGAGGCGCAGATCCAGCGCTTTATCTTTGCGCCGGGCTTCTCCACGGCAGCGCAAATCACCAATTTGTCCGGCCGCGGCGTCGGCATGGATGTGGTGCGCACCAATATCGAGCAGATTGGCGGCTCCATCGAGCTGGTCAGCGCGGTGGGCAAGGGCTCCACCTTCACCATCAAGATTCCGCTCACCCTGGCCATTGTCTCGGCTCTGGTGATCAAGTCAGGCGAACAGCGCTTTGCCGTGCCGCAATTATCGGTGCGCGAGCTGGTGCGCGTGGGCCCGGGCTCGCCGGTGACCGTGGAGACCCTGAACGGGGCCAACATGATCCGCCTGCGCGAGCGGCTGCTTCCGGTCATCGGGCTGGATCACGTGCTGTCCCAATCGCTCCAGGAAGGCGCGATGACAGGCTATGTGATCGTGCTTGAAGCTGCCGGGCGCAAGCTCGGGCTGGTGGTTGAAGAGGTGCTGGATACCGAGGAGATCGTGGTCAAGCCGCTGTCGGGTCCGTTGCGCTCCATCTCGGTCTATTCCGGGGCCACCATTCTCGGCGACGGATCGGTGATCATGATCCTGGACCCCAACGGCCTAGCCCAGGAAATCGCCACCGAAACCGAAGACGCCAATGCCGGCGCGGCCGACGAGATCGAAGCGGGCGAAGAAAACAGCGGGCGCCAGCGCCTGCTTCTGGTGCGCGCGGGCGGCGCGGAGCCCAAGGCCGTGCCGGTCAGCCTGATCACACGCCTTGAAGACTTCGAGGCGTCTGCCATCGAAATGACTGACGGGCGCCGGGTTGTGCAGTATCGCGGCCGGCTCCTGCCGCTGGCCCACGCGGCTGGCGCGGGTGCCTTCAGAACCGAGGGCCGCCAGCCGGTTCTGGTGTTCGCTGAAGACGGCAAATCAGCTGGCGTCGCCGTGGATGAAATTCTCGACGTGGTCGAGGAAGTGCTCGATCTGGAAATGGGCTCCGAACGCCCCGGCGTGATCGGCTCGGCCGTGATCAAGGGCAAGGCCACCGAGGTTCTGGACATCGCCTGGCACATGGAAAGCGCCTGGGCCGGGGCGCCCCAGCGCGTGATGGCGAAATCACGCAACGCGATCCTGCTTGTGGAGGCGGACGCCTTCTCACGGCGCATGCTGGCACCGCTGCTTGCGGCGGCCGGCTACGACGTCACCGTGGCGGGCGGACTGCATGAGGCCCGCGATGCAGCCCAGATGGGCGCGGCCTATGATGTGGTTGTTGGCGATCCCGGCGCCCTCTCGCGCCTCGCCTCCGAGGGCTATTTCACCAACACGCCGCGCCTGGGCGTCGGCGAAAACGCCTACGGCACGCCCATGGACGGGTTTGTCGCGGTGATTGACCGTTCCGATCGCGGCGGATTGATCGCCATGCTGGACAAGGCCGCGCGCGCAGACCGCGCCGTCGAAGCCGCTTGAAGGAGACCGGCATGAGCACAGAAGCTTACTGCGAATACGTCACGGTGAAGATCGGCGGCCAGTTGTTCGGCGTCGAGGTCCATGAAATTCGTGAGGTCTTCTCGCCCCAGGATGTCACGCGGGTACCGCGCGCACCTGGCGAGATTGCCGGGCTTTTAAACCTGCGCGGGCGCATCGTCACGGCAGTGGAGGCGCGCTTCAAGCTTGGCCTGCCGCCGCGCGAGGCCGGCGCGCCAGTGATGGCACTGGGCCTGGAACTGGGTTCGGAACTGTTTGGTGTTCTGGTGGACGAGGTGGGCGAGGTGATGCGTCTGAAACCCGACACACTCGAGCCTTCGCCAGCCCATCTTGATCCGAAATGGCGTGCGCTTCTCAAAGGCGTGCACCGGCTGGAAAACCAGCTTCTCGCAATCCTCGACGTGCGCGCCCTGATCGCCTGGCGGGCCGCGGGTCTGGCGGCATAAGGGAGACACCGGCCATGAAAACCTGCCTCGTAGTCGACGACAGCCGCGTGATCCGCAAGGTGGCGCGGCGCATTGTAGAGGGGATGGGGTTTGCCTGCGAGGAGGCCGGTGATGGCCAGCAGGCGCTGGATGCCTGCCGCAAGGCAATGCCCGATGCGGTCCTTCTGGACTGGAACATGCCGGTGATGAACGGGCTGGATTTCCTGATCAAGCTGCGCGCCGAACCCAATGGCAAAAAGCCCGTGGTCGTGTTCTGCACCACCGAAAACGACATGGCCCATATTTCCCAGGCCCTGCGCGCAGGCGCGGACGAATACGTGATGAAACCGTTCGACGGCGACATCATCGAGAGCAAATTCGCCGAAACCGGCCTGGTTTGATTTGAAAAGCTGAACCCAGTGAGCGCAGCCCCCAGCCTTACCCCGCCGGCCCCCGGCACTCTGCCCCGCGTCCTGATCATTGATGACAGTGCGGTGGTGCGCGGACTTGTGGCCCGCTGGGTTGAGCAGGATCCGCGCCTGGACGTGGCCGCCACCTGCGCCGACGGCGAGCAGGGCGTCAGGAAAGCCGGAGAGCTGCAGCCCGATCTGGTCGTGCTGGACATCGAAATGCCGCGCATGGACGGGCTCACCGCCCTGCCCCTGATCCTGAAAGCCGCGCCCCGCGCGCGCATCGTGATGGCCTCCACGCTGACCCGCAAGGGCGCGGAAGTGACCATGCGTGCCCTGTCACTGGGCGCCGCAGACTATGCGCCCAAGCCGGAAGCGGGCCGGGTCGCAGGCGCGCAAGCCTATCGCGAATCCCTGATCGCCAAGCTGGTGGCGCTGAGCCCGCGCTATCGCTCCCAGCCTTCAACCTTCAGCGCGCCGGCAAGCCAGCCAGCACCGCTGCGGCCCGTGGCCCCGGTCTACCCCTCCACGCCGCGCACGCTTGTGAACACCCGTCTGGGGCTGATCGCCATCGGATCGTCCACCGGCGGACCCCAGGCCCTGCGCGAGGTAATGAGCGCGCTTCCCAAAGATACGCGCGTGCCCATCGTGGTCACCCAGCACATGCCCAAGCTGTTCACCGCGATCCTGGCTGAACACCTGACCAAGTGCGGATTGCCGGCCAGCGAAGCCAAGCATGGCGAGACGCTGCGCGCCGGGCATGTCTATATCGCGCCGGGCGATTTTCATTTCACGGTCCATTCCGACCGCAACGGATTACGGGCCCAGCTCGATCAGGATCCGCAGGTGAATTTCTGCCGCCCGGCGGTGGATCCTCTGTTTGAAAGCTGCGCCGCCGCAGTGGGCCGCGCCCTTCTGGCGGTGGTGCTCACCGGTATGGGCCATGACGGCCGCGACGGTTCGCGCGCGGTGCGCGCAGCCGGCGGCCAGGTGATCGCCCAGGACCAGGCCTCAAGCGTGGTCTGGGGCATGCCCGGCGCGGTGGCCGAGGCTGGCCTTGCCGACCAGGTTTTACCTTTGAATGATATCGGCCCGGAGCTTGCCCGGCGCCTGAAAGGGACGGTATGAGCGCGCTTCCCCCCGCCAAGTTCGAGTTTCTCTCCAATGATGTGAGACAGCGCACCGGCCTGATGCTCGGGCCGGAAAAGGCGTATCTGGTGGATTCCCGCCTTGGGCCGCTGGCGCGCAAGGAGGGTTTTGCCTGCGTCGACGCGCTGGTCGACGCCATGATGCGCGGCGATCGCGCCCTGTGCATCGCCGCGAGCGAAGCGCTGGCCACCCACGAGACCTTCTTCTTCCGCGACAAGACCCCGTTCGATCTGTACGAAAAGACCATCGCTCCCGCACTGAAAACCGCGCGCGCGGGCCGATCTTTGAAGATCTGGTGCGCCGCGGCCAGCTCGGGCCAGGAGCCCTATTCGCTGGCCATGCTGGCCGATGAGGGCCTGACCCCGCCCGCCGACATTCTGGCCACCGACATGAGCGGCCCGGTGCTCGAAAAGGCGCGCGCCGGGGTCTACAGCCAGTTTGAGGTGCAGCGGGGCCTGCCTATCCAGCGGCTGGTGAAGCATTTCGATCAGGCGGGCGAAAGCTGGAAGATCAAGCCGGCGATCCGCCAGAAAGTCCGCTTTGAACAGAGCAATCTGCTGGAGGACTTCTCCCGCTATGGCCGGCTGGACGTGATCTTCTGCCGCAATGTGCTGATCTATTTTGATATCCAGACCAAGGCCAAGATTCTCGACCGGCTCGCCGCTCAGCTGACCGATGACGGGTATCTGGTGCTGGGCGCAGCCGAAACCGTGGTGGGGCTCACCGAAGCCCTGCGCCCGGTTCCCGGCCAGCGCGGCCTCTACGCCAAACCCGCCACAGCCGCCAAGAGCGTCGCGGCGGCGTAAGCGCGCTTCATCGCCTCCGAAAGCCACCCACCTCACCAGGTGATGAGTGAACGCTCACTCACAATCTGGGTGCCAAACCGGATACGGGATCACCGGAGCGAGAGCGGTAGCCGCAGCCATAGCTATTGCCGCAGCCGGACATCAGCCCGCAGATATAGATAGGTTCCGGGGTGAGTTTGGCGCGATCGTGGAGCGCGGACGCTTCAGCGTTCACGGGCCGAGGCTGCGCCCTACCAGCGCGTCTGGAGGCCGACGCCGAGATAGTGTTCTTCTTCTTCCCAGTCCTGCGTCCCCAGGGTGAAATTGCGCACTTCGCGCACATAGCCCACCGAGGCGTAGGCGTGGTCGCTCAGCTCCATGGCGACGCCCAGATGGGAATCGCCCACCGTGGTCGAGGCTGAGACCGGCACCACGGTAAACTCGCGCAGGCCGCCGGCCGCCACCGCATAGCTCTCCCGGCCAGCACCGCCCACAAGCCACCATCTGGGCTCGTTGGGACCGGTGGGCGGCGCATAGGAAACTTGCAGACCCAGGGTCTCCCCCGACCAGGCCGCGCCCGACTGCACGCTCGCGCGCGGCGAAATCTGAATCGCGGCGTCATCCGGTTCGGCCTGCTGCGGCAGCGCGGCCGTGAACCGTCCAGCGCGATCTTTCCGGCCGACAATGGCCCTGGCCACGGCGCGCGAGGCGTCGGACACCTGGATGTCAGCGAAATCAGCGGCGGACACGCGCCCGATCCGAGGCGGCACCAGCGGGATTGTTGCCCGGTCGGCGGCGCTCATTGACGACTGACCCGGCGCAGACTGGGCACCAGGGGTTAGAGCCGCAAAGCTCGCACCCCCAGCCACCAGCGCGGCTAAAATCAGTTCAAGGCGTCTTGCAAAACGCACATGCGTCCCCTTGGCCAACTCGCCTAAGAGGACGCATTTTATATTCGAACGCAAGTTTTTTTAGTCCGGATTCACCCGGAAAGCGCGTTCAGCCGGTGCTCGCCAGACCGCAAATCAAGCACTGACGCCCTAGTGCGCCGAACGCCGCATCCGGCCTGCGATCTCGTCCATCTCCGCCTGTTCAGCCGCCCGCACTGCGTCCTGAATGCGCGACAGCCGGCGTTCTTCCAGCAGCTCGAATTTCTTCAACTCGCCGAAGGCAGTCTCCAGACGCTCGCGCAGACCATCGGCCTGGGTATCCACTTCATCCAGGCTGAGCCGCAGCTTCTCTTTGCGCTGGATCACCGAGCGCGCATAGCTGCCATAGGCCAGATAGCCGTCCTTGCTTTCGGCAGCCACCGCCTGCTCTTCGGGAACACTGTCCTCGAGCCGGTCGATCTGGTCGTGAATCGAGACGCGTACGCGCTCGATATCAGCCATCTGCTTTTGCAGTTCTTCGACTTTAAAGCGCGCCAGCCTGATCAGCGGCGCATGAGATCTTGTTGCCATGCCTTACCCTCCATCACCCAGAATTCCGGACAGGACCGCGAAACTCTCTTCAATCGAAGAGGTGTCGTCTTTTGCCTGTCCCAGAATATTTTCAAGCGGCTCGTTGACCGCAATTGCCCGGTCCACCTCCGGGTTCGACCCGGGCGTATACGCCCCGAGCCGAATGAGCTCCTCCATGTCGGCATAGGCCGCAAGGAGGCTGCGCGCCCGCTTGGCCAGAGGCGCCTCTTCGGGCGCGTAGACCTCCGGCGCGGTGCGCGAAATTGATTTCAAGACGTCGATCGCCGGGAAGCGGCCGCGCTCGGCGATGGTCCGGCTCATCACGATATGGCCGTCCAGAATGCCGCGCACCGCATCGGCGATGGGCTCGTTATGGTCGTCGCCGTCCACCAGCACGGTGAACAGGCCGGTGATCGATCCGGTCCCTTCCAGGCCCGGCCCCGCGCGCTCAAGCAGCGCGGGCAGTTCGGCGAACACCGACGGGGTATAGCCGCGCGTGGTGGGCGGCTCGCCCGCCGCCAGGCCGATCTCGCGCTGGGCCAGGGCAAAGCGCGTCACGGAGTCCA
>Ga0136600_1001076_pt1 | contig 13157 bp, 10 predicted proteins | sample AntRauMFilla2698_FD_104634 | JGI IMG/M metagenome (GOLD analysis project Ga0136600, IMG submission 104634) | Saline lake microbial communities from Rauer Islands, Antarctica - Metagenome Filla 2 #698 | ecosystem: Environmental > Aquatic > Non-marine Saline and Alkaline > Saline | place...
TGCTGGCTGTGCTGGGCGTTCTGGCCTCGGTCATTGCGGCCTATTATTATCTGCGCATTGTGAAGGTCATGTTCTTTGATGAACCCGCCGATAGCTTCGATGAAGCCTTGCCGTTTGGCCGTGGGCTGGTGATGGGTGTCACAACGGGTTTCGTGCTGTTCTTCATCCTCAAGCCCGACCTGTTGATGCTGCCGATGCAAAGCGCCGCGCAAATCTTATTCCCCGGATAATATTATGGCCGTTTCTTGGTCGCTTGAAACTCATGAAACCTTAGACAGCACGCAGGCCCGCGCCAAAGAGCTGGCGGCACAAAGCGCGCAAGAGGGCACATGCGTACAGGCATTGGCGCAAAATTCCGGCCATGGCCGTCATGGCCGCGAATGGGTGTCACCGCGCGGCAATTTATATCTCTCTTTTATCCTGCGCCCGAAATGTGAGATTCGCGATATGCCGCAGCTCTCGCTGGTCACCGCGCTCGCGCTGGCCGCGGTGATTAATCATGACGACCTCACGCTTAAATGGCCGAATGATATTTTAATCGGCGGCAAAAAATGCGCTGGCATTTTGCTGGAGCGGGAAGGGGATGCGTTGATTGTTGGTGTTGGCGTGAATACTAAATCCGCGCCTGAGGGGGCGGCCTGCGTAGATGTGAAGCGCGATCAATTTTTAGATCAATTCGATATTTTTTATCAAAGTTGGTTGGCTGGCGGTTTTGCAAAAATCCGCGCGCAATGGCTGGAAAAATCTTATGCGCCCGGTACGAAAATGAGTGTAAAAAACGGCAGCCATATCATACAGGGCGCTTTTATCGGGCTGGATTCCACCGGCAATCTGCTGCTAGAACGTGAGGGCGAGATAAAAATAATCAGCGCGGGAGAAATTCATTGCTGCTAGCCATTGATATCGGCAATACGAATATTGTGTTTGCGGGCTTTAAAGGCGCGGAGATTATTCATCGTTGGCGCGCGCCTAGTCATAGCGGGCTAGATGGCGAAACTGATTTCAAAAAATTACTCGCGGGTCATGAATTTAATGCTGCCATCATCAGCTCGGTCGTGCCCGATCTCGACCCTGTAATCACGCAGCTTTGCCGCGATATCGGCGCGCCCGCCACATTTGTCACCAAAGACATGACGGGGCTGCAGGTTGATCTGGATAATCCCGATGAGGTCGGCGCAGACCGTTTGGTGAATGCGCGCGCGGTGATAGAGCATTATAGCGCGCCTGCCATCGTCATTGATTTCGGCACCGCCACGACCTTTGATGTGATTGATGCGGATGGTCATTATGCGGGCGGGATGATTGCGCCGGGTGTGAATTTATCGCTGGAAACATTGAGCCGCGCCGCTGCGAAATTGCCGCAAATTACCTTTGAGAAACCCGCGCGCGCTACCGGAAAAAGCACGGTTGCCGCCATGCAGGCCGGCGCGTATTGGGGCTATATCGGGCTGATTGAAAAAATCATAGACAAGCTCTGTGCCGAGATGGACGCCGCGCCTTTTATTCTTGCGACAGGCGGTCTCGCCACAGTTTTCGCCGATGATTTACCTTTGCTTAAGGCCATTGATGCCGATTTAACCTTGAAAGGGTTGCATAAAATCTATACGACCATGGCGAGATGACAAAATCCACATTTGATCAAGAAGACGGTTTTTACTTCGTTCCCCTAGGCGGCAGCGAGCAATTCGGCGTCAATTTAAATGCCTATATTTGCAACGGGAAAATTCTGATTGTCGATTGCGGTATTGGTTTTGCCGATGAGCGTTTTCCCGGCATTGATCTGCTGCTGCCCGACCCTACGTGGCTGGAGGAGCGCAAAGATCGCATTCAAGGTGTTGTTATCACCCACGCCCATGAAGATCATGTTGGCGCGATGCCGTATTTGTACGAGCGCTTTGGCGGGCCGATTTATTGTTCGGCCTTTACCGGCGCGGTTTTAAAAACAAAATTCAAAGATGCGGGTGTTCGCGGCGCGCAGATTAATATTGTCGATTTGCCGGGCCGTCTGGAGCTTGATGATTTCGCGCTGGAATTTCTGCCCGTTGCGCATTCCATCCCCGAAGCCTTTTCAACCGTGATCGAAACCGATTACGGCAAGGTTCTGCATAGTGGTGACTGGAATTTGGATCCCGCGCCTGTGGTGGGTGCAAAAACCAGCGCCGATTTATTTCGCAAGCTGGGCAAAGAAAACCTGCTGGCCTATATCGGTGATTCAACCAACGCCGAAGTTGATGGGCGCTCTGGCTCGGAAAGTGATGTGGCCAAGGGCCTGGAAAAAGAATTTCAAAATTGTAAGGGCAAAATAGTCGTTACAACATTTTCATCGAATATTGGCCGCATCGTGTCGATCGCCAAGGCCGCCAAAGCCAATGACAGGCGCGTTGTTATTGTTGGCCGCTCGCTGCACCGTATGGTCGGCGCGGCGTATGAATGCGGTTATTTACAGGACATTCCCGATTTTATATCCGAAGAGGATGCGGGATATTTGCCCGATGATAAAATCGTGTTTGTCGCCACCGGATCACAAGGCGAGCACCGCGCGGCCTTGGGAAAAATCTCGCGCGGCGAGCATTACAGCGTCAAACTTAAACGCGGCGATACGGTGATTTTCTCCTCGCGCTCAATTCCGGGTAACGAGAAAAATATCAATGGCGTGAAAAATAATTTGAGCGGGGCAGGGGTGAATATCATGACTCCGCGCGATAGCGAGCATACAATCCATATTTCCGGCCACCCCGCCCGCGATGAAATCGCCGAGATGCTGCGCTGGATTAAACCGCAATGTGTTATCGCCGTGCATGGCGAGCACACGCAAATTCAGGCGCACGCCGCCTTTGCCCGCACATGCCAGATCAAAAACACGATTGTGCCCAATAACGGCTCGGTCATTCGCCTTGATGGCGCCAATGGCAAGGGCGCGCCGAAAATTGTCGATACGATTGAAACGGGGCTGCTGGCGGTTGAGGAAAAGCGCATCATCAAAGCCGACCATGCCGCAATAGGCGAGCGGCGCAAGCTGCAATATAGCGGCGCTATTCATGCCTCGCTCGTGCTGGATTCACGCGGGGAATTACTGGCCGATCCGCATCTGGATTTGCTGGGCATGATCGATGAAGATAATAAAGGCGAGGGGCAAATCATTGATACAATGCATGATAAAATCCTCGATGTCCTTGAAGATATGAACGCGGATGATATCTTGGATGATGATGTTGTTTGCGAGAAAATCCGCATTGGCCTCAGGCGCTTTTCAATGAAGGTTCTGGGCATGAAACCCAATACAACCGTGCATGTAACAAGGGTATAAAATGGATTGGTTTACCGGCGTGGTCGTTTATATTTTGGTGTGGTGGGTTATGATTTTCTGCCTGCTGCCCGTGCGTCTCAAATCCGATAAAGAACTACCCGAAAATTCAGACCCGCAAGATGGCTGGGCGGGCGCACCGCAAAGCCCGATGATCAAAGAGAAAATGATCGCCACCACAATCCTGTCTTTTGTGGTGTGGGGCGTGATTTATTTACTTATCAGCGCAGAGATACTAAGCTTCCACGATATCGCCAAAACGATGATCGAGGAAGATTACAAGTGATCAGGCATTTTACTGCCCTTATTGTTGTCGTAATTTTAATCTATGCCGCCCCGCCGGTATGGGCGCAAAACGCTGATGCTTTGCGCGGTGTGCCGCAACAAGAAATCTGCAACATTGTCAAAAAATATGAACCCAGCGCCGATGTCGAACATCATTCATCCTCGGGGACAGACATGCGGGGCGTGAAATTTCCTGTCGAAGTGCCGCTGGAGATGGATCTTCAAAAATCAAAATTCAGCAGTTATCTCCCGCAGGAAATCGCAACTGAATCTGTTATCGGCACATTAAAAATTTATCAGGACGGCTTGCTGGAATTTAACGGGCAGGATATTGGCTATGACATAGATAAATTTTGCAGGCAGGATTTTATGGGCACGCGCAGCACAGCCACAATAACGCGCGGCAATAGTGATGATATTTTAAAGAGCCAAAAGAAGAATACCGAAATACAAAAGCCTTTGCCTGATGTTCCCGCCAAGAAACCCGCCGCGCCGCCTGCCAAGACAGAGCCGCCCGCACCGCAAGCGCAGCCGGATAAACCCGAACCCAAAACACCGCAACCTGATTTGCCCGTTGATTTGCCCGTTGATTTGCCCGTTGATTTGCCCGTTGATTTACCGGCGGAAATGCCGCAAAAAGAACCGCACAATACTGGCGAAATTCTCGAAGGATCAGCAAATTAGGAATAACCCGATATGAGTAAGAAAAACAAAACAGCCATCATCCCCACGCGCGCCGAAGATTTCCCCACGTGGTATCAAGAGGTCATTAAGGCCGCGGATTTGGCAGAAAACGCGCCCGTGCGCGGCTGCATGACGATCAAGCCATACGGCTTTGCGTTGTGGGAAAATATCCAGCGCATCTTTGATGGCTGGTTGAAAGATTACGGCATCCAAAATTGCGCCTTTCCGATGCTCATCCCTGTCGAGTTTCTGGCCAAGGAAGCCGAGCATGTTGAGGGCTTTGCCAAAGAATGCGCGGTTGTCACGCATCACCGTTTGGAGGCCGACCCCGATAAGGGTGGTTTGCGCCCCGCGCCCGAGGCCAAGTTGGAGGAGCCGTATGTTGTGCGCCCGACCTCGGAGACAATTATCGGCGATGCCATGTCACGCTGGATTCAATCCTACCGCGATTTGCCAATGAAGCTGAACCAATGGGGCAGCGTCATGCGCTGGGAAATGCGTACGCGTATGTTCCTGCGTACATCGGAATTTTTCTGGCATGAAGGCCATAACGCGTTTGAAAATCACGAAGGCGCAAAGGGCGATTGCCTGCATGTGCTTGATCTATACAAAAAATTCTTCGAGGAGTATCTGGCGATACCCGGCATTCAGGGCATTAAAACCGCCGATGAGCGCTTTCCCGGCGCCAATGAAACCTATTGTATCGAGTCCATGATGCAAGACGGCAAGGCGCTGCAAGCTGCAACCACTCATGATCTGGGAACGAATTTCGCCAAAAGCTTCGAGATTAAATATCAGGACCGCGAGGGTCAGGAGCAATATGCACACACCACAAGTTGGGCCTTCAGCTCGCGCATTATTGGCGCGATGATCATGGTCCATGGCGATGATGACGGTATGATTATGCCGCCGCGTATTGCGCCGCATCAAATTGTGATTGTGCCGATTATTCGCGACGATGCGGATAGTGACAAGATTTTGAACTACGCGAATGACCTCAAGGCCAAGCTGAAAGAGCAGGGCATCCGCGCGCATCTTGATGATAGCGAGGCACGTACACCCGATAAAATGTGGGGCGCGATTAAAAAAGGCGTGCCGTTGCGCGTTGAAATTGGTGGCCGTGAAATGGAAGAGGGAACGCTCACCCATGTGCGCCGTGATCTGGGGCGTGATTCTAAAGCCACGTGCGATTTGGGTGAGTTTTTGGAAGGTGTTGGCGGTATTTTGGACGATATCCATGATGCGATGTATGCGCGCGCTTTGGCGTTTCGTGATGAAAATTCGCGCGAACTCTCAAGCCTTGCCGATATTGAAAACCATTTTAAGGGCGAGGGCGCGGGCTTTGTGAAAATCGATGCGGCGTTGCTGGATAATCCTGAGTATGCACGCATTACCAAAGATCTTGGCTTGTCATCACGCTGTTTACCATTCGAAGATGACGGTAAAAAAGCCATCATCGGAAAAGCGTATTAATGTTAAAACATGTGATCCCGAGCGAAGCCGGTATGTGTTGTCATTAAAATCATTTTTCGTCATCCCTGCAAAAGCAGGGATCGGGGTGTATCATGGAAAAAGGTGGATATGTTTATATTTTAACAACGCGCAAAAACACCGCTTTATATATTGGTGTTACAAGCAATTTGCAAAAAAGAATTTGGGAACATAAAAATGGCTTAATCACAGGCCACAGTAAAAAATACAGTATTAACAAGCTTATATATACTGAAGAATTTGCTACGATTGAAGAAGCAATTCACAGAGAAAAATGTTTAAAAAGATGGAAGCGTGCATGGAAAACGGAGCTGATAGAAAAGGTCAATCCTGCATGGGAAGAAATGAGTATTGTTTAACCCGGTTCCTGCTTTCGCAGGAATGACGTAAGAGAAAAGATTAATGTTCTCACCCTTTGAAAGATTACTGGCCTGGCGGTATTTGCGTTCCAAAAAAGCGGAAGGCTTTGTCTCGGTCATTACGGCGTTTTCCTTCACCGGCATTATGCTCGGCGTTGCAACGTTGATCATTGTCATGAGTGTGATGAACGGGTTTCGCTCGGAATTATTCGACCGCATCCTCGGCCTGAACGGGCATATGAATGTGTACGCGATTAGCGGCAGCCTCGAAAATTACGAAGGGCTGCGCGCAAAAATCCTGCCCGTCGAGGGCATTGAAAGCATCACGCCGATTATCCAAAGTCAGGCCTTGCTCTCCTCCGGCGGTAATTCCTCCGGCGTCATGGTGCGCGGTATTTCCCGCGATGATTTTGCCGCGCGTGCATCGCTTAAGAATTCCATTACCATTGGCGACCTCATGGGCTTTGATGGAAACAATATCGCGATTGGGTCCGTGCTGGCGCGTAAGATGAATTTGAATATCGGCGATAAAATTTTACTGACTTCGCCTAAATCGCGCCCCGGCCCGTTCGGCTCGCTGCCGCGCCAACGCAGCTATGACATTGCCATGGTGTTTGATGTCGGCATGTATGAATATAATAGCGGCTATATCTTCATGCCGCTGGGCGCCGCGCAGATATTCTTCCAGATGCAAGATGCGGTGAGCTCGCTCGAAGTGCTGCTCAATGATCCCGCGCAGCTTGATGAAATTCGCCAAGGCGTATCGTTTCTGATTGACGGCCAAGCCAGCGTTTATGATTGGCGCGATACAAACCAGAGCTTTTATAACGCGCTGAAAACCGAACGTAATGTGATGTTTCTGATCCTCACGCTGATTATATTGGTGGCAGCGTTCAATATTATTTCCTCGATGATTATGCTGGTCAAAGACAAGGGCGCGGATATTGCTATTTTACGCACGATGGGCGCGAGCCGTTCCAGTATGCTCAAAATTTTTATGCTGACCGGCGCGTCGATCGGTATTGCGGGGACGCTCATGGGCGCGGCAATCGGCATTGCCTTTGCCAGCAATATCGAGAGCATTCGAAAATGGCTCGAGGGGCTAACCGGCACGGATTTATTCTCGGCAGAAATATATTTCCTCTCGCAATTACCCGCCGTGATTGATTGGCAGGAAGTCATTTCTGTGATCCTTATGGCGCTTGTAATCTCTGTGGCGGCGACCATATTCCCGGCTCTGCGCGCGGCGCGGTTAGACCCGGTGGAGGCGCTTCGGTATGAGTGATGACCTCCTGTTACAGGCGCGCGGTATTTCCAAAAGCTACAAACAGGGCGGGCAGAATTTGCATGTGCTGCAGGATTTGAATTTAAAACTAGATGCGGGCGAGCTTGTCGCGCTGGTCGGGCCGAGCGGGTCGGGCAAATCCACCTTGCTGCATATTCTCGGGCTGCTTGACCGCGCCAGCAACGGGCAGGTTGTTCTGGGCGGCAAGGATGTTACGGATACCAAAGACCGCGAGCGTACGCTCATTCGCCGCCATCATGTCGGGTTTATTTATCAATTTCATCATTTATTGCCGGAATTTAGCGCGGTTGAAAATGTCGCGATGCCGCTCATTATTGCGGGCGCAAAAAAGAAAATTGCCCACGGCAAAGCCAAAGAAATGCTGGCCTCGCTGGGGCTAGAGCCGCGCTTCACCCACAGGCCGGGGCAGCTCTCGGGCGGCGAGCAGCAACGTGTGGCCATTGCCCGCGCGCTGGTGCATGAACCTGCGATCTTGTTGGCCGATGAGCCGACAGGAAATCTTGACCCCGAAACATCGGCAGGCGTTTTTGAAATCCTGCTCGATCAGGTGCGCCAGCGTAAAATCGGCGCGCTTATCGCCACGCATAATATGGATCTGGCCGATCAAATGGACCGCGCCGTCGAATTAAAAGCGGGGAAGATCGTGCCGTTTTAAAAAATTTGAACCACGAAGACACGAAGACTAGGAAATCCCGTTGTAAAACGGGATCCATACGATAGATAAGTTAAATACTATGGATCCCGGCTTGTGCCGGGATTGCGTTTATATGCCATGTCTTTGTGAATCTTAGTGCCTTAGTGGTTTAAAAAAAATGCGCGAACCTTTATCCTCTGATTCATGACTCTCAATGACCATTGTGCAAACTTCGTGCATTTGCACGTCCATTCGGCCTATTCGCTGGCCGAGGGCGCGCTGAAAATCCCTGACCTTATCCGCCTGACCAAGGCGGACAAGATGCCCGCTGTGGCGGTGACCGATACGAATAACATGTTCGGCGCGCTGGAATTTGCGACGGCGGCGGCCAAAGAGGGCGTGCAGCCCATCATCGGCGCGCAGCTTGCCTGTGGCCCCGAAAAGCATCAACTGGTTCTGCTGGTTCAAAGCGAGCAGGGGTACCGCAATTTATGCAAGCTGATTTCCGATGCCTATCTTGAGCATGAAAAGGAAACTTATGTCGATTGGGACGAGCTTGGCGCGCTGAATGAGGGGCTGATATGTCTGACGGGCGGCACGGCGGGGCCGATCAATCAATATCTGCTGCATAACCAGAATAAAGAAGCCGCAGCGTTTTTGAAAAAGCTCAAAGGCTGGTTCGGGGATCGGCTTTATATCGAGTTGCAACGCCATGAGGGGTGGCGCGATGAGGAGCGCACCGAAGAGCCGCTCATCGATCTGGCTTACAAACATAATATCGCGCTGGTTGCGACCAATGATTGTTACTTTGCCGAACGCAGCGGCCACGAGGCGCATGACGCGCTGCTTTGTATTGCCGATGGGCGCTATATCACCGAAGATGACCGCCGCAAAGTTACGCCCGATCATTACTATAAATCGCCGCGCGAGATGGAGGAATTATTCGCCGATATCCCCGAGGCCATTCAAAACACGGCAATTATCGCGCAAAGATGTGGCTTTTTGCTCGAGCCGATCAGTCCCATTTTGCCGCCTTTTGATACGAAGGGCGACCGCACCGAGGTCGAAGAACTGCGCGCGCAGGCCGAGGACGGGCTTAAATGGCGGCTGGAGAATTTTGTTATCCCTAAATTGTCATCCCGACCGCAGTCCGAACAAGGTTCGGACATAGTGGAGGGATCTTCAGATACATCCCGTATATCAGATCCCTCGGCTTCAGACGCGGATGCGCCTTTCGCTCGGGATGACATGGAGGACGCGATAAAACCCTATAAAGAGCGCCTCGATTTCGAACTTAAAGTCATCGAGAATATGGGCTTCCCCGGTTATTTCCTGATTGTCTCCGACTTTATCAAATGGGCGAAGGAGCAAAATATCCCTGTCGGGCCGGGCCGTGGCTCCGGCGCGGGCTCGGTTGTTGCATGGGCGCTGAAGATCACCGACCTTGACCCGCTGGAGCTTGGCTTGCTGTTCGAGCGTTTCTTGAACCCCGAGCGTGTATCCATGCCCGACTTTGATATCGATTTTTGTCAGGAGCGCCGCGACGAGGTCATTCGCTACGTACAGGATAAGTACGGCTATGATCACGTGGCGCAGATTATCACCTTCGGGAAGCTGCAAGCGCGCGCCGTGGTGCGTGATGTGGGTCGCGTTTTGCAAATGCCATACGGCCAAGTTGACCGCATTGCCAAGATGATCCCCAATAATCCGGCCGCGCCGATGACCCTCGAAGAAGCGCTCGCCGCCGATGACGAGCTGCGTAAAGTGCGTGATCAGGATGATACCAGCAAGAAGCTCATTAATGTTGCGCTCCAGCTAGAGGGGCTTTACCGCCATGCCTCTACGCACGCGGCGGGTGTGGTGATCGGGGACAGGCCACTGCACGAGCTGGTTCCGCTTTATCGTGATCCGCGCTCGGATATGCCCGTGACGCAGTTCAATATGAAATATGTTGAATCCGCCGGGCTGGTAAAATTTGATTTCTTGGGCCTGAAAACCATGACGGTCGTGCAAAAAACCGTTGAGATGGTGAATGAAAAGGCGGGCGACAGTCCGATTGATTTGCTCAAAATCCCCCTTGATGATCCGGGCGCTTACAAGCTTATGGCCTCGGGCAATACGGTTGGTGTGTTCCAACTGGAAAGTGCGGGAATGCGCGATACGCTGCGCCGGGTAAAGCCCAACCGCTTCGAGGATATTATCGCGCTGGTCTCGCTATACCGCCCCGGTCCGATGGAAAATATTCCCAAATACGCCGCGGTGAAAGAGGGCAAGGAAGAGCCCGATTACATGCATCCCAAGCTCCAGCAATATCTGGAGGAGACGTACGGCATTATGATTTATCAGGAACAAGTCATGCAGGCCGCGCAAGAATTGGCGGGCTATACGCTTGGTGGTGCGGATTTACTGCGCCGCGCGATGGGGAAGAAAATTCAATCCGAAATGGACGAGCAACGCGAGATGTTCGTCACCGGTGCCAACGATAATAATAACGTGCCCGCCGATCAGGCCAATTATATTTTCGACCAAATCGCCGCCTTTGCCGGATACGGGTTTAACAAATCGCACGCGGCGGCTTATGCGCTGATTGCTTATTGGACGGCGTGGCTCAAGGCCAATCACCCTTATGAATTTATGGCCGCCTCCATGACGCTCGATTTGGGCAATGTCGAAAAGCTGGCTGTGTTCAAACAAGACCTCGATAAGATGAATATGGATTTGCTGCCGCCCGATGTGAATAAATCCCACCCCATTTTTGCGGTGGAAGACGTGCAGGGCGACAACGCGATCCGCTATGCGCTGGGCGCGCTCAAGGGTGTTGGTGCGGCGGCCATGGGCTGCTTGGTGGCCGAGCGCGAGAGCAATGGCGCCTATAAAGACCTTAATGATTTCGCCGAGCGCCTTGATCCCAAAAACATGAATAAGCGCCAGTTCGAGCAAATGACTTGCGCCGGTGCGTTTGACAGTTTGCATGATAATCGCGCGCAGATTTGTGCCGCCTCGGAAACCATATTGCGTTACGCGCATAGTCTGGCCGAAGAGCGCGAAAGCGGACAGGTGAGCCTGTTTGGCGGCGAGGGCGGCGGCGGTGAAAAGCTGGGCTTGCCTGAATTGCCCGATCTCCGCCCGTGGGAGCCGCTGGAGCAATTAAGCCGCGAGTTCGGCGCGGTTGGTTTTTATCTCTCCGCGCACCCGCTTGATACGCGCCTTGACCAGTTCGAGCGCCTCGGCATTAAAAACTACCTGCAGGTCGAGCAAGCCATGCTCCACACACCCGCCATGAGCGTGCAAATGGCCGGCGTGATCCTCAAAAAGCAAGAGCGCGTCTCGGCTAAGTCGGGCAATAAATTCGCCTTCGTACAACTATCCGACCCGAGCGGCATTTACGAGGTGATGCTTTTTAGCGATATCTTGAACGCCACGCGCGATATATTGGAGCCGGGCAATTCGATCTTGCTCAAGGCCAGCGCCGAGAGCCGCGAAGACCAGATTAGTTTCAAGGCCGAGAAAATCCAGATACTTGATGATGCGCTGGAGAGTAAAATCCAGAGCGTGACAATCCATGCGGACAGCGCCGCCTTCGTGCATAAGCTCAAGGAATTTCTGGATATTGAAGGGGCGGGGCGCTCGCAAATTCACCTCTATCTCACGCTGCAAGATGGGCGGGAGGTGCAGATGAATGTGCCGGGCAGTTGGTCGCTCAGCGCGCAGGCCCGCAATCAAATCCGCATCGAAGATGGCGTGAAGCAGATTTTAGAGAGTTAGCCCCAATGTATTCCCCGTGTAAACGGGGATCTTTCACCCGCGCCAAGGCCCCCGCTTTTGCGGGGACAGCATAAGGCAGATTTTCCTTGCAATCCCCGTAAAACCGCGTTAAAAACCGCCATCGTTTCATGGTGAAGCGAAATTCACATGCAGGTTCCTTAACCAGTGTTTATGGCTTTAAGTCCAAAAACCAAGGCCTGCAGAGGACCCAATAACGGGATGAACTGGGCGCGCACAAAACATTGTTTTGTTCGCCGGTAAAAACAAAAAAGGACTATCACCTATGGCTACCCCTAAATTTAACATGCGTCAGCTCCTCGAAGCAGGCGTTCACTTTGGTCACCACACACGTCGCTGGAACCCGAAAATGCGCGAATACATCTTTGGTGTGCGTAACGGCGTGCATATTCTTGATCTGCAACAAACCACTCCCATGCTGGAGCACGCTTTGACGGCGATGCGCGAGATTGTTGCCAATGGCGGCCGCGTTTTATTCGTTGGCACAAAGCGTCAAGCGAGCGAGCGCGTTGCCGAAGCGGCAAAGCTATCCGGTCAGTATTTCGTTAATCACCGCTGGCTTGGCGGTATGATGACCAACTGGCAGACCATCACCAAATCAATCAATCGCCTGCGCGAACTGGAAGGCCTTCTGGAAAGCCAGGAGCAGCGCGATGCGTACACGAAAAAAGAATTGCTGATGATGACCCGCGAAATGGACAAGCTGGAGCTGTCATTGGGCGGAATCAAAGATATGGGCGGTCGCCCCGATGCTTTGTTCGTCATTGATACAACGCAGGAAGACATCGCGATTAAGGAAGCCAATGTTTTGGGCATTCCCGTATTTGCGATTGTCGATACAAATGCCAGCCCCGATGGCGTTGACTACGTAATTCCTGGTAACGACGACGCGCTGCGCGCCATTGACCTTTATTGCGAATTATTCAGCGCGGCAATCCTTGACGGGCTACAGGCCGAATTGGCCTCTGGCTCCAAAGATCCCGGCGAAGCCGAGGACGTTAAAGTGAAGCTGCCAAATACGAAAAAAGGCAAGATGCCGGCCAAGGTTGAAGAAAAAGAAGACAACACGCCGACACCGGGCGAGGCAGCCAAGCAAAAGGCAGAAGATGCCAAGAAAAAGCCTGCCGCGAAGCAAGCGGATGAAAAGGCTGATGAGAAGGCTGATGAGAAGGCTGCACCTAAACCCGATGCCAAAGCAGACGAGAAAGCAGACGAGAAGGCTGAAAAGAAAGACGAGGGGGCAAAAGAAGACGCAAAAAAGTCTGATGATGCCGCCAATGAATCTGACGCGGATGCCGAGGCAAAAGCAAA
>Ga0136600_1001078_pt1 | contig 13133 bp, 9 predicted proteins | sample AntRauMFilla2698_FD_104634 | JGI IMG/M metagenome (GOLD analysis project Ga0136600, IMG submission 104634) | Saline lake microbial communities from Rauer Islands, Antarctica - Metagenome Filla 2 #698 | ecosystem: Environmental > Aquatic > Non-marine Saline and Alkaline > Saline | place...
ACGCGTCTTTATCACTGATCACGCCCACCTTTCGCTCGGTGGATTAGCCGAGCGTATGTACTGGCATGTATTTGGCTACTTAGGCCTAGGCCGTACTCAAAAAGGTCATGAAGAAATTACACGACTAAATTAATATTGTAATCACTAAGCTATATTCCTGCTCAAGACCCAAATCACACACACCAGCAGGAAAAAACAATGCAAAAGGCCCCACTTTCAAAAATTAGAATCGGAAAACAAGATTTTGCCATTCTCTTCATCATTACCCTAATTCTTATCATAGGAAATATTCCGCAAATCTAGGTGCCAGGCACCTTTGGTTTCGCAACTGGTAAAAATTAAGACACTAGGTAAACAAAAAATCTTGGTTTAATTTTAGCCACCATATTTTTCCAACAGAAAATTAAAAGTTGGTATAAAATCATGGTGGTTTTTAAAAATTAAACAGCTTGGTACCAAATGAAGTTTTTTAAATACAAAGAAGATCGTCTTCCTATTGCTATCATTTTCACTTTTTTTATCGTTGATCTTATTTACTACTTTAATGTCGATAATATTTTGTACCTGTGCCTATGGACCGTGCTTGGTATTGTGGTCAAAGGTATTACGGCAGCATGGAATCATAACCATCAACACTGCAACACTTTTAAACACCCCATACTCAATAGGCTTTTGGAGATAGTGTTTGGTATGCATACTGGTATTTGTGGCTATACATGGGTTCTTCACCATAATATTGGCCATCATGCGAACTTCCTCGATCAATCCAAAGACGAATCTCACTGGATGAACTCTAAAGGCGAAACGATGATAAGGCTTCGCTATTCTTTTGAGATTTTTATCACTAGCTATTATAGATGTTTTATCGTAGGTCTTAAGCACCCCAAAATGCTTAAGAAGTTCATCACCATGGTTTCGATTACTGCTGGAATTATGTTGGCGCTCACCTATTACAGACCAATACCCGCTCTTATTATTCTGTGGATTCCTGCAACACTCTCTCTGCTGATGACTGCAGACAGCACTTACTGGCACCATAGTGGGCTAGACACAAAGGATCAATTCGCTGCTTCAAGAAACTCTCTTAGCTCTATTTGCTTTAACAAATTAACCGGTAATTTTGGTTATCATACGGCCCATCACTACAAAGGTGGACTCCATTGGACAAAGCTGCCAGTCCTTCATGATAAAATAAAGCACAAGATACCAGAAGAGTGCTACTTGCCCCCAACTCCTTTCTTTGCAACTTTAGATTCTGGGATTAGGCTCTACCGATCATTGCTTTCTCTGCCTCAGTTAAAAATACCTCATAAAGTTAAGCTCGAGAGATAGATTTTCAAAAGGTTAGTTCAAGCTTTCAAGTGCCTTTTTACCTAGGTAGTAACCAAGAGAATAACCATTCTTATAAAGTCCACTCATTGTGATCACCTTACCTTCTCTTGAGATAATGGGCCTTCTCTTTGGTCCCTTAGTTCTTACGCCAGTGAAGAGCTCCCTCTGCCCTGAAAACTTAAATTGAGGATAGGTATTAAAAAACTCGAGTAGTTTTGTTTCGAGAAATTCAATTCTTGGTCCCATAAGGCCGTCACTTTCACTAGAGCCTCCCCATATAAGACAGGGCCCTTCAGAGTTATATTCACTGTGATAAATAAGATTTTCCCCCTCAAAGGTGAGAATAATACTTTTAGATTTCAAAAAATAGTTATCCACCTTTTGATTTTCAAATTGGGGAGAATACCAAACGAAATAGTGTCCAGGAACGGTTTTTACTTTTTCAGTAACAAGACCTGTGGTGATTCCGAAAGACCCAGTCGCATTAATAATTACATCAGCACTGTAAAGAGACTTTTGCCCATGCACACTACCACCATCTATTCCAAGGATTAAGTCATCAGTAAAGTTAACAAGGCTTGATGAAAAGATACGCTGATGCCACCAATTCATAAAGATAAGTGGTGAAAAACAATAAGCATCTTCAACAATGGTTTCAATAAAACCAAGATCATTTTCTTTTATTTTTTTAAAATTTTCTTTAAACCTACTTTCTAATTTTTGATTTTTATCTTCATTACTTGAGTTTTTTAAATGGTAACGTGAGCAGTGAGTAATTCCTTCGGGGCTATTTGCTTCAATAAACTCTTTCATCGAGAAATAAGCATCGAAAAGATCATCTCCCAATGGAGAAACCCCTTTCTCAATTCCCTGCAAGGCCAAGACAGCGGTAGAGTTATAGCTACAACTTAGCTCTGCTGCATTTTTAGGAAAAATCCACTGAATTTCATTAAATCGGTTGGGTTTGGCCAGTAGGTGCTCTAGAGCACCAAGTGCAGCTAAACCACCACCAAGAACAATAATTTTCATATAAGTAACGTTTAGCACAAGGCAAAATCATTGGCACCCTTTAAAAATTCCCGTACCCTATAAGGCCAATAATCATCAGGAGAAAGCCAGTTATGACAAAGATTGTCATCGAAGAAGCTGCAGCGAGATATGCGGCCCTTACGACTCAGATTAGCCCAAAGCAAATTCTTGCGACCCTCAACCTCTTACTTGTAGAAGACTGCACAGTGCCTTTTATTACGAGGTATAGAAAGGAGATGACGGGTGGTTTAGACGAAGAACAAATTAGGGCCATCTCTAGTTCTTACGAAGAATATATTGAGAGAGAAAAGAGACGCGCTTATATTCTAGAAACTCTTGAAAAGATGGAAGTTCTCACCCCGGAACTAAAGGCAAAAGTAGTGGGCGCTGAGACTTTAAATCTTCTTGAAGATATTTATGCTCCCTACAAGTCTAAGAAGAAAACGAAAGGTCAATTGGCCGCAGAAGCTGGACTGACTCCCCTCGCTGATAGCCTTATGAGCGGTGAGCTTAGTCTCGAAGAACTTGAAAAGAATGCTTCTCAATATCTAAATCCTGATAAGAAGTTTCCCGACTGGGAAGAATGTCTTAAGGGTGCCAGCGCTATTTTAATAGAGAAATTTAGCCATGATACAGATATCAAAGAAACTCTTAGAAAAGACTATTGGAAAGATGCAGAACTAGTAGCAACAAAGAGAAAAGAAGCTGAGAGCGTAAAGGAATGGGAAAAGTTTAAAGACTACTTTGAATTCTCTCAGCCTATTAAGGAACTTACAAATCCAAAGGCGGCTCACCGGTTTCTAGCTGTTCGTCGAGGCATGACCTTAAAGGTTTTAAAAGTCGATGTGGCTTACCCAGTGGAGAGCTGTGTTGGTCTTATCCAAAAGACCTATTTCCCAGTAGAGAGTATTAAGACACTAGATTTTCTGATTAAGACAGCAACAAAAGCTGTTAGCACGGCCATTCATCCTTCACTTGATCTCGAAGTAAAAGGTGAGCTAAAGAAGCTCAGTGATGAATCGGCCATTGATGTTTTTGGCATAAACTTAAAGAACCTTCTTCTTCAACCATACCTGGGCGCGAAGACTGTTCTTGCCCTAGACCCAGGTGTTAGGACTGGTTGTAAGACCGTTGTGGTTGATTCCACAGGAAAGCTGCTCTTTGATACAGTTATTTATCCTCATGAACCTAAAAAAGATGTTAAGGGCTCAAAAGCAGTCATGGACCGCTTAATAGAACATTTCAATGTTGAATATGTGGCCATTGGAAATGGGACCTTTGGTAGAGAAACGTTGCATTTTGTTGATGAAAATGTAGATGCAGTAAAAGCGGAGAAGGTAAAAGCGACTTTAGTAAATGAGAGTGGTGCCAGTATTTACTCGGCAAGTGAAATCGCCAAAAAAGAATTCCCTGACAAAGATGCAACCGTAAGAGGGGCAGTCAGTATTGCCAGAAGATTTCAAGATCCACTAGCAGAGCTTGTCAAAATTGACCCCAAATCCATTGGCGTTGGACAATACCAACACGACGTCAATCAAAGTAAACTCAAAAAACGTCTCGGTGGAATTGTTGAGGATTGTGTAAACTTTGTAGGCGTAGACCTGAATACAGCATCAGCACCACTTCTGGCCTATGTATCAGGCATTGGTGAATCGGTCGCCAAAAATATCGTCAAGAAACGAGAAGAGCTTGGTGGCTTTAAAGAAAGAGCAGAACTATTAAATGTCAGTCGCTTTAGCCAAAAGATTTTTGAGCAGTCAGGAGGGTTCTTAAGAATTTATGGTGGAAAAAACCCTCTCGATGGTACTTTTATTCACCCAGAGAGGTATGGAGTTCTTGAAGGGTGGGCAAAAGCTAATAAATTAAGCCTTGAGGCCCTAATCACAGAAACTGATGTCATCACTACTCTTGAGAAGGACAAACAATTCAGGGAAAAAGTTGGAGAATTTACTTTCAACGATATTATTAAGGCACTTAAATCTCCCTCTCAAGACCCTAGAACAGAGTTTAAATCAACTGACTTCAGAAAAGATATTAAGAAAATCACCGACCTTGAACCTGGTAGTTGGTATCCAGGAATTGTCACCAATATTACTCAGTTTGGCGCCTTTGTAGATATAGGTATTAAACAAAATGGTCTTGTTCATGTTTCTGAGATGGCCGATCGCTTTGTTGACAACGCTTTGGAAGTCCTAAAGGTTGGCCAAGAAGTTAAGGCGCGAGTGATTGAGGTCGATGAAAATAGAGGTCGTATCAGCCTTTCACTTAAAACTGGTGAAAGTGTGCCAAAAGCAGCAAATAAATCTAAAAGTTCAAGGCCTTCTGGAAACAGTCCAGCTCCAAAGAAGAAGGATGCACCCCTTAAGAATAATGCTTTTGCATCCCTGAAAAACTTCAAGATCAAATAGGTTTAATTTCCAATTGATCTAATATAAGTGATGTAATTGACGTCTTTCTTGAAAGCGTTTAGTGAAAGCCACGCAAAGAAGTAACTTATACAAAAGGGAATCGTGAAGCTAACAAGTAGCCCTTGTGTCGTTATCTTTACGGGTATCCTACGATCGACAAAGACATCAGGCATAACATTTGGACCAAAGTAATCAAGAAGATAGAGAAATAATACCCCTAGTCCCAAACCTGCAAGAACACAAAAGAAAGTCATGACAACGAGAAATATTTTTGAGCTCTGAAAAACATTCTTCTCACTTGTTCCCATTATCCAAAAACTCGCAAGGTCTCCCTTAATCTTAGAAAAGAAAATAAGGAGACCAGAGGTTATGGCGAGACTCACTAACAAGGTCATCACACTAAAGAGGAAGATCATCACTGTTGTCTCTAAACCTAATGCCCAAACGAGTGTTGAGTGAATTTCTTCCCAAGTCTTAAACTCGAGATCCTTGATGGAACTTTGGGAAACAATACTTCGTAAATCATCTTCATCAAATTGACCGAAAATTCTAATTTTATTAACAACTTTCTTTCCAACTAAAGATTGAATTTTTAAGAGATGACTCCAGCCGTGAAAATCGTCAACCTCCGGAACTTCAGAAGAAATCATGTAATCAATATACTGAGAAGACATACGTGGCACATCTCCTAGAAAGCCATCTAAGTGGGCAGGACTCATGAGCCTAACCAAGTCACCTGTTGTTGCATTAATTTTAAGGGCCAGAGGCCTTGGTAAGATAAGGTCTTTAAAGTCCTTATCTTTCAAGAACTCCGGAAGGCCGTTTAAAGCAATCCCATGAACAATCATAGGTGCATAGTACTGGCGGTATTTTATCAGTAATTCTAATTCCAGTTCAGGATAGTATTGAACTCCCAGGGATTGAAGTTTATCAGTAACTTCTTTTAACTCTCCCGTTTCTCTCTCATTAAAGCTGAGGACTCCACTGCCGAGGACCTCTTTAGAGCGACCAATTAATTTACCTTGTAAACCACCCATAGTTGATTGAAGGACAAGAAGAGCAAAGGGAGAAATAACAAGTCCAAAAATGGCAATAAAGAGGAGCTTTTGCCTTGTTTTGGCGTGAATAAGATAACCGAAGAAATACTTAACAAAGGGAAGGTTCACAAACCTTCCCTTGATAAATTAAATGTCATAGAACTTCTTTTTATTACTAACAAGATCTTTAAGGTAAGTACTAGGCTGGTAACGATCGAAGTCAACGCTATCGCTATAGCGGTTAATAGCGCTAAGAATCCGCTCGAGTCCCTCGCTATCCGCATAGCGCAGAAGTCCACCTCTAAAAGGAGGAAAGCCAATACCAAAAATTAAGCCTAAATCTACGTCAGCTGCACTTTCAACAATTCCCTCTTCCAAAATAATAGAAGCTTCGTTAATCATTGGTAACACAACTCTCATTTGGATATCAGTTTCACTGATATCCACTTTCTTTGTAGGAAAGAGCTTTGCAACCTCTTCGTTGGGACCGATCTCCTTCCCGTTTTCATCATAGAGATAGAATCCTTTTGAATTCTTTCTCCCAAGAAAGCCTCCATCAACCATTTTCTGAGAAAGGCCACTTGATTTCGCTCTATCTCCAAGGCCATCATGAAGAATCTTTGCAACTTTTACAGCGACATCAATGCCCACTTCGTCTAATAGTCGACAAGGCCCCATCGGCATACCAAAGTTAAGGCAAGCCTCATCAAGGTCTTTCATACTAACCCCTTCTTCGAGGAGGTAGCCTGCTTCATTGAGAAAAGGCATTAAGATTCTATTCACAAGAAAACCTGGGCCATCTTTGACAACCACTGGAGTTTTCTTAACTTTAAGAACCCAGTTATAAAGAGACTCAATCGTTTCAGGAGATGCTTTGGAATGAGTAATAATCTCGACTAATGGCATTCGGTGAACAGGATTAAAGAAGTGAAGGCCTGCAAAGCGCTCAGGATATTCAAAAGCCTTTGCCATCTCTTCAACACTGAGTGAAGAAGTATTTGACGTCACGACGGCATCTTGGCGAACTTCTTTTTCTAACTCGCTAAAAACGCTCTTTTTAATATTGATATCTTCAATAATCGCTTCAATAACCAGGTCGACTTTCTTAAAGCCTGAAAAGTTAGTTTGACACGCAATAGAGCGCATTCTTCTCTCAAAGTCATCGCGTGAAAGCTTCTTTCTTTTTAGCGCTCCACTATAGTTGCTCGACGCTTGCTTTAGTCCTAACTCAAGAGCACCTTTATTTAAGTCTTTCATGATTGGCGCCATATGATTATCGCTCATCAGCCAAGCAATACCGCCACCCATTGTTCCGGCACCGAGGCAAGCACCTTTTTTAAGCTTAGGAATCTCTCCTTCACCTTTAGGGCCAGAGTATTTTTTTACTTTTTCAGTCATAAAAAATATGTGCTGCAAGTTTTTACTCTGCTCAGAAACACAAAGCTCTCCAAAAGCTTGTGCCTCACTACTTAAATAGCTTGAACGGGACTTCATCATCCCTGCTTCCATAGTGTCGAGGATTTTAAGGGGAGCTTGGTAGAAACCTTTTGTCTTCTTAAGAACACTCTCTCTAGCTTTTTGAAATATAATCTTACGTGAAAGAAAGTTATCTTGAGCAAAGTCGGTAAGAGTCTCTTTAAGACTGTGCTTTTTCTCTTTGCTTTTAAGATGACCTGCCGCCATGGCAACAAGACGCTCTTTAGGATAGACCTCATCACAAAGCCCCATTTTTTTTGCCTTACGAGACTTAACTGCTTTACCAGTAAGAATGAGATCGAGTGCATTGGGAAGACCTATTCTCTTAGGCATTCTATAAGTGCCTCCAAAACCAGGAATAAGACCTAGCTTTACTTCTGGCAGCCCCATTACAGAGGATGAATCATCACTCATAAGTACTTTATTACAGGAAAGGCTAAATTCTGTTCCTCCACCTAAGCAAACCCCATTAACGCAAGCAATGGTGGTAAAGGGCAGGTCTTCAATTTTATTAAAAATACTCTGACCAGCTTCTGCACCTTGAGCGCCCTCAGCTTCTGTCTTCATAGAAGAAATGAGATTAATATCTGCACCGGCAAGAAAGCACCGCTCTTTATGGGTAAAGAAAATAGCACCATCTAGATTTTTCTTTTGTGCCATTAGCTTATCTGTGATGGCATCAAGTTCACGCAAACTATCTTCATCAAGAACAGTCATACTCTTGTCACAGTTGTAACCAAAGCCAACGTGAGCAACCTTATCTTTAATTTCGTAACTTATTCTCTTATTTTCCATGAGAAACCTCTATTTCCTTAAATTCTCAATTATCACTGCACCACCTTGGCCGCCACCAATACAAAGACTGGCCACTCCATAAGTAGCTTTTCTCTTCATCAGCTCGTGAGCAAGCGTCACAACCAAACGACTCCCTGTACTACCAACAGGGTGACCAAGAGCAATGGCCCCTCCGTTAACGTTGAACTTTTCATCAGGAATCTCTCCCCACGCTTTTTCAACATTGAAGCGAGCTGCTGCTTTCTTATCGACCATGGCCTTACGGACAGCGATTACCTGTGCTGCAAAAGCCTCGTTAATTTCAACTAAGTCCATTTGGTCAAGGTTAAGTCCCGTTCTTTTAAAAACTCCATCCATTGCTAACAATGGTCCCATTCCCATTCTCTCAGGCTCGAGACCATGAAAATGATAATCAACTATTTTAGCAATAGGGTCTAAGTTATATTTTTTAAGAGCATCTTCACTGACGAGCATAAGCGCTGAACCACCATCAGTTATAGGACAAGCGTTCCCAACAGTAACAGTACCAGACTTACGATCAAAGTATGGTCTCAACTTGCCAAGCTTTTCGATTGAAGAACTCTCTCTTGGGCCTACGTCATTTGAGAGAAGCTTACTTAATTTGCTACCCACAATAATAGGAAGAATTTCATCATCAAAACGGCCTTCTTTCATCGCCGTAATAGCCCTCTCGTGAGAGCTCTGTGCAAAGGCATCTTGTTCCTCTCTGCTAATATTAAACTCTCTGGCCAATACTTCAGCCGTTTGCCCCATATTTAAACCACAAAATGGATCTGTTAAACCTTGTTCAATAGCAACAATTGGCGATAGATATGGTGGACGGAACTGGCTAAGCGCCTTCAATTTATCCCCTACACTTTTAGCTTTCATGACATTGATAAAAAGCTCAGTCATCTCTTCGCCATAGATCAACGGCATTTGGCTCATGTTTTCAACACCACCAACGGCGATAACTTCGGCCCTTCCACCAGCGACTTTTAAAAAGCCTTGGCTTAAAGCTTCGAGCCCAGAAGCACAGTTTCGGTGAACCGAGTAGCCACTTGTTTTCTTATGAAGTCCGGCTTCAAGCGCAATAACTCTGCCGATATTAGGATACTTTGGTGGATTCCCCACATTTCCCATGATGACTTCATCAATTTCGTCACTAGGAATATTGAGGTCAGAGACCATCCTTTCGATTAGGTAAGAACCTAGGTAAGGGGCCGCTACATCTTTTAACTCTCCCCCCGACTTAGCTTGTGGGGTTCTATTGGCCGCGACAATAAATACGGGACGCTCTGTGCTCATGGGTGTTCTCCTTTCCTTAGAGACACTATTTCTGTGGAGCTATCATAATAATCTAAGCTATGGGATTTTCAAAGAAAAGAAGGGTTAAATCTTGTAACCGACCAAGTAAATCTCCGAGTAATGCAATCGGAATAAAAAAGGGACTCGTTGCAGAGTCCCAATTTTCATTTTTAATTTTTTAGTTACTTAAAACTTAATAACAAAACCAAGGTTAAGTGAAGCAATATCAGAAGCTTCAAGGTTATCACCTATTGTTCTGAGGTTATTCTTCGCAGCATCATTAAAACCTAGATTATTTGAACGACTTTGGTCAAAAGCACTTGTAATGGCACGAGTGTAGTTGAACTCAAGATTGATGCCAAGGTTATCATTGAAGAGAACCTCTGCACCAAGCATCCCGCTTCCAGAAACATTACTTCCTGAGGCACTAGCTGCTTCAGAGTTGCTTCCAAAGTTAAGACCATTGTTAAACTGTGAGTTATTCTCTGCATACTTAAGAGTCGTTCTGTTATAACCAACTCCAGCTCCAGCATAAGGCTTAATCATTGAGTCTTTTGTGAAGTAAAACTTTCCGGTAAGAGCAATATTAAGGTTTGTGTAGTTGATTTCATCGCCTTCATTAAAGCCAAAGTTGTTGAAGTTGTTAAAGCCAACAAAGCTATTGCGGTCTGTAATATCCATTGTTGTGTAATTCAACTGAATACCAACACCAAGTTGCTCAGTTACCATATTTTCAAACTGAAGACCGGCATTAACATTAGATTCAAAGGCGTCTATATTATCGCCGTTGTATTGCTTCACACCAAAGAAAGGAATAATCTTATTCTTTGGAGCTTTCGTCTCTTCTACAACTGGTGCAGGAGCAACAATTCTCTGAGGTGCAGCTTGTACAGTTCCAACAGAGTCGTCCATCGAATCCATTGCTTGCATGTTACCTCTAAAAGCTTTTTGTAACTTTCCAGAGAGTTCCTTTTCTTGATTGATACGAATATCCTCAATCTTCTTTTGAACCATCTGCTCGTTTTGACTTTCAAGGCGCTTTCTCATCTTTTCGATGCGATCAGCAGCAGTTTCTTTTCTAAAAGACCCATCAATATTAATTTGATCGGAGTTTAGGATAGAGTCGGTTTCGGCAAGGAGAGGATCACCTTGTGCCAATCCCATTGATGATGTTCCCATAAGGGCAATCATGGTCAAGATTTTCATTTCTTCCTTCATTGATACTTTCATTTCAGTCTCCTAAAGCCCCACTTGTTAAAATGACACGCGGGATTTAACGCAATTAGCTATAAGCCCACCGGTTATAGCAGAAATATGAAAATCTAAAAGACTTTAGAGTTAAAGATGTAAGTATTACAACAGAGACGAGCTAAGCTCCCGTAATCCTGTGTAAGAAAATCACCTTCGGAGACGGAAAAAGCGAAAGCTTGGACTCGTTGCACCAAAGCTCGAAACACCTCTTGTGATTGTACAACCAAGAGACCTGTCCGTTTCTGGGCATGGAGTCTCTCTCGCAATGAGGCGATCACGCACATTTCCCATAATCGTCATAATAATCGCAATAGCAACGGCCAACAAAAGTATGTACTCAACACTTGTTTGACCACTTTCAGATTTTAATCGAAATCGACATCGAATAAGTTCACATAAGCCCATGCACTAATTTTACAAAGATATTCCATCGTAAACAAGCCTGAGTAACTATTGGTACTTAGGTATCTCTTTGAGCTCCAAAAGCTGACCAAAAAGACCAAGAGGACAACCTTTTAAAGGTCCAAAGTAGCTCACATTCTTTAATTTCTTATGAATAACTGGGTCTGAATAATCGAAAAGGCGCACCTCTTTTAACCTTGGTAGTGGTGAAGAGGTAAACTTATAATTTTGATCTAAGTAAATCTCTCTTCCTGTATTGAGCCTGATTTGATTGATCTTATCTCCTAATCCAATAAGCCATGCATCCAACTCTAAGGTCAAAAACTTCTTTATCAGCTCTTCATAAAACTCTAACTTAGAGCCTGGCTTTTCTCTATAGAGATACTGACCATAAACCTTTCCCTCTACAATCTGAAGCGACCAAAAAGGCAAATCCGTCCCTAGTTTGTTATCGTCGCCCCAAAAGTGCCACTCACCTTCCATCTCTTCTAACCGAGCATCCGTTACGTCGACTTCAAAATGAATACAGGTAAACTTAGCCACTTTGTCATCTACTTTAAGCGGTAAACCTTTGGGAAGTGCACCTAAAAAAGATATTTTTTGAGGATGTATTATTCCCTCGAAACTAGCAAGCTCCATCGACCAAGGAAGGCTCTTGTAAAACTTCCATTCCCGAACCTGAGTCTTTTTGAAGTGACCACCATTGTCCATAAAGTTCTGGACAAGCTTCTCCAATAGACTCTTCTTGGGTAGGGAGTACTGAGGACCAATAAGCATCAAAAAGTAATGAAAGAGTTCTGCAGATGAACAGCTAAGGGTAAGGCGCTTGTGAATGGGGATTCTTGAAAAATAAAGAAACCCCAACTCTTCCGGGCCACTCTTATCTACTACCCATTTAAAGAGTTTAAAGAGATCCTTAATCGTCTCAGGACACTGACCAAGAAAATAATCATAATTCAAGTTTTCAAGGCTTTTGAAACGGAAACCATTGGCACCAAGCCGCTGAGTGAGAAGAAGGTACTCTTCATTTATTTTAGCGGCCAGTCTTTTGAGGTCTTGATGAAAAAGCTCCTGAAAAGGAAATATATCTGGAAGCTTTCGAAAGAGTTCTAAAATATTTTCATAAGGGCTTTGGCCAAGTTGAATCCTCACCTTATTCCAATGCAAGGTATAAGGCCTTGGATGAAGAAATTCTTCAATATTAGATAAGCACTCAATCTCTCTATCGTTACCCCATGTCTTTAAAAACTCAATATCTAAAGAACCAAGCCCATGGTTAAAGAGATCGCCATAGTGAAGCCTGTCATCATCAAGAAGCAATACACTGTGACCCTGACGAAGAAGCTCAAGCCCATAAATAAGACTCAAGTAACTTTGACCAATAATCGCTGTAGAATAATGCTTCTGTAACAAGCTCAACACCTCAATTAAAAAACTCTTCCAAATAAGAATTATGACTGGCCAACACTCTTTTGGCCATACTCTCTCTGTGCCCCTGATCTGGAGAGCTCTTTTGAGCCACTTTAAAATGATCAAAAAAGTCATCTAAATCGTGGACAACATGGATAAAGTTAGGACTTTCGGCCTTAATAAAGTCAAATTCTGTAGAACGATGAGTTCGCGGACCACAATATATATGACCTCCACCCCAATAGGGCTCTAGTACCGAGTGAATGGAGCGCCCATGGCCCCCACCGATAAAACTATGCCCAAAGTAGCGGTATAACTCACAAAGCAAACCACCTCTATAACAAAGTAGAACACAACCTTCACCCTGAATACCCACATGATCCCACTTGATCAGACCTAATTCATGCTTATGACAAAGCTCTTCCAAAAAACGCTCAATTTTTTCAAATTCAGGTCCCTTAAGCTGGTGTGGCGCCACAAAGATAAAGAGCTTATTGGTCTTTAAGAGGTCTATAACTTCATCAGTAAAAATCTCTTTTTCTCTTTCCCAAAAAGAACCTAAAATTAAACGGTGGTGCTGGGGATTAACGGACAAACGATTTTCAATCTCACTTAGGCAAAGAGTATCTTTTAGCGCTAACTGCTCCCTTTGCCTGTTAATAATTTGACCGTGACGAAAGTCATG
>Ga0136600_1001081_pt1 | contig 13122 bp, 12 predicted proteins | sample AntRauMFilla2698_FD_104634 | JGI IMG/M metagenome (GOLD analysis project Ga0136600, IMG submission 104634) | Saline lake microbial communities from Rauer Islands, Antarctica - Metagenome Filla 2 #698 | ecosystem: Environmental > Aquatic > Non-marine Saline and Alkaline > Saline | place...
CTCGCCCATGCGCCGCATCGTGGCGCGACGCGGAATAAACCCGAGGGTGCGTCGGGCCGGCACGGTGACGGCGAGCTGCTCGGGGGCGGCACCCGCGGCGGCGAGCTCAGCGGCGGCCGCGGCCAGGGCGGCTCGGGCCTCGATCAGCACGCGCGGAGCATCCACCCCTTTATCGTGCCCGATGCGGCTGGATCGTGCCCGATGCACCAGGGCGGTGCCGCACTTATTGTCCAACTTGACAACAGCGGGGTAGCGTGGGGAGGGGCTCGGCAGCGGGCCCCGCACGACCCGTCGCAGTGAAGGGGATGCCATGGACAGGCTCGCGGACCGCTCGCTCAGCGCCGCGCTGTTCACCGAGAGCTCGCGGGATTCCCTGCCCGCTCGCGCCGGCACGATCGTGGTCGGCGGCGGCATCATCGGTGCGAGCATCGCCCACCACCTGGCCGCCAATGGCGTTGACGACGTGCTGATTCTCGAGCGTGGCGTGCTCACGAGCGGCACCTCGTGGCATGCGGCCGGGCTCGTCGCCGGCGCTCGCACGAGCACCGCGATGACGAAGCTCGCCTCCTACGGGCTAGGGGTGTACGCCGACCTCGGGGAACGCTCGGGCATCGATGTCTCGTTCACGCAGTGCGGGTCGCTCAGCATTGCGCGCACTCCGGGTCGGGTCGACGAGCTGCACTACGCGAGGGACGTCGCGCAGCAGAACGGCGTGGAGGCACACCTCATCACTCCGGAGGAGATCCAGCGGTTGTGGCCGCTCGCCTCCGTGACGGGGATGCTCGCAGGGCTCCATTTTCCCGATGACGGGCACGTCAACCCCGGGTATGCGGCGCTCGCCTTCGCGACGCTCGCACACCGGGAGGGCGCCGCCATCCGCGAGGGCGTCACCGTGACACGGCTCCTGCACGAGAGGGGCCGGGTCACCGGGGTCGAGACCGACCAAGGCACCGTGCACGCCGACACCGTCGTCGTCGCCGGAGGGCTGTGGAGCCGCGACCTGGCGGCCACCGCCGGCGTGCACCTGCCGTTGTACGCCGCCGAACACGTGCACGTGCGATCCGGCGAGATGGACGGCGCCGTCGCCGAGCTTCCCGTGCTGCGCGACGTCGATCACAGCTACTACATCCGCCACGAGGCGGGCCGCTTGCTCGTGGGGGCCTTCGAGCCCCACGGTCTCCCCCGGGCGGTCGACGAGATCTCTGCCGACGGGTTCGCGACATTCCCCGACAACTGGGAACACTTCGCCCCCGTGCGCGCGGCGGCCGAGGGCACCGTGCCGGCGCTGCAGGACGCTGGATACGACCGCTTCCTCAACGCTCCCGAAAGCTTCACGCCCGACACGTCCTTCCTGCTGGGCGAGACGGCGGAGATCGAGCGATTCTATGTCGCTGCCGGCATGAACTCGCAGGGGATCATTTACGCTCCCGGGGTCGGAGCGGCTCTCGCCGACTGGATCGTCGCCGGAGCGCCGCAATTCGACGCCGCCTCGGTCGACGTGCAACGTTTCTCGCCCCATCAAAGCAATCGCCGCTACCTGCACGCGCGCACGACCGAGTGCCTGGGTCGGCTCTACGCCATGCACTGGCCGCACCTGCAGTCGGAGTCGGCACGCGGCGTTCGGCGCACTCCCCTGCACGATCGTCTGGCCGGGCTGGGAGCGCGCTTCGGCGAGCTCAACGGCGGGGAACGGGCGAACTGGTACGGCGGGCCGACCGCGGCCGAAGGCTACAGTTACGGCCGCCCCGGCTGGTTCGAGCAGGTGGCCGCCGAGCATCGCGCAGCACGCGAGGGGGTCGCGCTGTTCGATCTGAGCCCGTTCGCGAAGTTCGAGGTGGCGGGGCCCGACGCCCTCGCGGTGTGCCAGTGGGTCGCGACCAACGACGTCGACGTCGCTATCGGCACCGCCGTGTACACGCTGTTCTTGAACCACGCGGGCGGCATCGAGCTCGACGGCACCATCACCCGGCTCGAGGACGATCGCTTTCTCGTCGTCACCCCGTCGGCGAGTCGCCACAAGACCCTGTGGCACCTGCGGCGGGCCGCTCGCGGGCGCGCCGCGGCGGTCACCGACGTCACCGCCGCTTTCGCGACGATCGGGGTCATGGGGCCGAAGAGTCGTGAACTCATGGCGCGCATCTCGCCCGAGGACTGGTCGGATGCCGCGCAGCCGTACACGCGTGGCCGCGAGGTCGAGGTCGGCGACGGGTTCGCCTACTGCTTGCGCATCAGCTTCGTCGGCGAGCTCGGCTACGAGCTCTACCCGGCCGCAGACCTCGCCGTGAACGTCTTCGACGCACTGTGGGAGGCCGGGCAGGAGCTCGGTGTGCAGCTCGCGGGCTATCACGCACTCGACTCTCTGCGCAGCGAGAAGGGCTACCGGCACCTCGGCCACGACATCGGTGCGGCCGACGACCCGGTGTCTGCCGGGCTGCGGTTCACGCTCGCGCTCGACAAGCCGGGCGGCTTTCTCGGCCGCGACGCGGTCGCCGCCCTCGACCCCGCAGCACAGAAGCACCGCACCGTGTACGTCACGCTCGACGACCCGGAGCCGGTCTTCGTGCACGACGAGACCGTGTTCTGCGACGGTGTCGCCGTGGGGCGCATGACGAGCGGCAGCTACGGGCACACGCTTGGCCGCGCCGTCGGCATCGCCGCGATCGAGTCGGGCACCGACCTCGAAGGCACCTTCTCGGTCGAGTGCCGCGGTGAACAGGTCGCAGCGACGGTATCGCGTCGCCCCTTCTACGACCCGCGCGGCGAACGGCTGCGCGGGTGACCAGCACCAGCACGCACAGGGAGACGACATGGGCGCAAAACACGACGTGATCGTGGTGGGAGCGGGACTCGCAGGCCTGAGCGCGGCCCGAGACCTGGCGGCCGCCGGTGCGGACGTGCTCGTGTTCGAGGCTCGAGCACGCCCCGGTGGCCGGGTCGAGCAGACCGAGACGGCCGACGGCCGGCTCGTGCAGCTCGGCGGCGAGGTGATCGGCGAGTCGCACACCTCCTACCGCGCGCTCGTCGACGAGCTCGGGCTGACTGTGGGGCCGAGCTTCACCGACATCCCCGGCGAGTCGACGTGGCTCCTGAGCGACGGCCGCGTGCTCGGCGACGAGATGCCGTGGATGTCGAGTGGTGATCGCACACTGTTCGACCAGATCGAGGGCCGCTTCGCCACCCTCGCGGGCAGCGTTGACCCCGATGACCCGTGGGCGCATCCGGATGCCGTCGCGTTGGATCGCCTCACGGTCGGCGACTGGTTGCGCTCGGAGGGCGCGACGCCCGCGGTCGTCCGGGCGATGGAGCTACGCGCCCTGGGGCTCGCCGACGCGTCGGTGGAGCGCCGCTCGCTGCTCGCCGACCTGCGCAAAGAGGCCACGGCGGGGGCGCTCGGTTTCTACAACTACGACGCGTGGGAGAGCCTGAAGGTGCTCGAAGGCTCGGCGACCGTGCCGCTGCGCATGGCCGAGCAACTGGGTCACCGTATCCGGTATTCGAGCGCCGTCGCCGCGATCGACCTGGGCGACTCGAGCGCGTCGGTCACGTTGCACACGGGCGAGCGCTTCGACGCGGCCGACGTCGTGTGCGCCCTGCCCGCCGGCCCCCTGCGCGACGTGCGGGTCACGGGCGTCAGTGAGGAATATCTGGCATCGCTGCGCCGCCGCGAGCACGCCTCGGCGGCCAAGTTCGTGACCGTCTACGAGTCCTCGTTCTGGGAGGGCCAGGGCCAAAACGGCACCGGCTACTTCGAGCGCACCCTGCTCGGCGGCACGTGGGTGCAGAACGCGGGAATTCTGTCGGCGCTCGTGCCGGTCGACCGCCTAGGCCCCTACAGCGCGCTGCCGATCGGGATGCGCGAGCGCGTGCTGCTCACCGAACTCGAGCTCGCCTACGGCCCGCAGGGCGCCGCACCGCAGTCGGTGTTCGTGCGCGACTGGTTCGTCGACCCCTGGACTCAGGGGTACATCACCGCCTGGCGCCCCGGCGAGCTCACGGCGGTCGGGCCGTTGCACGGCACGCACGAGCCGCCGCTGTGGGTCGTCGGCAGCGACCAGTGGGTGTGCGGCTACATGGAGGGCGCCGTGCGCACAGGGCGCTCCGCGGCGCGGCAGCTGCTCGCGCGCTGACGCTGCTCATGCGCTGACGTTGCTCATGCGCTGACCGCGCGTCAGCCGATGAGGGCGAGGTCGACGAGGAGAAAGCCCCGAGTGATCCAGTGGGGTTTCGCTAGTGCCCGCCGTCGTCGCTCGGCCGTTGGCGCCGCTGCTTCGTCTCCGATCGCTGCTGTTTGGCCGCGAGTCGGCGCCGCGTCGACCCGCGCGTGGGCCGGGTCGCCCGACGCTGCGCGGCGGGAGGTTCGAGCGCCTCCCCCACGAGACGTGCCAGACCCTCGAGTGCGCTCTCCCGGTTGCGCAGTTGCGAACTACGCGCCGACGCGGTGACCGTGATGACACCCGAGACGACGCGGCGGCCGACCCGAGCGAGGATCATCGCCCTCTGGTCGTCGTCGAGCGCGGCCGACCCAGCCACATCCCAACTCAGCTGCACGCGACTATCGGTGGTGTTGACGTGCTGGCCACCCGGCCCGGAGGCGCGCGAGAACTTCCACTGCAACTCGGCAGCCGGAATGGTCACGGCGGGCGACACCGGGAGATCCATGCTTCTAGCGTCGCACGCGAGCGGCGAACACCGAATTAGGCTGTGAACATGGTCCTTCGTCGTGCCGTTGCCCGTGCGTTCTGGGCGGTCAGCCGGTGGCGTCTCGTGAGCGAGCCCGCACCTGATCGCCCCACCGTACTGATCGGGGCTCCGCACACGTCGAACTGGGATTTCGTGTTCATGCTCGCCATCACGTGGCGCCTCAACATGCACTTTCGCTGGCTGGGCAAGAAGAGCCTGTTCCGCGGCTGGCGAGGGCCGATCATGCGACGCCTCGGCGGCATTCCGGTCGATCGGGATGCGCCCAGCGGCGTGATCGCGGAGGTCATGGCGCGCATCCGGTCGGGCGACGTTTTCGGCCTCGTCGTCACCCCCGACGGCACCCGCTCGGGCAACACCCACTGGAAGTCGGGCTTCTATCGGATCGCCCGCGAGGCGAATCTGCCGATCACCCTGGGGTACGTCGACCGCACCACGATGACCACGGGGCTCGGACCGACGCTCGAGCTCACCGGCGACGTGTCGCACGACATGGATCGCGTTCGCGCCTTCTACGCCGACAAGTCGGGCGCTCGCCCCGAGCACCGCGTCGAGCCGCGGCTGCGCGAGGAGCTCGCGCCCTGAGTGGGGCGCTGCGCGCACGGCCCTGTGGGGCTGCTAGCGGAGCCCAGCGAGTCGCTCGAGCGCCGCCCGCATGATCACCTGTGCGGGGTGCGCAAGCACGTGGTGGTTGAGGTAGACGCCCTCGAGCCACGCCAACACTTCAGAAGCACTCAGCCCCACGGCGTTCCAGTCGACGCCCGGCTCGGCCACCGTGCGCGGCTGGTCCGTTCGCGCATCGAGCCACGCGCGAGCGATGCGGATGTTCGGCTCCCCACCGAGCGGATCCCACAGCAACTCGATCGGGTGGTCGTCGCCGTCGATGTGCTCGTGCTCGACGGAGCCGCTGCCGAGCCACGGCAACAGCATCAACTCACCCTCGAGTTCGACCTCGATGATTTCGAGCGGCACGGGGCCCGTGTCGCGGGCATAGACGGTCAAGCCTGCGGCGTACCACTCGGCCGCGTCCTCAGCATCCGCCAGAATGTCAGGGAACACCGGTAGCGCCTGCAGGGCGAATCGTTGGGCCCACTCGAGAAGTGCCGCCGTCGGCTCGCGCTTCCAGGGGCTGCGGTCGGTGTCGTTACCCCGAGCGCCGTGGAAGTGGTGGTCGAACCGATCTTCAGTGACGTCGACATGCAGTTGGCCGGTAGGGAAGTCCAGGAAGACCGTGAGCGTGCTCGACTCGTCGTCGTAGTCTGCGTCGAGCTCGGGCCGCCCGAGAGATCGCGGAAGAGGCGGAAGACCGCCGACGCCCTCGCCCAGATCGAGCACGGCGCGAAACCTCTGGCTCGGCAGCCTCAAGGTGGGGTCGGTCATGGATTCACTGTACGGCCAGCCGCGCGGGCTGTGATGTGAGGGCCCAGGCGAGCAGGGGTTCATGGGCGGGCCGCGCGGGTGCAGAGGGCAGCTATCGGCCGTCGTCGGCCAGCATGCTGACCACGAGGGCGATCATCAGCTCTTTTTCTTTGGGGTCGCTCATGGCGACCATCAGGGTGATGGCGGCAAGAGCACTGTTGGAAATCAGGGATGACCCACCGGGGCTTGCAAGCGCGCCATTCCGCTGGAGAAAATGGACGAACAGGGCGGCAGCGCTGCGCTTGTTGCCGTCGGTGAGCGGGTGGTCCTTGATGATGAGGTAGAGCAGGTTCGCCGCTTTGGACTGCACGGTCGGGTAAAGCTCGACGCCTCCGAAACCTTGGTAAATGGTGGCGATGACACCTCGCAGCGATCCGCCTCGTTCGCCGCCAAAAAGGGTGTCCGCCGGAAACTCGGCCGCGACCTGGTCAATCACTGATCGGGCTTCCTCGTAGGTCAGCTGCCATGTCGGAGTCGTGCCAGGCGACTCGTCAATCTTCCCGTTGTCGTAGTCGCGGAGTCTACGAAGGCTCGGCAAGTAGCGGTCGACGACCTCTGCGACGCCCGCGACAAGTTCGTCTGACGACCGGGATAGCACCTGCACGATGGAGCCAAGTTGCTCGAGTCGACGCGTGTCGAGAGCCACGCCTTCCAGCAGGTAGCTCCGCAACACCTGTGTCGCCCATCGACGAAAGCGAACCCCTTCGACGGACTTGACGCGGTATCCGACCGAGATGATCACGTCGAGGTTGTAGTGGACGACGGAGTAGGTCTTGCCGTCTGCCGCAGTTGTTGCAAAATCTGCAACAACTCCATCACGGTCGAGTTCTCCCTCGACGAAGACGTTGCGAAGATGGCGGGAGATGGTCGACTTGTCGCGACCGAACAGAGCAACGAGTTGATCGGCGGACAGCCAGACCGTCTCGGCGTCAGCGTGCACGGCCAGCTCGAAGCCACCGGACGAAGTCGGGTACAGCTCGATACCGGGTGTATTTGACACACTTCACCAGCCCTCATGACGAAAGCCGCCTCCGGCAAGACGGGTGCGCTTTCGCGCGCGGCCAACGTTACCGCGGAGCGGTGACATTCCGCGGGTCAGTCGAATCTCTCGAGAGACGGGGCGAACAAAGACCTACTACCTCAGGCGCGACCTCGACGACTTCCTCGACGACGGTGGTGCTAGCCAGTGATTACGGGCCAGAGAAGTTGGAATGCCACCAATCGTGAACCTTCTCGATGAAGGGCAGCTCGTCGTTGGCAGACACCCCATCCAGGCCGTAGGAGGCGCGAAGCACGTCGGCGAACACCTGGCTCAGAACCCGCGGTGATTGGCCCAGCTCGAGGCCTTCCCGAAGCGTGCTGACGAGATCGTCGTACTCTTCGTCGTCATCGGGCCGAATCTCCGGATTCTGATACACGCCGAGCAGGTCGTACTCGAACAAGAGATTCGCCAGCCCCATCGAATGGTCATCGAATCGATCGCGAAGACTCAACGTCGGCCCCTAGACGTTAAAGCGGAACTCGACCACGTCGCCGTCCTGCATGACGTAGTCCTTGCCCTCGATGCGGGCCTTGCCTTTGGCGCGCGCCTCGGCCGTCGAGCCCGTCTCGACGAGGTCATCGAAGCCGATGACCTCGGCCTTGATGAAGCCCTTCTCGAAGTCGGTGTGGATGACGCCCGCCGCCTGCGGCGCCTTCCAGCCCTTGCCGATCGTCCAAGCACGTGACTCTTTCGGGCCGGCCGTCAGATAGGTCTGCAGTCCGAGGGTGTCGAAGCCGATGCGGGCGAGCTGCGACAGCCCGCTCTCGGTCTGGCCCATCGAGGCGAGCAGCTCAGCCGCATCCTCGGCGTCCATACCGATGAGTTCGCTCTCGATTTTCGCGTCGAGGAACACGGCTTGAGCCGGGGCTACGAGCGCGGCCAGTTCGTCCATGCGGGCGCGGTCACCGAGCACACCCTCGTCGACGTTGAACACGTAGATGAAGGGCTTCGCGCTCAGGAGGCCGAGCTCGCGGATCGGCGCGGCATCAAAACTGCCCGCCGAGAGGGTCGTGCCGGCGGAGAGCAGGGCGTGAGCATCCTGCGCTGCCTGCAGCACTGAGGGGTCAAGCTTCTTTCCCTTGACCTCCTTCTCGTACCGCGGGATCGCCTTCTCGAGCGTCTGCAGGTCGGCGAGCATGAGCTCGGTGTTGATGGTCTCCATGTCGCTCGCCGGGTCGACTCCGCCCGCGACGTGCACGACATCCGCGTCGGTGAAGGCGCGCACGACCTGCGCGATCGCATCGGACTCGCGGATGTTCGCCAAGAACTGGTTGCCGAGCCCCTCGCCCTCGCTCGCACCCTTGACGATGCCCGCGATGTCGACGAACGACACCGTGGCGGGCAGGATGCGCTCGCTGCCGAAGATCTCGGCCAGCACGGCCAGGCGCGGGTCGGGCAGCTCGACCACCCCGACGTTGGGCTCGATCGTGGCGAACGGGTAGTTCGCCGCGAGCACGTCGTTCTCGGTGAGCGCGTTGAAGAGGGTGGACTTGCCGACGTTGGGCAGGCCGACGATGCCGATAGTAAGAGCCACGACAGGTCAGCCTACCGGCGTAAGCAGGGGCGCCGGATGCGCGGCTCGTGCCCGACACTTGCCTCAGTCGGCGATGCCGAGGAAGACGAGCAAGAGCCGCTCGAGCTCCACCAGCTCGGTAGTCGAGAGTGCGCCCACGCGAACGCCCACGTTGCTGCGTTGCACTGTCGTCAGCTTGTCGACCATGACACTGCTGGCGTCGTCGAGACCACTCAGGGCTGTCGCTACGAGTGGCATGCGCAGGTAGCGCGCATCGACCTGGGTCGTCGTCAGGGGGCAGACGGTGACCGAGTCGAGTTCGCCGAACCGGTCGTCTTGCACGATGACCGCGGGGCGCGGCTTGCTCGAGTAGACCCCACCCGCGACCGTCCAAATCTCGCCGCGCTTCATTCGTCCCAGGTCGTCGACACCGACTCCACGAACTCTTGGTCGTCGGTGACGCGGTCGGCCGCCGCCACCCGCTGCGCCTGCGCGCGCGCCTCATCGACGAACTCGCTCGTGCGCACGTCGGGTACCCACACCTGCACCGGCCTGTAGCCGAGGGCGCGCATGCGCTCACGATGCTGCTGAACGCGGTCTCGAACGGTCATGCACGCATGTTACCTGTAACGGCTGATATGCCCAGTGATCTCTCCACACCCCAGCCCGAATGCTCTGCTCGCGCTCCACGGCGCCACCAGCGGTGCGGGCTAGCGTGGCGGGATGAACTCGTTCACTCCCGCACCCGCCGACCGCACCCGCCCCGAGCTGCGCGGCACGTTCGGCATGGCGGCGAGCACGCACTGGCTCGCGACGGCGACAGCGCAGTCGGTGCTGGAGCGGGGCGGCACCGCCGTCGACGCCGCCGTGGCCGCTGCCTTCGTGCTGCACGTCGTCGAGCCGCACCTCAACGGGCCGGGCGGTGACCTGACGGCGATCGTGGCGCCCGCGGGCGAGCATCCGTTCGTATTGGCAGGCCAGGGCGCCGCGCCCGCCGCCGCAACCATCGAGCACTACCGCGGGCTGGGGCTCGACGAGGTTCCGGGGGCCGGGCCGCTCGCCGCCGCCGTGCCCGGCTCGGTCGTGGCCTGGCTGCACCTGCTCGCGACGCGCGGCACGTGGGAGCTGAGTGACGTGCTCGCCCCTGCCCTCGGCTACGCGCGCGACGGGCACCCCGTGCACGAGAACGTCGTGCGGGTCATCACCGCGGTCGCCCCGCTGTTCGAGGAGCACTGGCCGACCTCGGCCGAACAGTGGATGCCCGCAGGCCAGCTAACCGAACCCGACGACATGATCACCAACGAGCCGTGGGCCGCCGTGCTCGCGCGCCTCATGGGCGCAGGCGAATCGGCGGGCAGTCGCGAGTCGCGCATTCTCGCCTCCATCGCGTGGTGGGAGCGCGAGGTCGGCGCGGCGGTCGAAGAGTTTGTGCGCACCCCCGTGCAGCACTCGCTCGGCGGGGAGCTGCCCGGCGTCATGACGGCGGCCGACCTCGCCGCGTACTCCCCCGCCGAAGAGGCACCCGCGTCGCTCAGCTTCCGCGGCGTCGAGGTCATCAAGGCCGGGCTGTGGACGCAGGGGCCCGCGCTGTTGCAGACGCTCGCGATCCTCGACGCCGCCGCGGCCGCGCACGGCGATGAGGTGCTCGACCCGTCGACCGCGCTCGGCGTGCACACGATCGTGGAGGCGCTCAAGCTCGCGCTCGCCGACCGCGACGCCTGGTTCGGTGACCCCGCGACTCTCGACGACCCTGCGGTGATCGACACTCCCGAGGCGCTGCTGCGCGACCTGCTCGACCCGGAGTATGCGCGGGCGCGCGCCGAGCTCATCGGCGAGACCGCGTCGCGCGAGGTGCGCCCGGGTCGCCCCGGTGGGCGCGATCCGTGGCTGCCGCCCGTGCGCGAGTCGGGCGCCGCCGACGCCCCGGCTCCCCTGCCCGGCTCGGGCGAGCCGACCCTCGATCGCGCGGGACGCCAGCGCGGCGACACCTGCCACCTCGACGTCGTTGACCGCCACGGCACGATGATCTCGGCGACGCCCTCGGGCGGCTGGCTGCAGTCGTCGCCGACGATCCCGAGCCTCGGCTTCTGCCTGGGAACGCGCCTGCAGATGGCGTGGCTTGACGCGGATGCTCCGTCGCGGCTTGCGCCGGGCATCCGGCCGCGCAGCACACTGTCGCCGACGATGCTCGCCCGCGACGGCGCGGTGGTCGAGGCCCTCGGCACTCCCGGCGGCGACCAGCAGGACCAGTGGCAGCTGCTCTACCTGCTGCGGCGCCTCGTCGGCGGGTACGAGCCGCAGCAGGCGATCGACGCGCCCATGTTCCACACCGATGCGATGGTCGCGTCGTTCGAGCCGCGCACCGTGCAGCCGGCGTCGCTCACGGTCGAGTCGCGGCTCGGGGAGTCTGTGATCGCTGAGTTGCGCGCCCGTGGGCACGACGTGACGGTCATGGGCCCGTGGAGCCTCGGGCGCCTCAGTTGCGTCGGCGTTGATCGCGAGCGCGGCTGGTTCTACGCGGCCGCGAACTCGCGCGGGGCACAGGGGTACGCCGCCGGGCGCTGACGGGGCCTCCCGCTACGCGAGCGAAGGGGCGGTCGCGGCGTCGACGACGGGCATGATGTCGCGCTTGATCGACTGCAGGATGCGCGCGTTGAACTCGGGCCCGAGCTGGTTCGGCACGGTCACGAGCAGCGTGTCGGCGGCCTGCACGGCGGCGTCGCGCGCGAGCTCGGCGGCGATCTGCTCCGGAGCGCCGATGTACGAGCGGCCGAAGCGCGACTGGGCTCCGTCGAGCATGCCCACCTGGTCGCGCTGCGCGCCCTGCGCCTGCACGCCGAAGTAGTACTGCGTCTCCTCATCGATGATGGGCAGGATGCTCCGACTCACCGACACCCGCGGCTGCCGAGCATGCCCTGCGCTCGCCCAGGCCTCGCGGTACAGCGCGATCTGCTCGGCCTGCAGTTCATCGAACGGCACCCCGGTGTCTTCCGTGAGCAGCGTCGAGCTCATGAGGTTCATGCCCTGCTCGGCCGTCCACACCGCGGTCGCTCGGGTGCCGGCGCCCCACCAGATGCGGTCGCCCAGCCCAGGCGCCTGCGGCTGGATCGGCTGCAGCGCGCTCGTGCCCGTCATGCGCGGGTTGCCGGGCGCGAAGCCCTCCCCCGCGATGGCGCGTCGGAAGGTGTCGGTGTGGCGGCGGGCCATATCCGCATCCGTCTCGCCGTCTGTGGGCTCGAAGCCGAACGCGCGCCAGCCGTCGACGACCGTCTCGGGTGATCCCCGGCTGATGCCGAGCTGCAGTCGGCCGCCGGCGATGAGGTCGGCCTGCGCGGCAAGCTCGGCCATGGCGAGGGGATTCTCATAGCGCATGTCGATCACGCCCGTGCCGAGCTCGATGCGGTTCGTGCGGGCGCCCGCCGCCGCGAGCAGCGGCCACGGGGAGGCGTGCTGGCGCGCGAAGTGGTGCACGCGAAAGTACGCGCCGTCGACGCCGACCTCTTCGGCGGCCACGGCGAGCTCGATCGCCTGCAGCAGCACCTCTTCACCGGTGCGCGTGCGCGAACCGGGCACGTCGTGCCAGTGTCCGAACGAGAGAAAGCCGAGAGCGGTCATGGTGGAGTCAATGCGTGTGCATGCAGAACTATTCCCGGCGCGCGGGGTCGGCAGGAGCATCCTCATCAGGGTCGAGGTCCGGTGCCGGGATGAGCACCGGTGCGGTCGTCGCCCCTGGCCGGGTCGTCAGGTAGACCCCCGAGAGCACGATCGCGCCCCCCACGAGCTGGCCGATCGTGATCACGTCGCCGAAGAGCAGCGCGATGCCCGCCGTAAAGACCGGCAGCAGGTTCAGGAACACGCCCGTCTTCGATGCCCCGAGGGTGCCGACGGCGATGTTCCAGAACAGGTAGGCGAGGGCGGAGGGAAACACGATGATCCACGCCAGACCCCACCAGGCCGCCGCGCTCGGGCCCGCCGCGAGACCCGGAGCACCGACGAGCAGTACGACGGGTGTGAGCATGATCGCGCTCATGACCGCCTGGATCGTCGTCGCTGTAATGGGCGGAGTGCTGAGGCGGCGGCTCGTGATGACGTAGGCCGTCCACACGCTGATCGCGCCGATCATGAGCAGGTCGCCCGGCACGAAGCCCAGGCCGCCCTCGACACCCTGACCCGTGAGCACGACGACGAGCACACCCGCGAAGGAGACGAGAATGCCGATCACGCCCAAGCGGCGGATGCGCTCGTGCAGCACGATGACCGCTGCGATCGCGATGACCGCCGGGTTGAGGGCCGTGATGACACTCGCCGTCACGGGCGACGTCGACTCGAGCGCTGAGTAGAGAAAGAGCGTGTAGGCCACCATGCCGAGCAGTGCCTGCAGGAGGTGCAGGGGCCACTCGCGCAGAGCATCCCGCCAGCGGGGCTTCTCCAGCCACCACGCGACGACCAG